>Ga0102943_1000541_pt1 | contig 25280 bp, 27 predicted proteins | sample SalPonC_black_MG_FD_78174 | JGI IMG/M metagenome (GOLD analysis project Ga0102943, IMG submission 78174) | Salt pond soil microbial communities from South San Francisco under conditions of wetland restoration - Salt Pond MetaG... | ecosystem: Environmental > Aquatic > Marine > Intertidal zone >...
GCCGGGTGGCCGCAACCCGTGACACCAACAGCCTGTGCCCAAATCCACCACCTAATTTTTGAAAAAAAGCAAGGCAATGGATTTACCAACCCCCTGGCCATCATCAAAGTGCCAGATGCAAGGTGACGAGGAGCGACGACCGAAGGTGTATAAAGCATACTCCGTAGAAAGGAGCGACCAAAGACAACGAAGCAGGTGGTGCTTTGATGGTGGATCAGGACGATGACTGGACACTTGACATTCCCCTGAAGGGCAGATACAACCCAGCCATGACAGATCAGGTTCATCATTTCGCAGTCCAGATATATTACGAAGACACAGACCACTCCGGTGTGGTCTACCATGCCAACTATCTCAAGTATTTTGAACGGGCCCGGGAGGACATCATCGGTGTGAAGAATCTGGCCCGGATGTGGCACGAGGAGCAGGTCGGTTTTGCCGTGTATAAAACCAGCCTGGGCTTCCACGATGGTGCTGTATTCGGCGACCTTCTAAACATTCGGACCACCTGGGAAAAACAAGGACCCTACCGGGTCGTATTCAATCACCAGGCCTGGCGCCCCGGTGCAAAAAAGGCAGCGGTCACCTGCACCCTGGAATTGGTCTGCCTGGGTCCGGGAAAAAAGTTGCTTCCTATCCCAGACCTTGTCTTTCTGGATTAGCCCCGGCGTTTCCGTCCCCTGTTAACAGCCGCTACCCCTCCATGCGTTCCCGGATCAGCAGCCCTATAATATAATGGTCCGGGTGCTGACCGGCTGCAGGCTCTGAGATATGCCTGACCTCGACGCGGACATTCTCGATCCGGTCCCTGGCGCCAACCTTGTGCACCGCCATGGCAAAGGTGTGTCCCTTTTCCAGAACCTTGCAGATGCCGGAATTTTTTTTAACCAGAAGCCCCAAACCGAGGTCAGACCAGTTCCTGAGGGTCATCTGATACACCATGGCTTCCGCTGACGGCCGGAACTCTACCACAGCGCCCTGTTCCGCGGCTTTCCTGATTTCCGAGCGCAGTTCCCCGTTTTTTTCCGCCTGAATCATGATTATTCCTCTTCTGCGGTTAGCACTTGTTCCACGCCCATTATTCTGTAATTTTACTCATAAATCAACAAATTATTTTCCCCAGGCCCGGAACCACAGGCCTTTATGCATCAGGTTTCACAAAGACCGCCTCTACAGCACTTTGATTTGGCCCCGCCCACCCGGGTGCACCAGTCAAGAAGACTGAAAACCCTTACCCAAAGCTATTCTCCTGAGATATTTCGATTTTTGATAAAATGCTTACAAATAATCGCTAATTTCTATACAAATCATTGACAGGTATAGGTTCTCTTTATATAGTGAGCTGTCAGAAATTTAAATCCGCGACGGGAGCGGATTCCCAAGCGGGAGAACGCATAAGTTAAAGGAATTTTAACAGCATCAAGGAGGTGCCCGTGAAAGACGAACACATGTTGCAAGACCCGCAACAAAACAAGTCAGGAGTGACCAGGAGGAGCTTTCTAAAGGCCGCTACCGGAACTGCAGCCGGAATCGGCATTTCGCAAGTATTCAACCCTGCGCTCATCCAGGCTCTGGAAACAGGGCTCGAACGCCACCCGGTTCTCTGGATTCAGGGACAGGGCTGCACTGGTTGTTCCGTCAGCCTGCTCAACAGCGTAGAGCCCAGCATTGCCGATGTTCTGCTGAAAGTCATCAGCCTGCAATTTCATCCCACGGTAATGGCCAGTGAGGGCGAAACCGCCCTGGAAAACCTCTACGGCATTGCCAAAGCTTACAAGGGACGGTTCTCCCTTGCCATTGAAGGGGCCATTCCCACGGCTGCGGACGGCAAATACTGCATCCTTGGCGAAATGGGCCACAAGGAATTGAGCATGGTCGACGTGGTCAAGGAACTTGCCCCCATGGCAGGATCGGTCCTGGCCGTGGGCACCTGCGCCGCTTACGGCGGAATTCCCGCAGCAGAAGGCAACGTCACCGGCGCCACCGGTGTTGTGGACTTCTTCAAAGACAACACCATCAAGACCCCGGTGGTCAATATTCCGGGCTGCCCCCCCCATCCGGACTGGATTGTGGGCTCTATTGCCCACCTGCTGACCAAGGGCATTCCTGAGCTTGACTATGACGGACGTCCCACCCTCTTCTTTGGTGAGAACATCCATGAAAACTGCCCCAGACTGGAAGCGCTGGACGAAGGCATCATGTCTCAAACTCTCTCTGATCCTAAAGGCTGCCGAATGGATATAGGCTGCAAAGGCCCGAACACCTATGCAGACTGCTTCAAGAGAAAATGGAATGGCGGCATGAACTGGTGCGTGGACAACTCAGTCTGCATCGGATGTGTTGAACCGGGATTTCCCGACAGCGCATCACCCTTTTACGAACCCGCTTAAATTTTCGACGATTCAACCTTAAGGAGGTTTTATTATGGCAGGCTGTAAACCACAAGCTGAAATGGCCGGAAGCAAAAAAACGGTCAAGGTCAGCATCGACCCGGTCACCCGGATCGAGGGCCATCTGAAAGCTGAAGTAGAAGTAAAGAACGGCGTTGTCACAGACGCCCATCTGTCCGGCGGCATGTACCGCGGATTTGAACAGATCCTTCGGGGCCGGGACCCCAGGGATGCCATCCAGATCACCCAGAGAATCTGCGGGGTCTGCCCCACTGCCCATGCCACGGCATCTGCCCTGGCCCTGGACGATGCATTTGGTGTTGAACTCACAGACAACGGCCGCATCGCCCGTAACCTGATCCTCGGTGCCAACTTTCTGCAGTCCCATATCCTGCACTTTTACCATTTGGCTGCACTGGACTATGTCAACGGACCGGAAACCGCTCCGTTTATCCCCAGGTACGAGAACAACGATGTACGGCTGCCCAAGGAACTCAACGATGTCGGTGTAAGCCAGTATCTTGAAGCCCTTGAGATCAGAAAGGTTTTGCATGAGATGGTTGCCCTGCTGGGCGGCAAGATGCCCCATGTTCAGGGCATTGTTGTTGGCGGCGCCACCGAGATCCCCACCCGTGAAGCCCTCAATGCCTATGCCGAGCGCTTCAAAAAAGTCAAAAAATTCATCCAGGAAAAATACGTTCCCCTCATCTACACCCTGGCCGGTCCCTATGGCGACCTGCTGAAAACAGGTGTAGGCTGCAAAAACCTGGTATCCTGGGGTGTATTTGAACTGGACGCTGCCGGCACCACCCTGCTCAAACCAGGCGTGTACACCGACGGCAAGGATTACAAAGTAGATCCGGCCATGATCAAAGAGTATGTGAAATACTCCTGGTTTGAGGATTCCACCACCGGTCTCAACCCCACCGAGGGCATGACCAAACCCGATGCATACAAACCCGATGCCTACTCTTTTATCAAGGCGCCCAGATACAACGGCAAGCCCCATGAAGGCGGACCCCTTGCCAGAATGTGGGCCACCAACCCGGAATTGTCCAAGACCGGTCAAAACGCCCTTGGCGTTAAGAACCTGCGTGACATCGGCGATGCCTGCTTCTCCATCCTCGGCCGCCATGTGGCCAGGGCAGAAGAAACAGCCCTGGTTGCCAACGCTGTTGAAGAGTGGCTGGCAGCGGCTCAGCCCGGCAAAGAAACCTTTGTTCCGGCTCAGATCCCCAAAAATGCAGAAGGCCTTGGCATGACAGAAGCCCCCCGTGGCGCCCTGCTCCACTACATCGACATCAAGGACTCTGTGATCAGCAACTACCAGATCACCTCTGCCACTATCTGGAATGCCAACCCCAGGGATGACATGGGCCAAAGAGGCCCCATTGAGGAAGCCCTGGTGGGCGTCCCTGTTCCTGATACTGCCAGTCCTGTGAATGTCGGGCGCGTCATACGCGCCTTTGACCCCTGACTGGGCTGTGCCGTCCACGTGCTGGACGCAGATACTGGTAAAGAAATTAAAGTGGAACTTCCCCTTTAATTGACATACCTGCAGCTTGGCTGAATACAAATGGGGAGGCGGCAGTCCCGCCTCCCCATTTCTTTTGTACATTCGATTAAAACGATGATAGATTCCTGATATGAAACAACTATTGGTACTCGGCGTAGGCAACACGCTTCTCATGGATGAAGGCATTGGCGTCCACGCCATATATGAATTCTGGAAAGAAAAAAAAGATTGGGACCTCTCAAAGGTGGACTTTATTGACGGCGGCACCTTTACCCAGGATATCTTTTACCTGTTTGAAGAATATGACAAGATCCTGGTCCTGGACATTGTCCGGGCCGGCAAAGACCCCGGCACCATATACAGCCTGGAAGAAGGCCAGCTGCGCAAGGATGAAAAGCAGATGCTGTCTTTGCACGACATCGACCTTCTCGACTCCCTGGGCATGGCAGAGATGCGGGGCCACCGCCCCTATCTTCGGGTCGTGGGCATTGAACCGGACACCATTGACTGGGGCACTGAAATGACCCCCGCCCTGGCCAAGGCCTTCCCCGGGTATCTGTCAGTAGTCCGCAAGCACATCAAGGAGCTGCTGGCAGACTGATTCTGGCGGATTTGGCACCCCATCAGGTCAGCAGATGCGGGGAAGCTGCTCTCCTGTCAGCATGTCCACAATCCGAGTGCCGCCGATCAGCGTTTCAAGAACCACCCGGCCGGGATCAGTCTCAGTCACCTCTCCCACAATCACAGCCTCACTGCCGAACTCATCCGCCCGGATAATATCCAGAACCCGTTCAGCGTCTTCTTCCGGCACAATGGCAATGAGTTTGCCCTCATTGGCAAGGTATAGTGGATCAAACCCCAAAAGCTCACAAACACCCTGCACCGGTCCTCTCACCGGCAGATCCTTTTCATAAAGACGGATGCCGGCATTGGACTGGGCGGCAATCTCGTTCAACGTGGTGCCAAGGCCGCCCCTGGTGGGATCCCGAAGGACATGGACCTCACAGCCCGTGCCAAGGATGGCCTGGACCATGTGGTTCAGGGGGGCAGAATCTGATTTAACATCAGAATCAAAATGAAGACCCTCCCGCTCGCTTAGGATGGTGATGCCGTGATCGGCAATGGTGCCGGAGACAATGATTTTGTCCCCGGGTTTTGCCCGGTCTCCTCCCACATCCACACCCTCAGGGATCATTCCCACACCCGAGGTATTGATAAATATCCGGTCAGCCTTGCCTTTGGGCACCACCTTGGTATCTCCAGTGGCGATGCGGACGCCAGCCTTTTTTGCTGCAGCCGCCATGCTCTCGATGATGGTCCGAAGCTCTGCTATGGCAAAGCCCTCTTCAATAATCAGGCCGCAGGACAGATAAAGGGGCATGGCCCCGCACATGGACACATCGTTCACCGTGCCGTTCACGGCCAGTTCCCCGATATCACCGCCTGGAAAAAACAGGGGATCCACCGTATAGGTGTCCGTGGAAAAGGCCATGCGGCCTGCTGTAACCTCAAACACGGCCCCGTCATCCTGTTTGGCAAGTTCAGGGTTGTTGAACAGGGGAAGCAGCAGGTCGGAAAAAAGGGCATGGGAGATCTTTCCCCCGGATCCGTGGTCCAATATAATGGTATCGTCTTTGCTCATGGGTATTCCTTGAGGCTTGGGTTTAGTGTTGTGACGGGCTAGGGCAGATGTCCGCCGGCTAAAACAATTACGGGTCTCAGCTGTATCGGTAAAAAGCGGCACAGGCCCCTTCACTGGACACCATGCACGGCCCCACAGGGTGCATGGGGGTGCAGGCTTTTTTGTACAGCTTGCAGGCTTCCGGGGTCTTCAGGCCCATGAGAATCTCACCGCAGGCACACCCCTTGGGCTCGGGCACATCGGGCATATCCATGTTGAACCTGCCTGCGGCATCAAAGTCCTTGAAGGCCTGTCGCAACTGCATGCCCGACGCCGGAATGGGGCCGATGCCCCGCCAGGTGGCGTCGCAGACCTGGAATACCTGGTTCATGATCTCCTTGGCCTTGACATTGCCGGCATCAGCCACGGCCCGGGGATAGGCATTGACAAGATCCGGCTGCCCAGACTCGTTCTGCTGGATGAGAAGGAGAATGGACTCCAGGATATCAATGGGCTCAAATCCGGTGATCACTGAAGGGATATTATACGTTTCAAAGGTGCTGCGATAGGCATCAATGCCGGTGATGACCGAGACATGGCCGGGAAGGATAAACCCGTCGATTTTCACTCCTTTGGTCTGCATGAGAGCGGCCAGGGCCGGAGGGGTCAGTTTGTTGGCCGCATAGATGGAAAAATTCTTCAGATTTTCCGACGCCGCAGCCAACACCGCGGCAGCAATGGTGGGAATGGTGGTTTCAAAGCCCACAGCACAGAAAACCACCTCTTGGTCAGGGTTATTCCGGGCCACGGCCATGGCGTCGAAGATCGAGTATACAATGCGGACATCTGACCCTGCCGCCTTTTCCCTGGCCAGGGTGGAAACAGAGCCGGGCACCTTCATCAGGTCCCCGAAGGTGGTGACAATACAGTCCTTTTCCCTGGCAAAGGCCACATAGGCGTCAATGTCTTTCTGGGCGGTGACACAGACCGGGCACCCGGGACCGGACAGCAGGGTAATGTTCTCGGGCAGAACACTTCTGATCCCATGGCGGAAGATCGCCATGGTATGGGTCCCGCAGACCTCCATGAGGCGCAGGGGCCTGGTGCTGACCGCACCGATTTTCTTGACCAGGCCCCGGGCCAGTTCTGTGTCCCGGAACTCTTGCATATATTTTAAACTCATGTCCTGCCTTTCGTCATTGGCCTGCGTTCTCTCCCATTGCCCAGGCCCCGGCCATAACCTGGCCCAGGGCAATACCGCCATCCCCGCAGGGGACGCAAGAATGGGTATAAACCGAAAACGATTCTGATTCAAGGATTTCCACCATCCGGGTAAAGATCAGATCGTTGTTGAATACCCCGCCGGAAAGCACAACCCGATTCAGTCCTGTGGCTGCCCTGGCCTCGACTGCCGCCCGGGCAAAGGCGTGGGCAACGGTGGCGTGAAAGCGGGCGGCGATCGTTGATTTATCTGTTCCGCAGGACAGGTTCCGGACCACATCCTTTATCGCCGGCATCAGGTCCAGGACCTGAATCTTACCATCATCCCCCTCTTGGAAAGCCATGCCAAAGGCATAGGGATCCTCCGCGGTTCCGGCGACAGCCTCCAGAACCATGGCTGCCTGACTCTCATGGGACATTTTATGGCAGAGCTCCAGAAGGGATGATACCCCGTCAAAGAGGCGGCCGCAGCTGGAAGTCAGGGGCGTGTTCACCCGGCGGTCCATCATCTGAACCAGAAACCCAAGCTTTTTGACATCCATGGCACGGATCCAGGGGATGTCCAGGGAAAGCAAATCCTTTCCAAAGGCGGCATACAGCATGGATGCGGCCATGCGCCAGGGCTCTGTTGCTGCGGCATCCCCTCCGGGCATGGGCAGATACTTGAGCCGGGATAACCGACTAAAGCCGCCAAAGGTGCATGCCAGGACTTCCCCGCCCCAGATGTGGCCGTCCGTACCAAATCCGGTGCCGTCCAGTGTAATGGCCAAAACCTCTCCGTCCAGGCGGTTCTCCGCCATACAGGCCAGGGCATGGGCGTGGTGATGCTGGACCCCCATCACAGCATGCCCGTTTTCCCTCAGCCGGGCGGCGACCCCGGTGCTGTAGTAGCCGGGATGCAAATCATGAACGGCCATGGCCGGTGTGATGTTCAGAATCTTTTTCATGTGATCAATGGTCTGCCCGTAGAATTCATGGGTCTGGGGATATTCCAGATCTCCGATGTGCTGGCTTAAAAACCCGTATTGGTCCCGGGTCAGGCAGATGGTGCTTTTCAGGCCGGCCCCTAATCCGATCACCGGAGGCAGGACCTTTCCATGGGGGGAATCCAGGTCCACCGGCAGGGGCGCATATCCCCGGGACCGCCTCAAAAAGCGGGATTTCCCCTTCTGGACCCGGGCAATGGAATCATCTGCCCGAAAATAAATATCCCGGTCATGGAAGAGAAAATAATCGGCAATATGAGAAAAAGCGTCCAGGGCGTCGGCATTGTCAATGGACAGGGGATGGCCGGACCGGTTGCCCGAGGTCATGACCAGGATATCCGGCCCCTTTTTCAGCAACAGATAGTGAAGGGGGGTATATGGCAGCATGATGCCCAGGCAGGTATGTCCCGGGGCCACGCAAGGGGCGATGCCCGGTCTCCCTGCCCTGTTCTCCTTGCCGCCGACCTTGTTTAAGAGAACAATGGGCCGGTGAAAGGAAAAAAGCAATTTTTTTTCAGCCTCGCCCATGGTCACATGGTCAAACAGATCAGCCTCCGGGGCGGCCATGAGGGCAAAGGGCTTGTCCGGCCGAAGCTTTCGCCGTCTAAGTTCTGCCACGGCAGCCGCGTTACAGGCATCCACGGCCAGGTGAAATCCCCCCAGCCCCTTGACAGCCACAATCTTTCCCTGGCCCAGCAGGTCCGCAGCCATGTCCAGGGCATGGGCCGGTCCCGTATCCACCCGGTTTCCCTGATTGTCCGTTAAAAATATTTTTGGGCCGCAGACCGGACAGGCATTGGGCTGGGCATGAAAACGCCGGTCAAGGGGATTGTCGTACTCGGCCTGGCAGGCCGGACACATGGTAAACTTTCCCATACAGGTTTTGGGGCGGTCATAGGGGATGTCCTTGATAATGGTATATCTGGGACCGCAATTGGTGCAGTTGATAAAGGGGTATTCAAAGCGACGGTCCAAAGGATCGGTGAGTTCAGCCAGGCAGTCCGGGCAGACAGAGACATCCGGGGAAATCAGGGTAAACCGGTCTGCCGCCTCCCGGCTTTTGACAATCTCAAATCCGGAAAAATCTGCCACTGGACAGGATGCCGCATCAATGGCCGTAATCCGGCTCAGGGGAGGGGTTTTTTCGGGGATATCCGACACAAAGGCATCCAGAGCATCTTCCGGCCCCTCAATAACCAATTCCACCCCTTTGGGGGTATTGGATACCCGGCCAAAAACACCATGGGCCTGGGCCAGCCCGAATAAAAATGGCCTGAATCCCACGCCCTGGACAACGCCGCTGATTTCAAGCCGTCTGGCGCCAACGGGAGAACCGGACATAAAGCAAATCAGGACAGATCAGGATCCAGGGCCAGCATCTGCCGCATATCCTCGATGGTCTGGAGGGCTGAGGCCTCATCAACCTTTGAAATGGCAAACCCGGCATGGACAATGACATACTCTCCGATTTTTGAATCTTCCAGCAACATGAGGCTGGCATCCCGAACCACACCGTCGACTTCGACCTTGGCCATTGTATCGTTGATTTCAATAATTTTTGAGGGCACTGCTAAACACATTAGGTGATATCCATAGTTTTATTATTAATCAGATGCCTACCTTATACCATAGACCATCGCCGGGCAATATTTATTTCAACGGCTGCAACCAACAAATCCCCGGCCGATATACCGGCCGGGGATTGCAATTGGCGGGACGGATGACCGCCCCTTGTCAGATCCGAATGTTTTAGATCTTGGTCACGTTTTTGGCAGCCGGGCCCTTTTGACCCTCTTCCACCTCAAACTCCACCCGATCGCCTTCGTTCAGAGAGCGAAATCCTGTGGCGTTAATTCCGCTGTGATGAACAAACACATCCTGTCCGTCTTCCTGCTCGATAAATCCAAACCCTTTTGAGTCGTTAAACCATTTCACGGTGCCGGTCGTCATGTGGCATTCTCCTATAAAAATAAATTTAAATAAATGGGGGTTGTCCAACACTTGGAGGATTGCCGCAACTCAAAAAAATTCGGGAATTCACACCAAAGATCAAGGAACCCTATGGCCTGCCCCTTTGGCAGACCATAAAAATATTTTTATATAATATTTTTAATGAATGTCAAGGCATGAAATACCTTGATTTTACGCGGTCGTCCCGGTGTGATCTTGAACGCCAGGGTCTTATCCCGGCCCTGCGCCCCCGGCACAGGCGCCTTATCTGATAGATGCCCCCCTGGCAGGCTTGTCACAAAATATTTTCGCGCAATATTTTCCTACAAAAACGGTTTAGACTTGCTTGGCTCTGATGGCAAGGGCATATTGTCATAATTTTCAATCCATTCATCCAATATCTGTCACAATTGCCTGTAACCCTCTTGCTCATCATGACCAAGGTTGATGCAAAGTCTTATGGCGATTCCTTTTGTGAAGCCTGCGTGATCATGGTATATCATACCCCATGGCCTATATTAACAAACAGATCCTGACCGCGGTGGTGGCAACGGAAAATGGAGAAATTTTCGATTTGGATGGATACGCTGCCGCCGGCATGGCCGGGGACAGGTATCAGATTCTGACCAAATCTGCCACCTGTGACATGCCCCACGGCAGCGAACTCATGATGCTGCCCCGTCGCAGGCCCGTGGTCTTTAACCTGTCCATTGACCGCTTTGAAGTTCTGGAAACCAACCCCTATGACCCGTCCCAGCGAATCTATCCTGTGGGCGTGTTCAACTCCCCGGGCTATGTCAATGCCCATGTCTGCGCCTATGACGATACCGGAATTGACGATCCTTTGCCGCTGTTTTCCTACGGAGCCGTGGGATTCGGGAAAAACGACTTTCGCAGTGCCGCCATTCAGGTGGATAAAGAGCCCCGCCAGGATCTGCGGCGCATGCCCATTGAACAGGTCAGGGCCGGGGTGGATCGTTGCCAAAAGATTTTTCCGGACAACCGCCTCATGCGCCACCTTGAGACCTGCGCCCTGGAATACGGATGCCCGGCCGGGAAAAACTTTTTCCTGGGACGGTACGAAGCACCGCTGCCCACAGCCGAGGTCTGCAACGCCCGATGCCTGGGCTGCATCTCCCTGCAGACCGAGGACAACTTGTGCGCCTGTCAGGACCGCATCGCCTTTACCCCGGATCCCGGGGAGATCGCCGGCGTGGCCCTGGAACACATCGCCAGGGTGGACCGGGCCGTGGTCAGCTTCGGCCAGGGCTGCGAAGGAGAGCCCTTGACCGCGGCCCGGGTCATCGGCCCGGCCATTGAGCAGATCCGAAAAAAAACCGACAAGGGCACCATCAACCTCAACACCAACGCCAGCCTTCCCCATGAGGTGGCAAGCCTGTGCGACAGGGGCCTGGACAGTATGAGGGTCAGCATGAACTCTGTGCGACACCCCTGTTACACCGCCTATTTTCGACCCAGATCCTACGCCTTTGACGATGTCTGCCAATCCATTGAAGCGGCCCGGTCCCGGGGAAAATTTGTGGCCATCAACTACCTTAACTGCCCGGGATTCACAGATTCAAAAGCAGAGCAGGCCGCCCTGATCAAGTTTGTCAAAACCTTTGACATCAATATGATACAATGGCGGAATCTCAACTTTGATCCCCGCCGGTATGTCCGTATCATGACAGAGGCGGAAAAAAGCGGTCCCCCAGTGGGCATGGCCGCCTTGATCCAAGATTTGAAAGACCGCTTCCCCACCCTTATCCACGGGTATTTCAACCCGCCCAAGGAGGGTCATGGCAACTGATAAGCCACTTGTGGTCATTGACGAAACCCTCAGGGAAGGCATGCAATTCCACGGCCTTGTCTTTACCCTGGACCAGCGCATAAAAATACTTGAATTCCAGGAAGCCTTAGGGGTAGGCGTCTCCCAAACCGGATACCCGTCTGCACTGGCCGGGGAGGCTGAAATCGTCAAGGCCCTGGCCGATCATGCCAGAGCCCGCAACTTTTCCATCCGCACTGCAGCCCTTGGCCGCACCGTGGCCTCTGATGCACGGATTCTCATTGACACCGGGGTGGACGATCCCCATTTTCACATCCACCTCACCCCGGATACAAGTCCTGAGGCCCTTCTCCAGGGCCTGGAATCGGCCTGTGCCCTGTTTGACATGGTCATGGCCGAGCGCCCCAAGGCCCGGGTCTCTTTAGCCATGCTGAACATGGCCCGGACCGATCCGCTCATGCTGAACCAGTGCATCGATATCATGGACAGATGCCCGGGGCTGGCCATCCTCTCCCTGCCAGACACCTCAGGCATCATGGCCCCCAACACGGTCCGAAACTTCATTGCAAATGCCGCAAAAAAAACAACCCGTCTGACCCTGGCCGCCCACTGCCACAACGACATGGGAATGGCCTCGGCCAACTCTCTTATGGGGATAATCGGCGGGGCAAAGGTGCTCGAGGTCTCCGCTTTGGGAATCGGGGAGCGCAACGGCATTGCCGATCTTTACACCACGGCCAGACTTCTTGAAGACCAGGGATACACCACCGGCCTGGACCTTGACAACATCGACGGGTTCAAATCCTATTATGCCTTTGTCACCGACATTGTCCGCAAGCAGACCGGCATCAACCTCATGGATTACCGCTGCCCCGTGTTCGGCAACGCGGTCAAAACCCACGTGGCAGGCACCCATGCCGGCGGGGGATTCGGCACAGCCCCAGAGGAAGAATTTTTCCTGAGCCTGCTGTGCGGCAAGCATCTGGTTAAAAAATACCTGGCTGCCCACGGCATTGTCCACAACCAGGCAGATCTGTCAAGAATCACAAGAGAGGTCAAGGAGACCAGTCTGAACCGGGGCCGGGCCCTGCACGTGGAAGAGGTTCGGGCCATTGCAGAAGGCCATAATTAATTTTAAAAATATTTGCAAAACAAAAGCCGACATGGTTTATATAATGTTTTGTTCTAGTGAAAAAATCAGGAGGCAGAGGGTCATTTGGACATTGATTTAAAGGGCATTGTCATCATCGTGGGCAACTACGGCTCCGGCAAGAGCGAAACCGCCGTGAATCTGGCTGCCCATGGCAGGGGCCGGGGACTGTCCGTTAAAATTACAGACCTGGATCTGGTCAATCCGTATTTCCGGAGCCGGGAGGCCCGGGGCCCCCTTGAAGACATGGGGGTGGAGGTGATCCTTCCCCCGGCCAAATACATGCACGCAGACCTGCCCATCCTGACGCCGGGGGTAGCGGCAATGATCAAAAACCCGTCAGATCTGACCCTCCTCGACGTCGGAGGCGACGATGTGGGCGCCCGGGTCCTGGCGGCCCTGGCAGAGGCCTTTAAAGGCAGACCCATCACCGTGCTGCAGGTCCTCAACCGTCTGCGCCCCTTTACCGCTGATGCCAAAGGATGCATGGCCATGCAAAACCAGATTGAAGCCGCATCCAAATTGAAAATCACAAGACTTGTCTCCAACGGCAACCTCATGGACGAGACCTGTCCCCAGACCATATATGACGGCCTTGACCTGGTCACCCGGGTGTCCAGGCAGACAGGCCTTGATATTGCATTTATAACCGCGTCTTCCAAGCTGTTGCCCAAGCTGGACATGGATCGCATACCGGTCCCGGTTCTGCCCATCCACCGAAGACTGGCCCCGGCCTGGAAACGCAATCATACAACCCAAGTCAAGGAGTAACAATGGCCCTAACACACATAATTGATTCCGAACGGTGCAAGGGATGCGGGCTTTGTGTCAACGTCTGCCCCAAGAACGTTCTTGAGATTACAGACACGGTCAATGCCAAAGGGCATTTTCCCGTTTTCCAGGCCCGGCCCGAGGACTGCATCCTCTGCACCCTGTGCTGTGTCATGTGTCCTGATGTTGCCATCAGCATCGTTGAAACTCAGGAATCATGAGAATGCATTGCTGCAACCCAGGAATCATAAAAATAAGGATAAGATAAATGGCAAAAGTCTTGATGAAAGGCAATGAAGCAATTGGTGAGGCCGCCATCAGAGCCGGCTGTAAAAACTATTTTGCATACCCCATCACCCCCCAGTCCGAAGTGGCCGAATACCTGTGCAAGCGCCTGCCCGAAGAGGGCGGGGTCTTTTTGCAGGGAGAAAGTGAAGTGGCGGTGGGCTATATGATTTTCGGGGCCTCAGGGGCCGGAGAACGGGTCATGACCACCTCTTCCTCTCCCGGCATCAGCCTCATGAGCGAGGCCATCTCCTATATTGCCGCAGCCCAGTGCCCGGCGGTCTTTGTCAATATCATGCGCGGGGGACCTGGCCTGGGCGGCATCCTGCCCTCCCAGGGGGATTATTTCCAGGCCACCAAAGGCGGGGGCCACGGCGACTACCGCCTGCTGGTCCTGGCCCCGGACGGGGTCCAGGAAGCCGTTGAAATGACCATGCAGGCCTTTGGTCTGGCGGAAAAATACCGGGCCCCTGTCATGGTTCTGGGCGACGGCATGATCGGCCAGATGATGGAGCCGGTACTATTTCCCGAAGACCTGATGGTTCCCCCCTCCAACAAGGATGACTGGGCCTCCAACGGCATGGCCACCCGGGGGTCTAAAAAACGAAACCTGGTGAAATCCTTGTTCCTGGATCCTGCCGAGCTCAACCAGAACAACCTGACCCTCAAGGCCAAGTATGAACAGATGAAAAAAGAAGAGGTTCAGTTCGAGCTTTACAATGCCGAGACCGACTACCAGGTTTTGATCACCAGCTACGGCACCATGAGCCGGGTCTGCCGCACCGCCATAGACATGCTCAAGCATGAGGGCATTGACGTGGCCATGCTGCGGCCAAAGACCCTGTTTCCCTTCCCGGAACAGGCCACCTTTGATGCGGCCGTCAAAGACAGCTGCAAATGTGTCATCAGTATTGAAATGAGCATGGGCCAGATGGTGGAAGATGTGGAACGCTGCGTCAAGGGCCGGCGCCCTGTAGAATTCTACGGAGAATGCGGCGGCGAGATTCCCTCCCCTGAAACAATCATCGAGATCATCAAAGGACTGATATAGGAGACTAAAATGGGAAAGACATTTTCAAGGCCCCAGGCCTTAAGCGATAACCACACCCATTACTGCCCCGGCTGCACCCATGGTATCGTCCACAGGCTGGTTGCCGAGGCCATTGATGAGCTGGGTATTCAGGAGAAAACCGTGGGCATCGCCCCGGTGGGCTGTGCGGTCATGGCTTATAATTATTTTGACTGCGACTTTCAGGAGGCAGCCCACGGCCGGGCCCCGGCCATGGCCACGGGCATAAAGCGGGTTAGGCCCGATCTTGTCGTCTTCACCTACCAGGGGGATGGGGATCTGGCCAGTATCGGCATGGGAGAGATTATCCATGCGGCCAACCGCGGGGAAAAATTCACCGTCATCTTCATCAACAACGCCATTTACGGCATGACCGGCGGCCAGATGGCTCCCACCACCATGCCGGGGCAGCGGGCCACCACCGCCCCTGCCGGAAGAGATACGGCCCAGACCGGCATGCCCCTGCGCATGGCCAACCTCTTAGGAGAGCTTGTCACCCCGGGTTATGTCACCCGCCAGGCCGTGCTGAACCCCAAACAGGTCAACAAGGCCAAAAAAGCAATAAAACAAGCATTTCAATACCAGGTTGAGGGCAAATGCTTCAGCTTTGTGGAGGTGATCTCCACCTGTCCCACCAACTGGGGCATGACCCCGCTCAACGCCCTGAAATGGGCCGAGGATACCCTGCTGCCCTACTATGAGCTGGGCGATTACAAAACCCCTGAAGACGAATAGACTGGAGACTTTCCCTATGCAGACAGAGATAAAATTTGCAGGATTCGGCGGCCAGGGCATCCTTGTTTCAGCCAAGCTGCTGGCCTACGCTGCCATGAAACAAGGATCCCAAGTGGCCTGGATCCCGTCCTACGGCCCGGAGATGCGGGGCGGCACAGCCTATTGTACTGTGGTCATCAGCGACAAATACATTGGGTCCCCCATCATCAAGAACCCCACCCATCTGGTGGCCATGAACCGGCCCTCCCTGGAAAAGTTTGAACAAGATGTCAAACCAGAGGGCATTGTGTTCATCAACGCCTCTTTGGTTCCAGTGCGGTGCCAGCGCTCAGATGTCACGGAACTGGCCGTGCCGGTGAACGAGATGGCCATTGAGGCAGGCTCTGTTCGGGCCGCTAATATCGTGGCCCTGGCCGCCTTTGCCGCCAAGGCAGACCTGGTGGACCTGGACCTGCTCAAAAAATGTATCAAAGAAGAGTTTGCAGCCAAGGCCAAGATCATCCCCATGAACATGGATGCCTTTGACAGGGGGGTGGCAGCGGCCATGGCCGGATAGATAACCATAACCAAGATCCACCGCGCAAAAGGAGAAAAACCATGATCAGACAGGAAATATCGCTTTTTCTTAAGAACGCGCCCGGCCAGCTGGGAAAACTGACGGAAATGCTTGGAAGCGCCAGCATCAACATCGATGCCATCACCATCCAGGATGCTTCTGCCTATGTCCAGAACCTCTTTGAGGCCCGGGGAAAATCCCTGAAACGCCTGGCATCATCTGCCAGTTACTCCTCCATGCGCCGGGATTCGGCTGATTTCGCCCTCATCCGCCTGCTGCCCGACGATGCAGCCAAAACCATTGACCTGCTGCAGCAGGCGGACTATCTTTTTGACGCCAAAGAGGTGGTGGCCATTGACATTACCAACACACCCGGGGAACTGGCCAGGATGACCAAAAAACTGGGGGAAGAACAGATCAACATCAACTATGTTTACGGGTCGGTGTCTACGGCAGACGGCAAGTGCCTCTTTGTCTTCTGTCCGGAAGATGTGGCCTTTGCCGACTCCATCTTTGAGGGCGGGGCTTACTAAGGCACTCTGGTCACAGCATACTTATCAATGACCGTCAAAAAAAATATATGGGGGCCTTTAAAAGCCCGATACAGATTTTCCACAAAAACCCAGATGACCTTTGAGCTTGGGTTTCCTATGTATTTAATCGGCCATTGCCGGTTCACAACCGGCAATGCCTATCAGATTCGGACACAAAAGCTGTCTCCCTCTCTGCAGGGGATGATTTTTTCAGACACGCTTCCGCTCAACTTGTTCACCTCTTCGGCATTGATCCCCTGGGCCAAGATAAAAGAGATCAAAATCTCAGACACGGTGTCTTCCATGGAAGATCATTGGCAGCCGCCCCTGTCATCCCGATCCAATAAAGACGGCCAGAATGCCCAATATATTACGCTGGGGATAAAGGATCCCCGGCAAGTAACCATTGACTGCCCCTGGTCAGACGAATTTACAGATTACGTCAAAAAAAACAAATTGATCGTGCTTTGACCCGCAGCTGAGGAACCTTGCCCCATGGTGGTTCATCCGCATGGGCACCCCGGCAAAGTTGACGGCCAGGCGGGTCAAGGTTTTCTCTTGTCTTTCAGGATCGTGTTGGAAATCACGATGCGCTGGATCTCGCTGGTGCCCTCGTAGATGGTAAAGACCCGGGCATCCCGGTACAAGCGCTCCACATCGTAGTCCTTGGTGAACCCGTAGCCTCCGTGCATCTGAATGGCCCGGGCCGTGATGTCCTGGACCATTTCCGAGGCAAAGAGCTTGGCAATAGAAGCCTCCAGGGTGTATTTTTCCCCGCGGTCCTTGGTAGAGGCGGCAGAAAAGACCAATTGCCGGGCCGCCTCGATCTGGGTGGCCATGTCTGCCACCTGGAACCGGATGGCCTGGTGCTTGGTAATGGGGGCGCCAAACTGCTTTCTCTTTTTGGCGTATTTCACGGCCGCATCAAAGGCGGCCTGGGCCACCCCCAGGGACTGGGCAGCGATGCCGATACGACCGGAGTCCAGGCCGGACATGGCGATCTTGAACCCATCCCCCTCTTTACCCAAAATATTTTCAGCCGGCACCCGGCAGTTCTCAAAGATCAGGTCCGTGGTGTCCGAGGCCCGAAGCCCCATCTTGTCCTCTACATGGCCCACCTCAAATCCCGGGGTGCCTTTGGGGATAATGAAACAGGAGATGCCACGGTGGCCCGCGGCCTCGTCAGTCTTGGCCGTGACCAGCGCCAGGCTGCAGTTCTTGCCTGAAGTGATGAAGCGCTTGGTGCCGTTGATCACATAGTGGTCCCCGTCCTTTATCGCCGTGGTCTCCTGGCTGACAGGGTCGGACCCGGCATCGGGTTCGGTCAGGCCAAAGGCGCCGATGATCTCTCCTGAGGCCAGGGGCACCAGAAATTTTTGTTTCTGGTCTTCTGTGCCGAATTTATAAAAACTTTCGCAGACAATGGAGTTCTGCACGGACATGACCACCGAGGTAGAGGCACAGGAATAGGCGATTTCAGACAGGGCCAGGACATAGGAAACGGCATCGGCAGCCTCTCCCCCGTACGCTTCAGGGATCATCATGCCCATGAGGCCCAGCTCCCCCATCTGTTTAAAGTTGTCTGCGGGGAATTCCTTGGATTTGTCCCGCTCGGCTGCACTAGGGGCAATCACCTTGCGGGAAAACTCCCGGACCATGTTCTGGATCATCTTTTGTTCATCGGTCAGCTTGAATAGCATGGGAAACTCCTTTACCGGTGGCTCCGGTATATAAGGCCCGATGGTGCGGGCACAGCTTATTTAAAGTTTCAAATCCTGGATGTTGAATCAGGGGGCGTAGACCACAACGATCAGCTCGGCATCGTCCGTGCCTGTGTTGCGCAGATCGTGCTTGATCCCTGAGTTGAAATGAAGGGAGTCTCCTGCAGACAGACGATTTACATGCTCGCCCACCTGAATCTCCACCTGGCCTTTGAGCACATAGGAGAACTCCTCTCCTTGGTGCTGGAATCCTACGCCTTGGTGGCGTTCTCCTGCCTCCACCACGATGCGGAAGGCCTTGAGGTGCTTGTTGTCGGCTCCAGGTGTCAAGGGGGTGTAAGCGTAGTTGTCCGTTCGCTTGGTATAGGCATCGGCCCGGTTGGTGTCGGCGGGGTCCTTGAGCAGATCGCCCGAGTCCAGCTGAAGGGTCCGGGAAATCTGAAGCAGCGTTCCCACCGAGGGGCGCTGCTCCCCGCCTTCGATCTTCTTGATGAACGCCTTGGATAATCCGGTGTCGTTGGCCATGGCATCCAGGGTCATCTTCCTGTCCAGTCTGGCCCGGCGAATCCGCTTTCCAATGGGGGTCATTTCTTTGTTTTTAGCCATGTCATCTCCAATCGCTTGAGGGTGATCAAACGCCATCTTTGACTGGGCGCCTGGGCGCCCATGGTCTACGGCTGCTGGCCCGTTTAATCAACGGGCTCTATCCAGTGTTGGGTATCTTGTTTTTTTCCGTATTGAATGCCGGTCAGCTCATCGTAAAACTTCATGGAGATCTCACCGGGGTTGCCGTCCCCGATATCCATGACCCGGTCTCCGTAGCAGATCTGGCCTACCGGAGAAATAACGGCTGCAGTGCCGGATCCAAAGACTTCTGTCAGCATGCCTTTGTCATGGGCCTCAAAGATTTCATCAATGCTGATGCGCCGCTCCGACACTGTCATGCCCCATTTTTTGGCCAGATCAATGACCGAGTACCGGGTGATACCGGGCAGGATGCTGCCGGAAAGGTTGGGGGTGACCAGTTCGTTGTTGATAACAAAGAAGATGTTCATGGCCCCCACTTCTTCAATGTACTTGAGTTCAAGGCCGTCCAGCCAGAGGACCTGGACAAAGCCCTCTTGTTTGGCCTTTTCCCCGGCCAGCAGGCTGGCCGCATAGTTGCCGGCGGTTTTGAACTCGCCCACCCCTCCCTTGACCGCCCGGACATGATCCTTGCAGACCCAGATCTTGACCGGTTTCAGGCCCTGGGAGTAGTAGGCGCCCACAGGAGAGAGAATGATGAAAAACTTATAGGTATAAGAGGCCCGGACCCCGATAAAAGGATCAGTGGCAATGATAAAGGGCCGGATGTACAAAGAGGTGCCCAGGGTGTCCGGGATCCAGTGGGATTCAATCTTGAGCAGTTGTTTTAAGGCATCCATTGCAAAGTCAGGATCCACCCGGGGAATGCACAGGCCGTCAGCCGAGCGGTTGAGCCGGTCAAAATTGTCCCGGGCCCGGAACAGCTGGATCCTGCCTTGGGGTGTTTTATAAGCCTTGAGACCTTCGAAAATGGCCTGGCCGTAATGAAGAACCATGGCGGCCGGAGACAGGGTTAAATCCGCATAGGGCTCGATGCGCGGATTCATCCATCCGCTGCCCTCTTGGTAATCCATGACAAACATATGGTCGGTGAATATGGTGCCGAACCCTAAATCTTCATCCTTGGGCCGGGTCCCTGGCTGGGAGACCCGGTTCACTTTTACTTGCATTGTTTTCTCCGTATTTGATCGTCTTAAAATCATGATGGGCCGCTGACATCCCGTCGCAAAGAGCAGTTTTAGCAGCACCCTCCCCCGTAAAATAGTCATATTATGCCATTCACCGGGTGAAATCAAAGGGATTTTGGATGGTGTGCAATTTTTATGGATAAAACCTATGCTTTCCCGTATGATGGGGGTATTCGCAACATAAAATTCCAAAAACCATTCGCCAACACCCGTGCACAGCCAAGGAGGAACTATGGGCAAACTAATCAAAGAAAATGACGATAAGGGGCGACTTCACGTTGACACCCCCATGATGGGAGAATCCCTGGTCAGTAAGGCCTTTTTGGAGACAACAGAGTCCAAGGACTACTTTCACATGCACCCGGATATCAATGTGCTTAAAATCGGGGGCCAAAGCATCATGGACCGGGGGGCAAAGGCGATTCTCCCCATTGTGGACGAGTTGATAAAGGTCAAAGAAGATTTCAAGCTGCTGCTCATGACCGGCGGCGGAACACGGGCCCGCCATGTCTACAACATCGGCGTGGATCTTGGCATGCCCACGGGGGTGCTGTCCAAGCTGGGGGACAAGGTTTCCTCCCAGAATGCCGTCATGCTGTCGGTGCTCCTGGCCAAGCACGGGGGGGTCCGCATCGGTCACGGCGACCATCTTGAGCAGCTGACCATGTTCTGCCAGCAGGGTCACCTGCCCATCACCACAGGCATCCCACCCTACGGGTATTTTGAACACCCGGCTGAATTCGGATCCATCCCCCCCCACCGCACAGACTGCGGGGCCTTTTTGCTGGCCGAAAATATCGGAGCCAAATCCCTGATCTACCTCAAGGACGAGACCGGACTCTTTTCCAAGGATCCTAAAAAGGCCGGAAAAGGGGAGTCCCTGGACTTTTACGATAAAATTTCAGTTGAGGATCTTCTGGCCCTGGACCTGGACGATCTCATCATTGAGCGTCCCATTCTAAACATGCTGAAAAACGCCAAATGCTTAAAAGAACTTCAGGTAATTGATGCCCTGGGCCATCCGGAAAAAATCCGGGATGCCCTGGAAGGCAAGCATGTAGGCACGATTATCCACCAATAGCAGGGGGTGCCGGTGGCAAGGTTTGCCACCGGCACCTGATTCTATGCAGGGCAAGACTGGCTGCTCTGGCCTCCGGATCCGTGCCTGGGCAGGTAAATGATCTGGGCCCCGGTCTCCTCTGCAATGAGGTTTAATTCCACCTTACGGATACGTTTGGCGTAGAGTTTGATATCGCCGCCGCTGACACCCACCACCCGGAACCGGGCCTTTTTCTCGCCCTTTTCCGCCTTACGCCGTTCCCTCACAAATATCTTGCTCATGGCCCCTCCTTTTGATATGGGTTTTTACATATAAGGTTATATGTTAACATAAACAATATGTTTTCAAAGGATATATGTCAAGGAGATATAAATGTCCCAGAAAAACATCCCGGGATCCGGCCGCCAGGAACGGTATGTCCAGGCCTCTATTCTTCTGGGCCTGGTGCCGGCCCCGTCCTATGGATATGAACTGATCACCAAGATGCAGAAATTCGGATTTTTAGAGGGCTCTGCCCCCCCGGGCATGATTTACCGCCACCTGCGCCAGATGGAGGAGGACAACCTGGTCCGGTCCGAATGGGAAATGCCGGAAACCGGAGCAGCCAAGCGGATCTACACCCTGACCGAAGAGGGCCGGCAAGTCCTGGAATTATGGATCCATTTCATGCAGGCCAGGGCAGACAAGCTGAATCATTTTATTGATATGTACAAAAAAACCACGGCCTGACCCTTTTCCTGTCAGGAAAAAAGCCTCTCCACAGCATCGGCCACAGCCCTGTCATCAGCCAGGTGAGGCAGGGTAATATGATCCTTGTTGGGGTTTTCCCGGTTGTAGGCCACAGCCACCTTACGGGCGTTGGCATTGCCGGCCCAGCTGCGCCGGGCCACCCCGCCCATGACATCCCACAGCATGGCGGATCTGATAATATCATCCACGGCCTTGCTGCCGTCCAGGACCAGGCCAAAACCGCCGTTGACGGCCTTGCCGATCCCCGTGCCCCCGCCGTTGTGCAGGGCCACCATGGTCATGCCCCGGGCCGCATTGCCCGCAAAGCAGTGGGTGGCCATGTCTGCACAGACATTGGAGCCGTCGTAGATATTGGCGGTTTCCCGGAACGGGGAATCTGTGCCCCCGGGATCATGGTGGTCCCGGCCCAGCATGATGGGGGCGGACACTGCTTTGTTTCTGACCATCTGGTTGAACCTCAGGGCAATGGCCACCCGGCCCCCGGCATCCTGGTAAAGGATCCTGGCCTGGGAGCCCACCACCATGCGGTGCTTTTTTGCATCCCGAATCCAGATGTAATTGTCCCGATCATAGGGCCGTCGGTCCGGATCAATACAGGCCATGGCTGCCTGGTCGGTTTTGTCCAGGTCTTTGGGATCCCCGCTCAGGCAGACCCAGCGAAAGGGCCCGTACCCATAGTCGAAAATAGGGCCCATGATGTCTTCAAAATAAGAGGGAAAGACAAACCCGTCCTTGGCATCCCGGCCGTTGCGGGCCACCTCAATGACGCCGGCGTCAAACACCGCCTTTAAAAAGGCATTGCCATAGTCAAAAAAATAGGTGCCCCGCTGTGTCATCTTCTGAATGAGGCGGTAGTGTGTTTTCAGGCTCTCATCCACCAGGGCCCTGAACCGGCCTCTGTCCGTGGCCAGCATCCGGGTCCGCTCCTCAAAATCAACGCCCGCCGGGCAATACCCACCGTCATAGACCACATGGCAGGAGGTCTGGTCGGACAATAGATCCACCTTCAGATCTGTGGTCAGCAAAAATGCCAGAAGATCCACCACGTTGCCGTGAAAGGCGATAGAGGTGTTTTTTCTTGCCGCAGCACCAGCCTTTGCCGTTTTATACACGGTTTCCAGATCAGCGGACACCACATCCACCCAGCCCTGGGCATGGCGGGTCTGCACCCTGGACAGGTCCACTTCAGCAATGATGGAAACCGCCCCGGCAATCTTGGCCGCCTTGGGCTGGGCCCCGCTCATGCCCCCAAGACCGGAAGAGACAAATACAAGACCTGCCAGATCCCCATGGTCATGGATCCCGCACATTTTGCGGCCCGCATTGAGCAGGGTGTTGTAGGTGCCGTGGACAATGCCCTGGGGCCCGATGTACATCCAGCCCCCGGCCGTCATCTGGCCGTACGAGGAGACCCCCATCTGGGCGGCGATTTCCCAGTCGTCCGGGTTGTCGTACAGTCCCACCATCATCCCGTTGGTGATGACCACCCTTGGATTGTCCGGGCTGGATTTAAACAGTCCCAGGGGATGGCCCGACTGCATGACCAGGGTCTGATCTTCGGTCATCTCTTCCAGGTACCGCTTGATCAGCCGGTACTGCATCCAGTTCTGGCAGACCGAGCCGGTCTCTCCGTAGGTCACCAGCTCATAGGGATACAGGGCCACATCAAAATCCAGATTATTATCGATCATGACCTGGATGGCCTTGGCTGCCGTGCATCGGCCCTTGTAAGCATGGATGGGCCTGGCCTTGATCTGCCCTGCCGGCCGGAACCGGTATCCGTAAATCCGTCCCCGGGTTTTCAACTCATTGAGAAACTCGGGGATCAACACCTCATGACGGGCCGCAGGGACATAGCGCAGGGCATTTTTCAGGGCGGTTTTTGTCTGATCCTGTGTCAGACAAAATCCCCGATCCGGTGCCCGGCGAATGCCCGGGTCACATTCTTTTTCCTTCGGCAGTTCATCCGGCAGGCTGACGGTCATGACAGGGGTGGTCTGGGTATTCATGGGGGTCCTCCTTGTGTCCCGTAAACCGGGATTTTAATGGGGATCTTCCGCTTGTATATACAAGTTTATAAAACTGCCGTTTGCCTGTCAAGCCCGGTACAGCCCAAGGGCTGAGGCAGGGCCCTGAACCCGGTTTCACATGTCATTTTTTTATCTGAATCAATTTTGGTATGTATTTAGGCGCACGTACGCAAAAATATGTCCCTGCAAAAATAATTAAAAGCATACTTTGCTGTTGTGTGCTACCCTTGGCTATCCGCTATATTGTCGGTTACTTTCGAATCACAACAATACAGGGGCTGTATTATGGAAACCATGAAAGCACTGACCAAGTCAAAGCCTGAGCCCGGCCTGTGGCTCGAAGAGGTACCAATGCCGCAGATTCAGCACAACGAGGTGCTGATCAAAATCGCAAAGACCGCCATCTGCGGCACGGATATCCATATTTACAACTGGGACAAGTGGGCCCAGTCCACCATTCCCGTGCCCATGCACATCGGCCATGAATTTGTGGGCCGCATCGAGCAGGTGGGCTCCCATGTGGTGGACTTCAAGCCCGGGGACCTGGTCTCAGGAGAGGGGCATCTGGTCTGCGGTCATTGCAGAAACTGCCTGGCCGGCCGCCGCCACCTGTGCAAGAATACCCGGGGCGTAGGGGTAAACCGGTCCGGGGCCTTTGCCCAATACCTGGCCATTCCCGTGACCAATGTCTGGTATTGCGACCCGGCCATTCCCCTGGATGTCCTGGCCTGCTTTGATCCTCTGGGCAATGCCACCCACACCGCCCTGTCCTTTGACGTGCTGGGAGAGGATGTCCTGATCACCGGGGCCGGCCCCATCGGCTGTATGGCCGCCACCATTGCAAGGCATGCCGGGGCCCGGCATGTGGTGGTCACTGATGTGAATCCCTTTCGCCTGGACCTGGCAAAAAAAGCCGGGGCCACCCTGACCCTGGACGTTTCCAGGGACCGGATTGAAGATGCCCAGACAACCTTGGGAATGAAAGAGGGGTTTGACGTGGCCATGGAGATGTCCGGCAACCCCGCGGCCCTGGCGTCCATTCTGGACAATATGTGCCACGGCGGCAAAATTGCCATGCTGGGCATCATGCCCGACCAAACCCCTATTGACTGGAACAAGGTGGTTTTCAACATGCTCACCATCAAAGGGATATACGGACGGGAAATGTACGAAACCTGGTACAAGATGACGGCCATGATCCAGACCGGCCTGGACATCACCCCCCTGATCACCCACAAATTCCACTATACCGAATTTGAGCAGGGGTTTGAAATCATGGCCTCGGGCAGATCCGGAAAGGTGATCCTGGACTGGGAATAATATTCCGCGACACGATTGCAAAAAAATGGAACCCGATTATTTTTGGAGCACCCCC
>Ga0102943_1000543_pt1 | contig 25270 bp, 28 predicted proteins | sample SalPonC_black_MG_FD_78174 | JGI IMG/M metagenome (GOLD analysis project Ga0102943, IMG submission 78174) | Salt pond soil microbial communities from South San Francisco under conditions of wetland restoration - Salt Pond MetaG... | ecosystem: Environmental > Aquatic > Marine > Intertidal zone >...
CCTAGCTTCGGGACCGAGCGAATCGTCCCCCTTTCCTGGAGGTCTCCTCGTGATTCGTCATTTTCTGCGCAGCACCGTCCTGGTCCCGTTCCTGCTCCTACCCGCCAGCGCCGTCGCCGATCACCACGGCTCCGACACCGAACCCACCGTCCGCGAACAGCTCCTCGCCCTGGAAGAGCAATGCGCGGAGAACGCCTCGGCAATGGAGGCCCGGCAGGCGGAGACGTCGCTCTACGAGCGTCTCGGCGGCAGGGAGGGGATCCACGCGATCACCCGCGAGATCGTGCGTCTCCACGACCAGAACGAGGCGTTGACGCGCATCATGGACGGCGTCGACCGCGAACTCCTCGCCCGGCGCGTCGCCCAGTTCATCATCTCGGGAACCGGCGGGCCCCAGGTCTACGAGGGCCGTGACCTGGTGAGCGCGCACGCGCACCTCGACCTGACCAACGCCCACTTCCTCGCCGCCGGCGGCGACGTCATGCAGGCCATGGAGAACGAGGGCTGCACCGAGGACGAGATCGAAGAGATCGTCTGCACGCTCGTGTCGTTGCGTCACAAGGTGGTGATGGAGTCGGAGCGGGAGCTGCATTGAGGCTCGTTGCGCATCACACGCTCGTCTTCCGCATGGGTGGTACGATCCGGTGTACCGACCGCGACCGACGTCCCCCACCCGGAGACATGCCCAATGAAACGCCTGATGCTGCTCCCCTCGATCCTGTCCCTGCTCCTGCTCGGACCCGTCGGCTGTGGTTCCGACGACGACGACGGCGGGACCGGTCCCACCGCCACCGTCGTCGACGACGTCGTCGTGAGCCTCGACCGTATCACCGTCGACCGTGATTGCGACCCGAGCGGCGGAGTCGGCGAGTTCGGCTACAAGTTCTACGTGGTCCTCTTCGACGAATCCGGCGAGATCGACCGGGTCCTGGATTCCGACTGGAACTCCTTCAATGCGACCGACGGCGACTCGTGGGATCCCGGTGGCACCGCGAGCTTCCGCATCGAACGGCGCCCTGGAATGCGCTTCCACGTCCAGTTGCGCGTGCGCGAGTTCGACGGTGCGCTCGAGCAGTTCTCGCAGGGGACCTTCGTCGGGCACGAAGGCGCGGCCGGCGCCGATGCGTGGGGACCCAACGATTCCGGCGGTGTGAACGAGTACACGCTCTACGACTCCGCGCAGCGGGTCGGGATCATCGACTGGGACTGGTGGGCGGCCGACTCCTGCCGGGGGGAGTTTCGGTACAGCGTGACGGCGACCGAGGTCACGACCGAGTGAGGGCTCGCTCCGCGGGTCGGAATTGACCGGCCCGCAACCGTCCATTACGATCCGACGTCCTTCCGTCGGAACCCGGAGGGCGAACACCTGCACTTCCGCGACCCCAGCGGCGGGCAATGGATGATCGGGGCGTCGAATCTCGCCCACCTTCTCCCGGGAGCCCGCCGTTGATCGGCAAGACCCTCGCCCACTACGAGATCACCGCCCTTCTCGGCCGTGGCGGCATGGGCGAGGTCTACCGCGCCCGCGACACGAAGCTCGGCCGCGAGGTCGCCCTGAAGCTCCTGCCCGAGAGCTTCACCGCCGACCCGGAGCGTCTCGCGCGCTTCCGGCGCGAGGCCCGCGTACTCGCCTCGCTGCAGCACCCGAACATCGCCGGCATCTTCGGACTCGAAGAAGACGCCGGGCGCGTCTTCCTGACCATGGAACTCGCCGCGGGAACCGATCTCTCCGAGCGCATCGCCCGGGGGCCGATCGCCGAGGACGAGGTCGTCGACCTGGCTCGTCAGCTCGCGAGCGGGCTGGAGGAGGCCCACGAGAAGGGCATCGTCCATCGCGATCTCAAACCGGCGAACGTCAAGATCGGTGAGGACGGCAAGGTCAAGATCCTCGACTTCGGTCTGGCCCGCGCGCTCACCGGCGAGACGTCCGCCGAAGAGGACATCGAGAACTCGCCGACCATCACCGCGGCGATGACCCAGGGCGGCATGATCCTGGGCACGGCGGCCTACATGAGCCCCGAACAGGCGCGGGGTCGCAGCGTGGACCGCCGCGCGGACATCTGGTCGTTCGGCGTGGTCCTGTTCGAGATGCTCGCCGGTCGGCGACTGTTCGAGGGCGACACGGTGAGCGACACGTTGGCCTCGGTGCTGAAGGACGACGTGGCGTGGGACCACCTTCCCGAGGAGACCTCGCCCGGAATCCGCCGCTTGCTGGAGCGTTGCCTCGAGCGCGATCCCCGGCGGCGACTGCGCGACATCGGCGAGGCGAGGGTGTTCCTCGAGGCCGGAGCGGCAGACGCCTCGCTGCTGGGCTCGGTGGCGTCGGTCGTGGATTCCCTGCCCGACGACCCGGATCTCGGGCCGACGCACCGCAGGCGAGGCGCTCTCGTCACCGTGGCACTGACGGTCGCCGCGGCGGTCGCGGGGACTCTCGTCGGCTGGCAACTCGTCGCGCGGCCGGAAGCACCGCCCGTCTACAACATGGCGATGCCCGTGCCGCCGGGCGCGGTCTACAACTTCTCGACGGCGCGGCCCGGTCCACCGCGCGTCTCGCCGGACGGCAGCATGGTCGTCTTCGCGGTGCGCGAGGGCTCGTCGCAGGCCGTCCTGCACCTGCGCCGTCTCGCGGATCCCCATTCGACGCCTCTCACCGGAACGGAAGAGGGTCTGTACCCCTTCTGGTCGGCGGACAGCCGCACGATCGGCTTCGGCACGGTGGACGGTCGGCTCCGCCGCGTGCCCGTGGCCGGTGGACCGCCCGTCACGCTGTGCGACGCGGCCAACATGAAGGGCGCCACCACGAACGCCGACGGCGTGGTGCTCTTCGCGCCGGCGGCCGGAACGGGGATCCATCGGGTGTCGTCGGCAGGGGGAACGCCGGTCGAGGTCACCACCGTCGACCAGGACGCCGGCCACGATTCGCACCGACATCCGCGCTTCCTCCCCGACGGCGAACACTTCCTCTACCTCGCACGCCGCACCGGCGGGCAGATCGACGAGCACGACATCTACCTGGCATCGCTCGACGGCGGTGAGCCCCGGCTCGTGCTCCGGTCGCAGACCCAGGCCGAGTTCTCGCGCGGTCATCTGCTGAGCGTGCGCGAGGGAACGTTGCTCGCGACGCCCTTCGACCCCTCGAGCGCGGACCTCGGCGAGCCGATTCCCCTGGTCGAAGACGTCCTCGTCGACGCGGGCGCGGCGCTCGGCGTCTTCTCGGCGAACGACGACGGAAGCCTCGTGTACATGGTCCGCACCGGCGGGGCCGAGCAGTTCCTGGAGTGGGTCGGGATCGACGACGAACCGCTCGGACGGGTCGGCGACCCGGGCGGTCTGGAGCGGCCGCGGATCTCGCCCGACGGGCGGCAGGCGGTCGTCGAGGTGTACGGCGACGATCCCGGCGAAGGCGATCTCTGGCTGGTGGATCTCGAGAACGGCCTGCGGACCCGCTTCACCTTCGAACCCGGCTACGAGGGTGCGGCGGAATGGACGCCGGACGGCACACGCGTGGTGTACACGGCCTTCGCCGACAGCGTGGCGCGGATCGTGGTCCGGCCGGTCGAGGGCACGGGCGACGCTTCCGTCCTCTACGAGTTCGAGGGCGAAGTCGCCCCCACCGGGGTGACCCCCGACGGCAACACGGTTCTCCTCAACCAGCGGGACCCGGAAACCGACTTCAATCTCTACTCGCTCTCCGTGGACGGCGGAACTCCGACGCTCCTCGTCGAAACGTCCCTCATCGACTACAGCGCCGCCGTGTCTCCCGACGGCCGGTGGATGGTGTACGGCAGTGGCCAGGGATCGGAGTGGGACGTCTACGTCCGCCCCGTGTCCGGCGGCGAGCGACGCTGGCAGATCAACCGCGAGCCCGCCCTGTATCCCTTCTGGGGCGCGCGCGGCGAGCGCATCTACTACGTCCTCACCAACGGTGAACTGCGGTTCGTCGAGGTCGACGGCGGCTCGTCCACCTTCCGTTCGGGCGCGCCGCAGCGCTTCGCGGCCGTCAGTCCGCCCGGAGCCGGCGGCGTGTACGTGTCGATGCACCCGGACGGCGAACGTCTCCTCACGGTTTCCGGGTCCGTCGCTGCGAACGAGACCTCGGATCTGCAGCTGGTGACCGATTGGACGCGCGGATTGACGAAGTAGCCGGGCAGGAACCCGTGCGGCCGCTCAGACCCACCCGTAGACGACCGCGTTCACGTTCATGCCCGCGCCGACAGACGCGAACACGATCACGTCGCCCGCTTCGATCGACTGGTCGGGCATCTCGCCGCGCAGCACCAGATCGAGCAGCGTGGGCACGGTGGCGACGGAGCTGTTGCCCAACCACGAGATGGTCATGGGCATGACCCCCTCGGGCACTTCGTCGATGCCGTGGGACTTGAACAGGCGCGCGAGGATCGCCTCGTCCATCTTCGCGTTGGCCTGGTGGATGAGGATCTTCTTCACGCGGGCCACCTCGATGCCGGCGCGCTCGAGGCTCTTCGTCACGACACCCGGCACGGTGCTCAGGGCGTACTCGTAGAGCTTGCGTCCGTACATCTTCAGGTAGAGGCCGTCGGACACGGTCTTGACGTCGTAGGTCGAGCCCATCCACAACAGGCGGGCGTGCTCCAGCGTGTCGGACCGGACGGCGTGGGCCAGGAGTCCCTGGTCGTCGCCGACGTCGCGGGCCTCGAGGACGGTGGCCCCGGCGCCGTCGGCGTAGATCAGGCTGTCGCGATCGTGCGGATCGCACACGCGCGACAGGGTCTCCGAACCGATCACCAGGGCCCGGGTGGCATCGCCCGAACGCAGGTAGTAGTCGGCCTGGATGATCCCCTGCAGCCAGCCCGGGCAGCCGAAGGGCAGGTCGTAGGCCACGCACTCGGGGTTGGCGATCTCCAGGCTCTGTTTGACCCGGGCGGCCAGGGTGGGCACGAAATCCGAGCGGCGGTTGTCGTGGCGGATGTCGCCGAAGTTGTGGGCGACGATCACGTAGTCCAGGGTCTCAGGGTCGATTTCCGAGGCCTCGATCGCGCGCTTCCCGGCGATCGTTCCGATGTCGGACGCGACGAGATCGTCGTCGACGTACCGGCGCTCGGAGATATCGGTGATCTTCTGGAAGGTCTCGACGACGCGTGGATTCTTCTCGCGTTCGATCGGCTTGCCGTAGTCCGCGAAGAACTCCCGCGTGACCAGGTCCTCGTTGCGGATCCGTCGGGTCGGAATGTACGAGCCGGTGCCGATCATCACGGAGCGGCGCATGGATGACCTCCGAGTGTTCGCGGGGCCCCCAACTCTGCAGCACGCGGGGCCCGATGTCACGCCGGACCGATCATCCCACCTGATCCACGACCCCCACCACGACCGACCGCACCGGCAGGCGCCCGCCGCCGAGGATCTGCCGCGCTCCGTTGCCCTCGTCGAGCATGATCACCGTCTCGCCGTATCCGGCGCCGACGGTGTCGATGGCGATCACGTGGCCGCCCGTCGGCCTTCCGTCGGCGTCGAGCTTGTCGAGCAGGAGCAGCCGTCGCCCGTCCATGTCGGGATGATGGATGGTCGAGGTGATGCGCCCGGCGACGCGCGCGAGGATCACGACGGCTCCTCGGGGGCATCGAGCTGGACGTCGTCGACGATGCCGACCACGGCGTGATCGACGGGGACGAAGCTCGGATCGAGGGTCAGTGCGGCTTCGCGGCTGGCTTCCCAGTAGACGAGTTCGCCGGGCCCGGCCATGCGCGTGCCATCGGCGCAGACGAAGGGCCTACCCGTCGCCGCCGCGTGTTTGTCGAGCGGTTGCACCCACAGCAGGGGCACGCCCTCCATGCCCTCGTAGACGATGTTGCAGACCATGCGGCCGATCACCCTGCCCAGGAACACGGGATCATCCTTCCGTCTCGAGGATCTCGGCGCCGGCGGGCGTCCAGTGTGAGCAGGCCGCGAAGCGCGTGCCTTGGCCCAGGACGTCGCGCAGGGCATCGTCGATACGGGGCATCGTGGACGAGGCGACGAGACGCCCGACGTCGCCGGGCCGGTCGGGGTCGTTCAGGTCGTGCACGATCGTCTCGAGGGCCTCCTGCACGTCGGGCAGGTGGCCGTCGAACACGGCGAGCGCGCGGCCGCCCAGGTCGTCGGCCAGCCGGACCTCGATGAGATGGATCGGCATCGACTTCAGCACCCGGTCGAGAACACGCAGCAGGCTCGGTGAGGTGCTCACTTCGCAGACGCCGACGGCATCGCCCTGCGGGGCCGAACGCTCGCCCATCACCGCAGCGGCGAGTCCGGGATCCGGATCGGCGAGGAGCACGTCGTCGAGCAACGAGCCCTGCCGGAATCCCGCCTCGAGGCCGGCGCCGTGGGCCTCCTCGGTGCTCGCCACCGAACCACCGACCAGGGCCAGATAACGGCCCGGATGGACCGATCCGCAGCGCAGCACCGCGACCGGCGAGCGCTTGAGCATCGCGTCGACCGTGAACAGTCCGGTGCTGACGCTGCCGAACTCGAGCAGTGCGAGAGCCTGGTACACGGTCACACGATCCTGAAGTGGTCGACCATCACGCAGCGGCGACGGCGCGAGAAACTGAGGGCGGTGGTCATGCCTTCCCCCGTCGGACTGGCGATGGTGAAGCTCGTGCAGCCCTCGCCGCCGGAACCGAGCCCGGCCGCGATGGGCGCGTTCTTCACGAAGATGCTGGTGTTGATGGTGCGGGCCATGTGGCTCAGGGCGTCGATGTCGCGCGAGTGCATGCTCGCCGAGTGGCCGAAGCCGTGCTCGGACTCCCTGGCCAGCGCGATCGCGGTGTCGACGTCGGGAACACGGACGATCGGCAGCACGGGCATGAGCTGTTCCGACCACACGAGTGGGTGTTCCTCGGGGACGTCGGCGATGACCAGCCGCACGTCCGGACGGGCCCGGACGCCGATCTCGGCGAGGATCACGTCGGCGTTCTTGCCCACCCACTTCTTGTCGATGGTGCCATGGGTTCGCGCTCGGGGCGTGCCCTCGAAAACCAGCCACTCGAGATCCGAGAGTTCCTTGCCCGAGACGAGGTGCGCACCGTGGGCCCGCATGTGACGGATCAGCTCGTCGGCCACGCTGTCGACCACGAAGACCTGCTTCTCGTCGACGCAGATGACGTTGTTGTCGAAGCTCGCGCCCCGGACGATGTCGCGGCCGGCCTGCTCGAGGTCGGCCGACGCGTCCACCACCACGGGCGGATTGCCCGGGCCCGCGCAGATCGCGCGCTTGCCCGACTTCATCGCCGCCTTCACCACTCCGGGACCACCGGTGACGACGAGCAGATTCACGTCGGGGTGCCCCATCAGCTCGGTCGCCGATTCGATGGTCGGCGTCGCCACGGCGGTGACCAGGTTCGGCGGACCGCCCACCGACCGGATCGCCCGGTCGATCGACTGCACCGTCTGCCGGGAACACGCCGCGGCCCCGGGATGGACGTTGAAGGCCACGGCGTTGCCCGCGGCCACCATCCCGATGGTGTTGCAGATGATCGTGCTGGTCGGGTTGGTGGTGGGCGTGATCGCGCCGATCACCCCGAACGGAGCCCACTCGGTCAGAGTGAGACCGTCGTCGCCGGTGGTCGTCTCGGGGACGAGGATCTCCGGGCCCGGCGTCTTGTCGGTGACGAGGCGGTTCTTCACGACCTTGTCCTCGTACCGGCCGAGGCCCGTCTCCTCCCAGGCGAGACGGGCCAGCGCATCACCCTCGCGGCGCATCGCCTCGCGGATCGCGGCGACGATCTCGTGGCGCTTGGCGAGGGTCATCGCGTCGAGCGCCTCGAAGGCGGCGCGGGCCGCGGCGACGCATTCGTCGACCGTCCCGAAGACACCGTCGCCGGTTTGTGGTTGCGCCGAGGGAACGTCGCGCGGGGCGGGGGCCGGCGTCGGTGCCGGGGCGCTCGCTCCGGCCGGCGCGCTCGCCCCAGGCGGCGTCGCACCCAGGCGCCCCGCGAGTTCCCGCGCGATGCGGTCGACCTGTGCATCGGTCAAACGCTGCATCAGCCGTCACCCTTCCGGTAGCGCTCCTCGCCCTCGATGTCCCAGCTGTCGACGATCGCCATGACGACGGCGTCGACCGGCTTGCCGTCGGTCTCGGCCGTCTGGCGGGCCGAGGAACCCGAGGCGTAGAGCACGTACTCGCCCTCACCGGCGCCGACGGCGTCGACGGCCACGACGCTGCCGCCGGTGAGCTCGCCGTCGGGACCCGCGACGCCGAGCAACAGCAACTTGAGACCCTCGATCCGGGACTCCTTCTTCGAGGAGACGACCCGTCCGAGAACACGCGCGAGATTCATTGCGACCTAGGCCCCCGCCTCGGACTCGGCCTGACGACCGAGCGGGATCACCGCGTCGACGTTGGTGTGCGGACGCGCGATGACGTGCACGGCGACGACCTCGCCGACGCGCGTGGCCGCGTTCTGCCCGGCGTCGCACGCGGCCTTCACCGCCGCGACGTCACCGCGCACGACCGCGGTCGTGTAACCGCCGCCGGTCTTCTCGTAGCCGACGAGGTCGACCCGGGCGGCCTTGACCATCGCGTCCGCCGCCTCGACGGTGGCCGCGAAACTCCTGCATTCGATCATTCCCAGAGCGTCTGCCATCTTGGTTTCCCTTCGGATCGGGGCCGGCGGCCCCGTGTGGTCGTGCCGGGCTTCGAGGAACTACTTCTTCTTCGCCGCGCGGCCCGTGATCGACTCGAGGGCTGCCACCGCAGCCGGACGAGCGGCTTCGACGTCTTCTTCTTCACCACCGATGTACACGCGGCCGAAGCTGCCCACCGCTCGCACTTCCAGGATGTTGATGTGGGCGGCCTTCTCGGCCTCGTTCGCGGCCAGGGCCGCGTAGCCGGCGGGCTCGACCTCGAGCACGAAGAGGGTCTGACCCGACAGGATCAGGTTCCCGTGCCGCATGCGGTTGATCAGCATGCACTGGTGGTCGTCGAGGTGTCGCACGACCTGGTCGGAGACGATGCGCGGCTTCATGCGCTCGTTCTCCTTCAGGCCCAGGGTGTCGAGGATCGCCTGCCCCGCCGCGCGCACGTCGGCCTGGCTGTCGGAGTGCACCTCGAGCATGCCGAAGTTGCGTTCGACGATCTGCATGCCGGGCGTGACGTTCGTGCTCTTGAGCGCGATGTCCATCACGCGGTTGATCTCGATGCCCGGCGCGATCTCGACGAACAGGCTCGCCTGCCCCACGCGCGGGAGGAAGCCCTGCGCGATCGTCGCCTGGAACGAGGCGAACTGCGGCTGCAGGCTGTCGATCACGCAATAGGCCCGGAGGTCGACCATGAACGTCTCCCTGTTCTGGATTAGTCGCTGACGGAGACCTGCTGGGCCTCCTGGATGATGCCGATGCTCGCACTCGCACCGATGCGCGTGGCTCCGGCATCGATCATGCGCTTGGCGTCGCCGAAACTGCGGATCCCGCCGGAGGCCTTGACCTCCATGCCGGCACCGTGGACGACCGAGGCCATGAGCGCCACGTCCTCGGCCGTGGCACCGCCCGAGGCGAAGCCGGTCGACGTCTTCACGAAGTTCGCCCGCGCGCGCTTGGACAGCTCGCAGGCACGGACCTTCTCCTCGTCGGTGAGCAGCGCCGTCTCGATGATCACCTTGCTCACCGCGCTGCCGTCGCGGCAGGCGTCGGTCACGGCGAGGATGTCCTTGTACACGTAGTCGTCGTCGCCGCTCTTCAGTCGACCCACGTTGATGACCATGTCGATCTCCCGGGCGCCGTCGCGGATCGCCTTGCGCGCTTCCATGCCCTTGAGGTCGGGCGTGTTCGCGCCGAGCGGAAAGCCGACCACCGAACAGGTGAGGACCTTCGTCCCGCGCAGGCCCTCGGCCACCGTCTTCACCCAGCAGGGATTCACGCACACGCTGCGGAAACCGTACTCACGTGCCTCGGCGACGATCTTGTCGATCATCTCGCGCGTGGCGTCGGGCTTGAGGATGGTGTGGTCGATGTAGCGGGCGAGTTCGTCGGGAATGCGGCCGGGCGAATCGGGACCGTGCGTGAAGCAGCGCGCGCCGAGGTCGATGAGCCGGCGCGCGGCGTCGGGTGCGGTTCCGACACAGGGTCCACCGTGGTACGCGCCGCCCGGCACCGACCCGAGCAGGCGTTGCAGTCGATCGACGATGCGGGCCATGTCGGCTTCGCTCAGACCGTCGAGGTCGACGCCGCTGACGCTCGGCGCGGAGGCGGTGGGCGCGGATCCGGGCGACGAGGGCTCGATCATCCCCACGCGTCGCTGGTGCCGCGACTCGGTGCAGTCGGTGTTCAGGAAGGCGTCGACGATCTGGCGCGCCAGGTTGGCCCCGATCAGCCCGGCGCCGAGGGTGAGCACGTTGGCGTCGTTGTGCTCGCGGCCGTTGCGCGCGCTGCTCAGGTCGTAGGCCATGGCCGCGCGCACGCCGGAGACCTTGTTGGCGACCATCGACGATCCGATGCCGGCGCCGTCGATCATGATCCCGCGCTCGGCCCGGCCCGCGGCGACGGCCTCGGCGACCTTCCGCGCGAAGACGGGATAGTCGACCGCGTCGGTCGAGTCGGTGCCCACGTCGATCACGAGGTGGCCCTTGCTCCGCAGCGCCTCGGCGAGCGTCTGCTTGAGGGGGAATCCGCCGTGGTCGGCACCGATGGCGATCTTCATGGGTCGTTCCTCACCTTCGTGCGCTCCCTTGTCGATCTCGTGGCCGGGTCGCGGCGGGCCCAGGGCGCTCGTGGCGCTACCACACCCGCGAATCGTCGATCGGCTCCCCGCGCCGGGGCGGTTTCGGGGCTCGCTCCTCGACCCGTGGTCTCGCCGGCCCCTCGACGGCCGCTCGCAGCCGCGCGATCAGGGTCTGCAGAGCACTCCGTCCTGCTTCGGTCAGTTCGAAGCAGGTGACCGTGCGCCCGCCCCGACGCGAGTGGTCCCGCGCGAGATAGCCCGCGTCGACCAGCTTGCCGGTCTGGACGTGGAGATTGCCGTCGGTCAGGCCCGTCTCCCGCCGCAACGCCATGAAACTCCAGCTCTTACCGTCCTCTTCGGTCGACGGTGGCCGCGCTGCCGTGGCCAGGATCGCCAGCCGGGCCGGGGTCCCGATCATCTCGTCGACGTCACTGTACTTCATCGCGTGAAGCCAGACTCCCGGAAGGGCAACCGCCGATGCCCCGAGGCTCGGCCAGTGCTTCTTACCATGAAGTGAAGGGCTGAGCAAGGGGCGAATCGCCGTCCCTGGCACGAAAACGGTCGCCGGACGACGGCGCCCGCGGCTAGAGTCCACGGACCGACATCCCCTCCGAGGAGCCGACCATGTCCCGTCCCGCGATGCGATCCGCCGTCCTGCTCGTCTGCCTGGTCCTGCTGGGCGGCTGTTCCCGCGGTTCCGGCGACGGCGAATCCACGGGCGAGGACCTGCTCGGCAACCCCGCCGTCACCGCCATCTCGTACTCCGGCCACCGCCTCGTCCCGCGCAGCGTGGAGAACACGCCCAGCGTGGAGCAGACCAAGGAAGACCTCCGGATCATGGCAGCCATGGGGATCGGCCTGCTGCGCACCTACAACACGACGATCTACCCGCACACCGAGCGCATCCTGCAGGCGATCCGCGAGTTGAAGGAGGAAGAACCGGGCTTCGAGATGTCCGTCATGCTCGGGGTGTGGATCCAGTGCGTGGACGCCTTCACCGAGAACGCCGACCACACGGTCGGCGACACGCCGCACAACCAGCGCGAGATCGACGCCGCGATCCGGCTGACCGCCGCGTACTCCGACATCGTGGAGATCATCGCCGTGGGCAACGAGGCCATGGTCACCTGGCAGGGTCACTACGTGCCGTCGAGCGTGATCCTGCGGTGGGTGAAGCACCTGCAGGAAGCGCGCGAACGCGGCGACATCCCGGCGAGCACCCTGATCACCTCGTCGGAGAACTGGGCCGCGCTCGGCGGCGAGGAGAGCTATCGCAACGACGACCTGGCCGAACTCGTCACACGCATGGACTTCCTGTCGCTGCACACCTACGCCTTCCACGACACCTACTACAACCCGGCGTTGCGCTGGGTGTCGAACGACGAAGAAGCCACGCTGCCGTTGGTCGAACAGATCGACCTGGCCGTCGAGCGCGCGATCGGGTTGCAGAGGGACCAGGTCCAGGCCGTGCGCGACTACCTCGCGTCGATCGGCGTGGACAAGGAGATCCACATCGGCGAGACGGGTTGGGCGAGCATGGACAACTCGTACTACGGGCCCGACGGCACCCGCGCCGCCGACGAGTACGTCGCCGGGAAGTTCCACGCCGCCGCGCGCACCTGGACCCGCGAGGCGGGCATGACCTGCTTCTACTTCCAGGCCTTCGACGAACCCTGGAAGAGCGACGGCACCGCCGGTTCGGAAGGGCACTTCGGCCTGATCACCGTCGACGGACGCGCGAAGTACGCGATCTGGGACCTGGTGGACGCCGGCCTGTTCGAAGGGTTGACCCGAGGCGGGAATCCCATCGTGAAGACGCACGACGGCGACGAAGCCGTGTTGCTGGAGGAGCTGCAGGCACCGGTGGCGTTGAAGTTCCAGCCGTGAGGGGCGTCGAGTCCGACCAGGTCCGGCGAAGCTCGTGACCATTCCGACACATCTCGACCGACGCACTTCGCTGTAGTCTTCCCCGCTCGTGCCATTCCGCGCGTGAGACGGGCCCCGTCCCGACTCGAGCCGTCGGACCGGCCCCGGCCCCGTTCCACCGTGGAGACGTACGGATGCCCAAGAAGATCCTGATCACCGGCTGCAGCAGTGGATTCGGCCTCGACGCCGCCAAGACCCTGGCGAACAAGGGCCACCGGGTCTACGCGACGATGCGCGCCAGCGACGGCCGCAACGCGGCCAAGGCGCAGGAGTTGCGTGATTTCGTCCCCTCCGACGGAGGCTCGATCTCGGTCCACGAGATGGACGTCACCTCCGATGCGAGCGTCCGCGATGCCGTCGCCGCGATGGACGGTGTCGACGTGCTCGTCAACAACGCCGGCTACGGCTACGGCGGCCCGGTCGAGTCCTTCGAGAGCGAGGAGATCCTGGCCCAGCTGGACCTGAACATCGTCGGAACGGCCCGCGTCGCGAGTGCGGTCCTGCCAGGCATGCGCGAACGGGGGGACGGGCTGATCATCCAGGTCAGCTCGACCGCCGGGCGCGGTGCATTTCCCGGATTCGGGGTCTACCACGCGAGCAAGTGGGGGCTGGAGGGCATGAGCGAGGCCATGCGCTACGAGCTCGCCCCGCTGGGAATCGACGTCGTGATCGTCGAGCCCGGACCGTTCGCCACGAACTTCCTGGGCAACATCCAGCAGGGCTCACGGACCGACGTCATGGAGCACTACGCGCACGTCGGCGAGTTCTTCGAGGGCTTCCAGACGACCGTGAACGGGTTGTTCGAGAACGAGGATGCGCCGACGGATTCGCACGTGGTCGTGGACATCTTCTCTCGGCTCATCGACACGCCGAAGGGCGAGCGCCCCTTCCGGACGATCGCCGGACTCGACTTCGGCTTCCAGGCCCTGAACGATGCCTCCGAGCCGATCCGCAAGGCCGGCCTGGAATCGATGGGTGTCGGCCACTGGGACGGCCCGAAGGCCTGAGGCGCTCTCGCGGTGTGCGGGCGGCGCTACCCCGCCGCCTGCGCGTCGGTGAGCCCGAACAGGTCGAAGGGCGGCTGCACGAGGTCGTCGTGGAAGACCGCGGCGACGAGCACGACGTAGCCCACGAAGGCCAGCAGCACGACGGCCTGCGCCAGCGAGGACTTCTGGATCTCCTGGCGGTCCCGCACCTCGCAGACCTCGCCCGGGCAGTACTGCGCCTTCTCCTTGAAGATCGCCCGGTAGACCACGCAGCCGATGCAGATCCCGAAGGACGTCTCGAAGAAGAGGAACACCAGACAGATCAGGCAGATCAGCCCGGTGATCGGACTGAAGGAGTTCACCACGACCTGCAGCGCGAACATGACCGTGGCCAGGACGATCCCGATGATCCAGGCGAACTTCTTCTGCGCGGCGCCGACGTACTCCGGTGTCTGGTTGCGCACGATCCACCGACCCAGGATCAACGAGGGCGCGTAGCGCGGATTGACCACAACGCGGATCAGGATGTCGGTGAGGAAGATCGTGATCGCGTACTTCAGCAGCGTGAAGTCCCCCTGGAGCACCACGACCAGGATCGCGACGAACATCAGGACGAAGAGGATCCCGGCACCGGCGCGGATCTCCCGCTCGTTCAGGACGGGGATGTCGTAGCCGGGCACCGTCTCGCCGAACTGGAAGATCCCGCGCCGCGGCGGGCTGGTGGTCGCGCTCATGTCGGGTGTGACCTCGTCGTGGGGGGGAAGGTGATGTGTCTACGGCGAGAGACCGGGAGAGTTTCACGGCACGTCGACCGTCGGCGCGGTCGCCGAACTTCCGGCTCGACGCCGCCACCACAGAGGTTCACCATGGAACCCACCCCACGAGCGAACCCCGTTTCCTCCCGCCCAAGGAACGCCGACGACGATGTCCGACTCCACCGACTCCCACTCGGCCGCCCCGCGCCCGCTCGACGCGATGCAACGGCGCGTGCTCGGCGTGCTCGTCGAGAAGTCGAAGACCACGCCGGGTGGTTACCCGATGACGGTCAATTCGATCGTCACGGGCTGCAACCAGAAGAGCAACCGCGACCCGCTGACCGCGCTCGACGACGCCGACGTCATGAACACGCTGAACGACCTGATCAACCTCGGCGCGGTCGAGCTGATCGACTGGACGGGGCGCACCGACAAGTACAAACACCTGGCCTACGACTGGCTGTCGGTGGATCGCGCGGAGCTGGCCGTGCTCGGCGAGCTGCTGCTGCGCGGGCCGCAGACGCTCGGCGAACTGCGGGCGCGGGCGTCGCGCATGGAACCGATCGCCGATCTCGACGCGCTCCGGCCCGTCGTCGATCGACTCGTGCAGCGCGGTCTGATGCTCGAGCTGACCCCGCCCGGGCGCGGGCAGATCGTTGCGCACAACCTGTATCCGGCGGACGAACTGGCGGAGGTCCGCGAGCGGGTGGCCAGCGGGCCCTCGGAGCGCCCGGCATCGCGACCGGCAACGGGGGACTCCGAGATCGCCGCGTTGCGAGCGGAGATCACGGAGCTGCGTCAGCGGGTGCAGGCCCTCGAGGAGCGGCTCGATGCGGATCGCGGTTGATACCCCGGGCGGGTGCGCACGACGAACGGGCCGCCCGCGTCTCGATCGGCGAGGTCGTCCGCACGGACTCCTCGCACCACGGAGGCCGTGACGTGCAGTTCGTGAAGGAAAGCATCGTGCCGGCAGCGGTGGAAGAGGTCTTCGCCTTCCACGAACGTCCCGACGCCTTCGAACTCCTGCAGGCGCCGTGGGACACGGTGGAGATCATCACGCCGCCGACGAGCCTCGAGGTCGGTACCCGCGTCGAGTTGCGCACGAAGATCGGCCCGGTCTGGATCCGCATCGTGGCCGAGCACGTGGCCTACGAACGCAATCGCTTCTTCGAGGACGTCATGCGCGAAGGTCCCTTCGCGCGGTGGCACCACAAGCACCTGTTCTTCGAGCACGAGGACGGCTGCCGGCTGCGCGACGAGATCGACTACGCGCCGCCCTTCGGCGTGCTCGGCCGGTTGGTCGACCCGATCGCGGTGCGCCCCAGATTGGCCAAGCTCTTCGAGCACCGGCACGAGGTCACGCGGCGCGAGGTGCTCGCGGCGCGGCCCTGAACGACCTCGAGCGTGTCCACGATTGCCAGTCCGTACGCCATGCGCTTCGACAGGTCCTCGCCCTCGACGAGCTTCTGACCCGACTCCGGGCCGGGCGAGGGATCGGTCACCGGGAACTCCAGGGGCAGGGCGTGTGCATCGAGCGTAGGCAGGCCGGCCGGGGGTTCGGCGTCGGCGGCGGACACGCCACGGAGCCTCGACGGCGCCCCCTCCTTCTCCGTAGATTCGGAGCGACGAACGTCTGCGTCCCGGGACGAGGTGATGCGCCGTGACCGCGCCACGACGTCCGTGGATCGTGCTCTTCTTCGTGCTCGCGTCGGTGACGTCGGCCCCCGGCGGACCGAACGTTCCCGATGCCACGATCGAGATCTTCCACGTACAGAACGCGGGAGTCCTGATCCGAGGAGGCGGCCACTCCGTTCTCGTCGATGCCCTCACCGACCTGACGAGCGAACCGGGCACGCCGCCGCGCCCGTTCGACCGTCTCGCGACGCCGCAACTCCAGGCGCTCCGCCACGGCCGATCCTCCGTCGGCTGCGTCGATCTGGTGCTCGTCACGCACCGTCATCCCGATCACTTCACCGATGCCGTCGTGCGCGACTACCTGGACGCGTGCCCCGACGCCGCTCTCTTCGCGCCCGACGTTCCGGAGTCGACGGAACGGCAGATCGTCGCGTCGATCCCCGTCACGACCCTCGCGCTCGAGCACGTCCCGCTCGGAAACGGGCCTTCGCAGACACCCCACGTGGGCCATGTGGTGCATCTCGGTGCCTGGGACGTCTTCCATTGCGGCGACGCGGCCGGTTCGCGACTGAACGTGGACCGGATCCGGCGCGTGACGACGTCGAGGCGTGCGTTGTTCCTCGTACCGTACTGGTTCCTCGAGGCCGAAGTCTCGCGGACCTGGATGGAGACGCTGGCCGACTCGACTCCGGTCGTGCTCCTGCACGTCGACCCATGGCGTCGACCGCGCGTGCAGCGCCTCGTCGACGACCTCGTCTCGTCGATACCGGGACTCGTGCTCCCGGAGGAACACGCCGACGTCCCGGGGCGCCGTCACGCCTGGACTTCGACGGAGTGACACACCGGCGTCGGTGGGGTCGGGCAGCACGGGCGACCGGATCGGCATCGATCGGCCGATCAGGATCCGACGAAGTCCCGCGGATCGAGCACCGAGTCCGGGAACGACCGCCGCAGCCGCCGGTCGTGACTGAGCAGCCGCAGGCCCATACCCCGCGCGACGGCCACGAACTGACAGTCGTAGGGCGTGGCGTCCGCCTCGAAGGCGAGGTCCAGCACGACGTCGAACGAAGGAAGGTGTTCGGTTCCGTCCATCCACGCACAGGCCCGTCGGTGGAGCGCGCGCGCCGCGTCGAGCGGCAGGCCCGTCTTACGGTGGTGCTGCCACAGCACGCTCGCGAACTCGCTGCGCCAGAGCAACGGAGCGTGCCACTGGTCGTCGCGACGCGCGATCGTCCGAGCGAGTTCGGTGTGTTGCGTGGGCAGGAAGAGATCGACGATCAGGTTCGTGTCGACCGCGATCACAGACGACCCCGACGGATCGCGCGACGGATCTCCGCCGGCGTCATCGGCTCGACCGCATGGGTGGCGTGGAGCGCGTCGACGGCCTCGAGCATCGCGTCCACGTCGGGCTTGTGCGGTGCGAGCGCCGCGTCGAGCAGCACGAGGATCTCGGAGTTCAGACTCCTGCGATTGCTCTCGGCCTGCGTGCGCAGCCGGACGAGCAGTTCCTCGGGCACGTTCTTGAGCGTCAGGTTCGGCATGGTGGTCATGATGCCGCCTCGACGGGAGGCGAGACACCAAAACGGTAGCGAAATGGTACCGTTCGGTCAAGACGCTCCGCGTTCCGCGCGGAGCGTTGGACTTCGCGCGCGCGGAGGAGCAGACTGGTCTTCCGACCCGCGACGTGTGCTCGTGGCCGCCGCCCCCGAAGAAGGGGAGCGCCGGAGGATTCCCGTGGTCCGGACCGTTCTGCTCGTCGTGGCTTGTCTCGCCGCCGAGGACTATCCCCTTCCGGCCGGCACCCCCGTCTACGCCATGGCCGACGGTCGGGTGAGCTACTCCGGCCGCATGGACGGATACGGTTGGCTCGTGATCATCGATCACCCGCAGTTCGGTCTCTACTCGCTGTACGGTCACCTGAGTCCGAGCCGATGGACGATCGAACCGGGGCCGGTGGCGAAGGGAGACCCCATCGGATCGATCGGCGATGCGGACGAGAACGGAGGCACGCGGGAACGAACCATGGACCCCCATCTGCACCTCGGCGTGCGCGCGGGTCGACGCGCCGATCATCCCGGCAGCGGGCAGTGGCGTTGGATGGCCGGATGGACCGCGCCCTGCCCCCAGGACCTGGGATGGCTCCAGCCGTCCGCGATCATCGTCGCACAACACGTTCCGGCCGGCGGCTTCGTCGCACCGCACGGCGACTTCTTCGCGAAGTGGGGGATCGAGTTCCTCCTCGGGGTCGTTTGCGCTCTCGTGGCGTTGGGCGTGTCGATCTTCGCGATCCGGCGCAACCAGACGCTCCCGCTCTTCGTGGCCAGCGTGGCCCTGTACGCGATCGCGTGGCTGCTCCAGGACCAGACGACCCGGGTCGGGATCCTGATCCGCGCACTGTCCGTTCTGCTCGTGGTGATCGCAGCGGTGCGGCTGGCACGGCGGCCGGCTGGCGCGAAGGCGCGCGAGGAGTAGGCAGGCGCGGACGGGTTCGAGGAAGTGCTCGGGCGTCTCGCGATCGAAGATCCGGAACGGTCGGCCGCCTCTTCGTGGTACCCTGCAGCCCCTCGGAAAGCCGGACCCAGCACGCATTCCATCGAGAACCTGTTCATCGGCATCTCCGGAATCATCGGCGCGGGAAAGTCCACGTTGGCGCGGGCTCTGGGCGAGCACCTCGGCATGGACGTCTACTACGTTCCGGTCGCCACAACGAACACCTCGAGAACATCTACCCCGACACCGCGCGGCACAGCTTCGCGATGCAGGTCTACCTGCTGAACCGTCGATTCCAGCAGCACCAGGAGATCATCTGGCGTGCGCGCCCCGCGGCGCGCATGGCACCGCCTCGGTGGGAGATATGGCACCAGAATGATGCCGTCACGGTTCCACGCGGTCGATCGTCACGAACGGGGCGGCGGGCTCCCGCCCGGGCCGTGCCAGCTTGCACAGCGCTGTTCGGTAACCCCGGCGGCGAATCCGTGCTAACGTTCTCGGCTCCCTCCCAGCGCCCGAACCCGAGAAGAGGAAACCACGGTGATCACACGTGCCCGAGCCCGCACATGGCTCGCGCTGACCACGATCTTCGTCCTGACCGTCACCGCATCCGCCGAACACCACGATCACGAGAAGGACATCGAGCAGGCTGTCCTGAACTACGCGAACGCGCTCTACGACATGAAGCCCGAACTGATCGTCGAGAGCGTCAGCCCGAAGCTGCAGAAGGTGGGCTACATGCCTGCGCGGGACGGATCCGGCCTGGTCGAGGACTGGATGACCTTCGAACAGCTCGAGGAACTCGCCGGCCACCTCAACGAAAACGGTATGTTCGACCCGGCGACGTCTCCCCGGGACGTGACGATCCTCCACTACACCGACATGATCGCCACGGTGAAGCTGGACGCTGCCTGGGGCGTCGACTACATCCACCTGTCCCGTAACAGCGGCAAGTGGATGATCATGAACGTGATCTGGGAGATGCCGGCGGCGTGAGGGAAGGAACAGGTCGTCCACGTGGAGTCCGTCGTTGATCGGCAGGACCCTCGCCCATTACGAGATCACCGCCCCGCTCGGCCGGGGCGGTATGGGCGAGGTCTACCGCGCCCGCGACACCAAGCTCGGCCGCGACGTCGCGATCAAGATCCTGCCGCGCGAGATGAGCGGCGACCCCGAGCGGATCGCACGTTTCCAGCGCGAGGCCCGCACGCTGGCCACGCTCCAGCATCCGAACATCGCCTCGGTCTACGGCTTCGAGGAGATCGCCGAGGCCCGCTTCCTGGTCATGGAGCTCGTCGAAGGAGAGGATCTCGCACAGCGGCTGGCGCGCGACCCACTGTCGGTGGACGAGGCGATCGCGGTGGCGACTCAGATCGCCGCCGGGCTCGACGCGGCCCATGAACGCGGCATCGTCCACCGCGACCTCAAGCCCGCGAACGTCGTCCTGGCGTCCGACGGTGCGGCCAAGGTGCTCGACTTCGGCCTGGCCCGCGCCTACGGCCCCGAGCCCGAATCCCCCGAGGACCTCGACCACTCGCCCACCATCACCGCGGGCATGACACAGGCGGGTACGATCCTGGGCACCGCATCGTACATGAGTCCCGAGCAGGCCAAGGGACGGCCGGTCGATCAACGCGCCGACATCTGGGCCTGGGGCGTCATCCTGTGGGAGATGCTCGCCGGCCGGCGGCTCTTCACCGGGGATTCGGTCAGCGATACGCTCGCCGGTGTGCTGCGTCAGGACATCGACGTCGACGAGCTTCCCGCTGGGACACCGGCCAACGTCCGCCGCCTGCTGGCCAAGTGCCTCGAGCGCGATCCGAAACGGCGCCTTCGTCACATCGGTGACGCGAGCATCTACTTCGAACAGCCGGACGCGGTCGCCGTGACGACGACCCAGACCGGTCCGTGGAAATCCGTCGCCGCCGTCGCGACGCTCGCCGCCGTCGCTCTCGCCGCGCTCCTCGTGCTGTTCCCGTCCGGCGAATCCGAAGACCGTACCGTCCGGCGCTGGGACTTCGGGCCGACGGCCGACGGCGGCGGCGCGGAACTGCGCGCGAGCATCTCGCCCGACGGCCGCACCATCGCCTACTCCGACCGCGCCGGCGTCTGGGTCCGGCGGATCGACGAACTCGAACCCCGCAATCTGGCGCGCACCGACGGGGCGAGCCAACTCACGTGGTCGTCGGATTCGCGGACGATTCTCTTCGCCGACGGACAGCACGTGTCGCGCGTGGCGGCGACGGGCGGACGCGTCCAGTCCGCGGGCACGGTCGCGTCGGGCGCGGCCGCGGCTTCGGGCAGCGTGGTCTGGAACGACGACGGCACCATCCTGATCACCAACGGCAACAGTGGTGTCCATCGGATCACCGCGGCGGGCAACGATGCCGAGGTCTTCGTCGAGGTCGGCGAGGACGAAATGGACTTCCACGAGATCACCGCCGTGCCCGACGGGCGTGGCTGGGTCTTCGTCGTCCACGAACCCAAGGGCCGCTTCGGACGTCTCGATCTACTGACTGCCGACGGCGATCGACGCACGCTGCTCGAACTCGAGAACGACATCTACGACGTCGCCGTCGACCCTGCCGGTTACCTCGTGGTGCAGCAGGCGGGCACCAACGCGGGAATCTGGGCCGCTCCCTTCGACCTCGGAACGCTCGAGCTCACGGGCCGCCTGGCCCTGTTCGCCGCGGGGGGGTCGCGCGCGACCGTTTCGTCCAACGGCACCCTCGTCTACACGCAGAGCGGCGGCGACCTCGAGGGCGAGCTGGTCTGGCTGGACGCACAGGGCAACGAACTGCGGGTGCTCACGACGGTAGCGACGGAGCGACCCTTCCCGCGCCTCTCGGCGGACGGCGGAGAGTTCGTCCTGCCCGTCACCACCGATCGCGGCCGCGATCTCTGGACCTTCGACGCCGACTCCGGAACCGGCCGGCTCCTGCAGCAGACCGAAGCGCTCGAGGACTTCGCCACCTACGCCGAGAGCGGCGATCGGATCTACACCTACGGTCCCACCGACCGCGGCTTCATGATGTCGCGTCTCTCGCCACGGTCGTCCGAACCGGCCGAGGAGCTCACCATCGGCGTGCTCCCCGTCGCGCGCGAGGACCTCGGTCTGCTGTTCCATTCGCGTCCCCGTCCCGGTGGCTTCTTCTTCGAGATCTGCGTGCTCCCGCTCGACGAGCTCGATGCCGAACCGCGCGTCCTCGTCGCCACCGACGACGTCAACTGGGGTGCGGCGCCCTCACCCGATGGACGCTACCTCGCCTACAGCTCGAACGAATCGGGCTCCTATCAGGTCTACCTGACCGACCTACCGAACGCCGACAGCCGCTGGCAGGTGTCGGTCGAAGGCGGCCACTGGCCCCAGTGGAGCGCCGACGGAAAGGCCCTGTACTTCGCACTCGACGACGGCGTCTACCGCGCCTCGTTCGACGGCGACGACGGAGTGCGCGTGGGTCCGCCCGAGGTCCTCTTCGAGTATCCGACCCTGCCTTGGGCTCCGGCCTGGTCGAGCGGCTTCGCGGTCGACGGTTCGGGCGAGCGCTTTCTCGTGGTGCGCAACCCGCGACCCGAGGAGACGGACGCAGTGCGGGTCGTGGTCGTGGAGAACTGGGCAGCGGAGTTCGAGGCGGGTCGATAGGGGGCAGGGGCTCAAGTGTCTGCAGTACTACGGACTCGAGCGCTTCCTCTATCGTCTCTCCCGAGCGCTACACGGAGGACTTCGAGTTCACGAAAACGAGCACCGTCGTTCGACTCTTCTCGATCGGAGTCCGCTTCGTGTCGCGTTCCGAGGCGAAGCGCCTGCTCCACGGCCTCGACCGCTTCCGCGAGGTCGTTCTCGACTTCCGCGGTGTCGAAGGAGTCGGGCAGGGCTTCGCCGACGAGGTGTTCCGCGTATGGGCGCACGCGCATCCGCAGACGACGTTGATCCCGGTGCACATGAATCGGGCCGTGGAGTTCATGGTGCGCAGAGCGCTGTAGGTGCACTCAGACCCCGACCCTCTCCCAGGCCACCCCCTCCCGACCGAAGTGCCCGCCGCTGGCGACGGACTCGAAGCCCGGGACGTCGAGTCCCAGCCGTTCCACGATCGCCGCCGGCCGGAAGTCGAACTCCTTCTCGATCAGGCGCATCGCTCTGGCGGGTGGGCCCGTCCGGAAGGTCTCGACGGCGATCGACACCGGGCGGGAAACGCCGATCGCGTAGGCGGCCTGCACCTCGCAGCGTCGAGCGAGGCCGTGATCGACGACGGTCCGTGCGGCCAGCCGTGCCATGTACGCCGCCGAGCGATCGACCTTCGACGCGTCCTTCCCGCTGAACGCGCCGCCACCGTGACGGGCCAGACCGCCGTAGGTGTCGACCATGATCTTACGGCCGGTGAGACCGGCGTCGGCGGCCGGGCCGCCCAGCGTGAACAGACCCTTCGCGTTGACGCGGACGATCAAGCCGTCGCGATACCAGATTCCCAGTTCCTGAGGCAGCACGACGTCCTTCACGTACTGTTCGAAGGTCTCCCGCTCGCAGTCGTCTGAGTGCTGGACGGCCACGACCACGGACTCGACGCGCACAGGATCGTCGCCTTCGTAGAGCACCGACACCTGGGCCTTTCCGTCCGGCCGCAACCATCGCGGGTCTCCTGCCGCACGATCGCGATCCAGCCTGCGGGTGATCCGATGCGCCAGGGCCAGCGGGAGCGGCAAGCGTTCCGGAGACTCCGACGTCGCATAGCCGAACATCATGCCCTGGTCGCCCGCGCCTTGATCCATCGGGTCCTGCCCTGCGGGCGTCACCAGGTGGTCGATCTCGTGCGACTGCTGGAAGACGATCGGCCGGACCTCGACTCCGTTCGCATGGAAGGGATCGTGGGGATCGCGGTAGCCGATGCGATGGAGGACGTCGCGGACCACGCGCGCCGGGTGGACCTCGGCCTGGCTGGTGATCTCGCCGGCGATCACGACCTGGTCGTGTTTGACCAGCGTCTCGACGGCGACGCGGGCCTGCGAGTCGCCGCGCAGGTGAGCGTCGAGGATCGCGTCCGAGATCTGATCGGCCACCTTGTCCGGATGACCCGCCGTGACGGATTCACTGGTGTAGATCCTACGAGTCTTCGCCATGACGATCCTCCTCGGAGACGTTCTTCCAGGCCGGGGCGGTTCGGTCGAGCACCGCGAAGCATTCCGACAGGCGCACGAGCGCACTCCGGTATTGCTCGCGCGCCAGCTCGAGATCGCGGGCCAGCGGAATGGAGAAGCCGTTGTAATCCTCGACGCGTACGTCGGGACATGCGTGACGGCCGAGCTCGAGGAGCAGGAAGGCCTCGCGTGGCGGGCGGTCGACTCCGTTCTCGTAGGCCTCGACCAGAACCGGGTAGAGGTCACCGAAGATCTCCCGGAGCGTCGCGTCGTCGAGCCCGTCGAGTCGATCCGGATCGCACTTCGACATGGGCGGGTCGGACAGATCGATCCTCCGGTGGAAGAGACCGCCCTCGACGACGGGACCCAGACTGTGGGCACATCCGATTCCGCACTCGACGGAGTCCAGACCGCAGCCGTCGAAGGGGCACTCGTAGGCCCCGCAGTAGCTGCAGCTGTAGAGCTTGTCGGCCACCGTGGCGAACGTCGGCTCGTCGCACATCGGACAGACGAGTTCGCCGACGTGAGCCCGCACCGATTCCCCGACGTCCTCGATGCGGCGGGACCACTCCTCTTCGAGCTCCTCGCCCGCCGCGAGGACGGCGTCGCCCTCGGGTGCGTACCAGCGCCGATACCGCGGAGACTGCGGACAACGGCCTCCCACCGGGATCCGCTCGACGGCAACGAGCGCGGTCCTCGCCTCCCTTGCGGCACGGGTCCAGATCTCCTCTTCGAGGCGGCTCGCGAGCCGCGGGTCGTGGACGAGCTCGTAGAGGACGCGTTCGTCGCACAGAGGATCGGCCACGCCGAACATCCAGTTGCCGTGCGATCGCACGAGGTCGTGGAGGCGGTCGAACGTCAGGCCCGACGGACGCGGCTGGGCGCGTTCGGCCTGCTCGACCACCGGATGGACGGTGACACTCCAATGCCTGGAGAAGGGTGCGACGGGTCCGCGGGGCTCTTCGTCCCCGAGGACGTCGTCGTCCTCGTACTCGTCGTCGTCCTCGTCCTCGTCGGGATCGAGGTGGCCGGGCAACGGCGCCGTGTGGCATTCGATGCAGGGGAGGAGGTGCTCGCAGTCTTCGTGCGCCCCACAGAGAGGACACCTCGTCCAGCCGCAGAACGAGCAGACGCCGCTCGCGAGCGGATGACTGCAGAGATGGCAGAAGCCGACCTCCAGACGGATTTCGGGCTGGCCCCAGGACTCGACGACGCCTTCGAAGACCGGGCGCATGTAAGGGCTCATCGCACGACCTCCGTCGAGAAGGGCGCATCGATCGTCGCACGATGGCGGTGGAACGGCTCAAAGAGGAACACCATGCCAAGACCTCCAGGGTCACGGGTCATGGTGCCGAAGCGCGGCAGGAGCGAACGAGGCAGACGTCGGTGGACACCGCGGCAGGAAACGAAAACGCCCCACTGCGGTGCACAGCGGGGACGAGCCGTTCGGCGGACTGTCCAACGCTTTAGCACCTTGTTTTACGTGGCGGCAAGCTGATGATCAAATCACCACGTGGCATGTATGGTACGCGAACGAGGCCGAGTCGACAAGTCGGATTCGTGATGGTCGGCCATCTGTCGGGTGACGACCGGCGGGGTGTCGAACGGTGGGCGGAACGTCGTCGCTCGTGGCTCATGCCGCGCGGCCACTTCCGCCGCGGAAGCCGGGATCC
>Ga0102943_1000545_pt1 | contig 25227 bp, 22 predicted proteins | sample SalPonC_black_MG_FD_78174 | JGI IMG/M metagenome (GOLD analysis project Ga0102943, IMG submission 78174) | Salt pond soil microbial communities from South San Francisco under conditions of wetland restoration - Salt Pond MetaG... | ecosystem: Environmental > Aquatic > Marine > Intertidal zone >...
CGGGCGTCTCCCGCGCGCCGCCGCCCCCTTGCGGGGGCGCCGCCGCCATGGGCCCGGCGGCGCGGCCGGGGTCCTTGCGGACCCGTGCCCGCGCCGCGGGCGCCCCGCGCGGCCGCGGCGCGGGACGAGGGGCGTGGCGCGGAGGACTCGCCTCGCCCCGAATCCGGCGCCAAATCTCGCGGCGCCGCACGCGCCCCTACCCAACCGCTGGTCTCCCGCCTAGACTGATGGCCTTCCCCCGTGACGGAGGCCCGACATGCGCTGCCCCTTCTGCGGCGACACCGAGACCCAGGTGAAGGACAGCCGCCCGGCCGAGGATCACGCCGCGATCCGCCGCCGCCGCCTCTGCCCCGCCTGCGGCGGTCGCTTCACCACCTTCGAGCGCGTGCAGCTCCGCGACCTCGTGGTCGTGAAGAAGAACGGCCGGCGCGAGGATTTCGACCGCGACAAGCTCGCGCGCTCGATCCGCATCGCCATGCAGAAGCGCCCGATCGAGCCCGAGCGCATCGATCAGATGATCTCCGGCATCGTCCGGCGCCTCGAGTCGAAGGGCGAGACCGACATCGCCTCGGACGAGATCGGCCAGATCGTCATGGAGGCGCTGGCCCGCATCGACACCGTCGCCTATGTCCGCTTCGCCAGCGTCTACAAGAACTTCCAGGAGGCGGACGACTTCGAGACCTTCGTCCACGAGCTGCGCCCCCCCGTCGCCGAGGCGAAGGCCGACGGCGAGGCCTGACGCGGGCCGGCCGCCTTCGGTCCCCGGACACGGCCCGTGCGAGGAGGGCCGAGGCCGCCGTCACCCTCCCCTGGCGCCGGGGCGCCCGGATCGTCTCGCGGCGCCCCTGCCCGCCTTCCGTAAACCGGACGCAAACGGATCCATGCGTCCGTAAACCGGACGCAAACGGATCCATGCGCAGGCTCTCCGTCCGGCGCGACATCGCGAGACCCCCTCGACCGCCGCTCCCGCGCCCGCCCGCGTCCGACATCGTCGGTACGAACGGCGCACGTTCGCTGCACGGCATGCGCACACGGGCGGCGCCGCGTCGGCGCCGACGGCGCATGGCGGGCGCATCCCGTGCGCACGCCCGCGGCACGCGGTCCGCACGAACGGCGGACGCCATGCGCACCCCGTGCGGACCGATGCGGGACCGACTCGCGCCCCTTTCGCCCTCCGTCCGCATGGGCGAGGGTCGCTCGATCCCCGACCCCGACCCCTGACCCCGACCGCGGACCCGCCGATGCCGAACGCCCCCGACCCCGAGACCGACCGGCGCTGGATGCGCCTCGCCCTGACGCTCGCGCGCCGCGGGCTCGGCCGGGTGGCGCCCAACCCCTCGGTCGGCTGCGTCGTCGTCAAGGACGGCCGCGTCGTCGGGCGCGGCTGGACCCGCCCCGGCGGACGCCCGCACGCCGAGCGGGTCGCCCTCGACGCCGCCGGCCCGGCCGCCCGCGGGGCCACGGCCTACGTCACGCTCGAGCCCTGCGCCCATCACGGCCGCACGCCGCCCTGCGCCGAGGGGCTGCGCGAGGCCGGCCTCGCCCGCGTCGTCGCCGCCATCCGCGACCCCGACCCGCGCGTCGACGGCAAGGGCTTCGCCATCCTCCGCGAGGCCGGCGTCGACGTCGCCGCCGGGGTCTGCGCCGCCGAGGCCGAGGCGCTCAACGCCGGCTTCCTCTCGCTCCACCGCCGCGGCCGGCCCTGGCTGACGCTGAAGATGGCGGGTTCGCTCGACGGGCGCATCGCCACGGCGAGCGGCGAGAGCCGCTGGATCTCGGACGAGCCGGCCCGCGACTGGGCGCATCTGCTGCGGGCCGAGGCCGACGCCATCCTCGTCGGCATGGGCACCGTCCGGGCCGACGACCCGCGGCTCGACTGCCGGCTGCCCGGCCTCGAGAACCGCTCGCCCCGCCCGGTCCTGCTCGACCCGCGCCTCACGCTCTCCGAGGAGACCGGCCTCGTCCGCCGGGCCGCCGAACGCCCGCCCCTGCTGCTGCACGGGCCCGAGGCCGACCCCGCCCGTGCCGACGCCCTGCGCGCGCTCGGCGTCGAGGCCGAGGCCGTCCCCCTCGACGGCGCCGGCGTCGACCTCGCCGCCGCCTTGGCCGCGATGGGCCGGCGCGGGATCACCCGGGTGCTCTGCGAAGGCGGCGGACGCCTCGCCGCCGCGCTGCTCGCCGGCGGGCACGTCGACGAGGTGCACTGGGCGACGGCGGGCGTCGCGCTCGGGGCCGAGGGACGCCCCGCCGTCGGACCCCTCGCGCTCGACCGCCTCGCCGACGCGCCCCGCATGGACCTGACCGCGACGCGGCGCCTCGGCCCGGACGTGCTCAGCCTCTGGCGCCCGCTGGGCTGACGCGCTAGCTGCGGTTTCGAAGGAGGCACGCCCCATGTTCACCGGAATCGTCATCGACGTCGGCGAGGTCGCAAGGCTCGACGCGCGCGGGGATCTCCGCGCCCGGATCGCCTGCGCCCCGTCGACCGCCGAGGCCGCGGTCGGCGCCTCCATCGCCTGCGACGGCGTCTGCCTGACCGTGGTCGACCGCGGCCGCGACGGCGGACGCGGCTGGTTCGAGGTCGACGTCAGCGCCGAGACGGTGGCCTCGTCCAATCTCTCCGGGTGGAGCCCCGGCACGCGGATCAACCTCGAACGCTCGCTCAGGGTCGGCGACGAGCTCGGCGGCCACATCGTCACCGGACACGCGGACGGCGTCGCCGAGGTGCTCTCGGTCGAGCCGGAGGGCGACTCGATCCGCATGCGCTTTCGGGCGCCGAAGGGTCTCGCGCGCTTCATCGCGCCGAAAGGCTCGGTGGCCTTGAACGGAACCTCCCTTACGGTCAACGAGGTCGAGGGCGACGTCTTCGGCGTGAACCTCATCCCGCACACGCGGGAGGTCACGAACTGGGGCGACACCCGGCCGGGCGACCGCGTCAATCTGGAGGTAGACCCGCTCGCCCGCTACGTCGCGCGCCTCGCCGAGGCGATGGCCTGAGCGCCCGCCGGGGCGAGGCGCCGAGCGCGCACCGCAGGGGCGACGGGCAGGGCCCGCCGCCCCTCCAGCGCCTCAGCCGTCGGCGCCGGTGAGCGCGCCGTAGGTCATGTTGCGCAGCACGTGGCGCACGCCGACGCGGCTCTTGGGCGACTGCATCATGTAGAGGACGAACATGTCCTCCTCGGGATCCCAGACGACGTAGGTCCCGGCCGCGCCGCCCCAGTAGTACTCGCCCGGATTGCCGACCGTCGGCGCCACGCCGGTCGAGGTGCGGACGCCGAAACCGAGCCCGAAGCCGTAGCCCGGTCCCGGCAGATAGTACTTGCCCGGGCCGATCGACCCGAGATGGTCGGCCGTCATGTACTCGACCGTCGCCGGGGAAAGGATCCGCACGCCGTCGAGCTCGCCGCCGTTCAGCAGCATCTGCGCGAAGCGCGAGTAGTCGTGGATCGTCGAGACGAGCCCTCCGCCGCCCGATTCGAAGCTGGGTCGCCGGCGCGGGTCGAACATGTCGAATGGACCGATCTTCCGGTCGTCCGCCTTCGCCTCCGCGATCCGGGCGCGGCCCGCCTCGTCCTCGACCCAGAAGCCCGTATCGTCCATGCCGAGGGGACCGAAGATCCGCGCCTCGAGCGCCTCGCCGAGCGGCCGGCCGTCCACCGCCTCGATCACCGCGCCCAGGACGTCGGTGGCGCGGGAATATTCCCAGGCGGCGCCCGGCTGATGTTCCAGCGGCAGCTTCGCGAGTTCCGCCGCGATCCGCATGTTGTCCATCGTGGCGTAGTCGACGGGCGAGTTCAGCAGCGCCTCGCGCGCCGGGCCCGACCCGAAGAAGCCGTAGGTCAGGCCTGCGGTGTGACGCAGCAGGTCCTGCACGGTCGGGGCGCGGCGGGCCGGCTCGGTCACCAGGCCGCCGTCGTCCGCGACGCCGGTGACGACCGTCATCGCGTCCCAGCCCGGCAGATAGGCCGAGACCGGCGCGCCGAGATGCAGCCGCCCCTCCTCGACCAGCTGCATCGCCGCCACCGAGGCGATCGGCTTGGTCATCGAGTAGATGCGGAAGATGGCGTCCTCCGACATCGCCTCGCCGCCTTCGGTCCGCTCGCCCAAGGTGGAGAGATGCGCGACCTCGCCGTCCCGCGCGATCATCACGATGGCGCCCGGGAAGGCCCCCGCATCGATCCGCGCCTGAATGGCCGCATCGAGCGCCGAAAGCGCCTCGGGGTCGAACCCGAGATCCGCGGCGGCGCCGCGCGGCAGCGGTTCGCCGGCCGTGAGCGGCCCGGCGAGGCCCAGCGCCAGACCGGCGGCGAGGGCGTAGGGGATGCGTCTCATGCAAGTCCTCCCTGTCGAACTCTTTGGCCGGGACGGCGTCCCGGCGGAGCGAAGCTTGCACGCGGGGCGTGTCCGGCGGAAGGCCCCGTCTCGCATGACGCGACGGCGCCGGGCCGGGGCGCGCCCCGGCGCCGCGGCCTCTGGAAACCCGGCGCGGGGCGGGATAGGTGACGCTCCGGACAGGAGAGGCGCCCCGAATGACCGAGACCGACTACAGAGACGCCATCTCCTCGGTGGAGGAGATCATCGAGGACGCGCGCAACGGGCGCATGTTCATCCTGGTCGACCATGAGGACCGGGAGAACGAGGGCGACCTCGTGATCCCCGCTCAGATGGCGACCCCCGACGCCGTCAACTTCATGGCCATGCACGGGCGCGGCCTGATCTGCCTCGCGATGAGCGGCGACCGGCTCGACCAGCTCGGCCTGCCCCTCATGGCGCCCACCAACCAGAGCCGGCACGAGACCGCCTTCACCACCTCGATCGAGGCGCGCGAGGGCGTCACCACCGGCATCTCCGCGCATGACCGGGCGCGCACCATCGCGGTCGCGATCGACCCGCGCTCGGGCCCGCAGGACATCGCGACGCCGGGGCACGTCTTCCCGCTCCGCGCCAAGGACGGCGGCACGCTGGTCCGCGCCGGGCACACCGAGGCCGCGGTCGACGTCGCCCGCCTCGCGGGGCTGAACCCCGCCGGCGTGATCTGCGAGATCATGAAGGACGACGGCTCCATGGCCCGACTGCCGGACCTGGTCGCCTTCGCGCAGACGCACGGGCTGAAGATCGGCACCATCTCCGACCTGATCGCCTACCGTCGCCGTCACGACAATCTCGTGCGGGAGACCGCGGCCCGCCCCGTGGTGTCGGCGCATGGCGGCGACTGGCTGCTCCGCGTCTTCACCGACGCGCCGGGGGGCGGCGAGCATCTGGCGCTCGTCAAGGGCGATCTCGCGGCGCCCGGCCCGGTGCTCGTGCGCATGCACGTGGTGAACCCGCTCGACGATCTCCTCGAGATAACGCCCGCCCGCGCCGGTCAGCTCTCCTCCGCCATGCGCGCGATCGGCGAGGAAGGCCGCGGCGTCGTGGTCCTGCTTCGCGACCTCGAGGAAGGCTTCGTGGCCGCGCAGCTCGCCGGCCAGCCCGGCGTCTCGCCCGGCACGCTGCGCCAGTACGGCATCGGCGCGCAGATCCTCGCCGCCCTCGGCGTGCACGAGATGACGCTTCTGACCAATTCGCCCTCGCCCAAGGTGGTCGGCCTCGAGGGCTACGGCCTCTCGATCGCGGGCACGCGCCGCATCGCAGGAGAGGCCTGATGGCCGAGCGGGACGGCATGCTGGAGACGCCGAAGCTGCCGGGGGCGAAGCTGCTGCTCGTCGCCGCGCCGTTCTATCGCGATCTGGCCGACGGGCTGATCGAGGGCGCGCGCCGCGTCCTCGCCGAGGCCGGGGCCGAGCACGAGCTTCTGGAAGTCCCGGGCGCGCTCGAGATCCCGACCGTCGTGCGCTTCGCGCACCGCGCCGGCCGCCATGACGGCTTCGTCGCGCTCGGCTGCGTGATCCGCGGAGAGACCACCCATTACGAACTGGTCTGCGGGGAGAGCGCCCGCGGCCTCACCCTGCTCGGCCTCGACGGCGCCTGCATCGGCAACGGGATCCTGACGGTCGAGAACCGCGCTCAGGCCGAGGCCCGCGCCGATCCCGACGGCATGGACAAGGGCGGCGGCGCGGCGGCGGCGGCGCTGCACCTGATCGCCGCCAAACGCCGTTTCGGGGGCGTCTGATGGCCCGCAAGGACCGCGCCCTGCGCTCGGCCGCCCGCCTCGCGGCGGTCCAGGCCCTGTTCCAGATGGAGGCCGCAGGCGCCGACTGGCGCGAGGTGCGCGACGAGTTCGAGGCGCACCGCATCGGCGCCGAGGGCGAGGGCGGCCTGCCCGAGGCCGATCTCGAATTGTTCCGCCTGATCCTCGAGGGCGCGGTCAGCCGTCAGGCGCAGATCGACCAGGCCGCCGACGCCGCGATGAAGGAGGGCTGGCCGATGAAGCGGCTCGACCCCACCCTCCGCGCGCTGTTCCGCGCCGCGGGGGCCGAGCTCTTCGACGGCGACGTCACGCCGCCGAAGGTCGTGATCAGCGAGTTCGTCGACGTCGCCAAGGCCTTCTTCGCCGACGGCAAGGAACCCGGCCTCGTCAACGCCGTCCTCGACAAGATGGCCCGCGCCGCGCGGCCCGGCGCCTTCGCCTGAGGCCGGCGGCGCGGCCGCTCACTCCACCGGCCCGACGGTGACCGCGAAACTCCCGGCGACCGGCGCCGGATCGCTCAGATCGATGGTCCGACCGTAGTCCCGGCTCGGCCCGGTCTCGGCCGAGAAGCGGCCTTCGAGCGTCAGGAGGTCGCCCCTCACGTCGGCCCGGTCTACCGTCACCTCGAGGTCGCCGGCCTCCGCCCCGGCATGAAGCCGCTGCAGAGACCCGTCTCCGAGCACACGGGACAGCGTCAGCTCCGGCAGGGAGACGACGCCGCGGGCGTATTCGAAGCCCAGCGCCAGCGTCCTGAAGCGCGCCCAGTCCGCCTCGTCCGCCGGCTTGGCGCGGAGGCTGACGCTCATCCAGTCCGGCGAGCCGGACCAGTCGCTCTGCCCTGCCTCGAGCGGAAAGCGGAACGTCTCGGCCCCGATCACGACCTCGAACTCGCCGCCCTCTTCCGCCGCCGCCGCCGTGGCGGCGACGGCGAGCGCCGCCGCGAGGCCCGCGGCGGCGATCGTTCCTGCGAACATGATCTCTCCCTTTCCGGCGAGGCTCAGCCCTCGGCCAGCCACGCCCCGTCGAAGTGCATCTCGCGCGCCTGGTGCCGACGATAGCCGTTCAGCTCCGGGACGTGGTGGAGATACATCGCCCGCCAGAACGGCTGAACGATGACGCCCGCCTCGCGCAGCATCTGCTCCAGCTTGCGCGTCACCTCGCGCCGTCGTTCGGCGTCGAAGATCCCCAGCGCCTCGGCAAGCAGCGCGTCGAACTCCGGATCGGCGTAGCCCGTCTCGTTCCACGGCTCGCCCGAGCGATAGGCGAGCGCCAGCACCTGGACGCCGAGCGGCCGGCCGCCCCAGTCGGTGACGCTGAACGGATAGCCGGTCCAGTTGTTCCAGAAGGTCGAGCCCGGCATCAGCGTGCGCGAGACGTTCAGCCCCGCGTCGCGCATCTGGCCCGCCACCGCGTCCGCGGTCAGCTTCTGCCAGTCGCCGTCGATGGAGATCAGCTCGAACTCGGAGCCGTCGGCCCCGGCCTCGGCCAGAAGCGCCTGCGCCGCCTCGACGTCGCGCGGCTCGGGCGGCAGTTCGGCGTATTCGGGGTGCATCGGGCCGACATGGTGGTTCTCCGCCGGCACGCCGCGCCCGCCCATGGCGAGGCCCAGCACAGCCGCGTTGTCGACCGAGCGCTGCACCGCCTTGCGCACCCGCACGTCATCGTAGGGCGCCTCGTTCACGTTCATCCGCGCCACCACCGTCTGCGCGGTGATCTGCTCCCTGCGCTCGAGGCCGAGGCCGTCGAGCACCTCGACGAAATCCGACGTGGTCTCGTCGTTGACGTGGATCTCGCCGGCATCGAAGGCGGCGACCGTGGCGGCGGGATCGGTCCCGTAGTCGAGGAACTCGATCGCGTCGAGATGCGCCGAGCCGCCCCACCAGCCGCTCTCGCGGCGGGTCACCCGCGCGCTCGAGCCGACCTCGAGCGAGGCGAACTCGAACGGCCCGGTGCCGATCGGCTGCGCCGCCAGCCCGGCCTCGGGGTCGAAGGAGGGATGCACGATCAGCGCCGGATAGTCCGACATCGCCGGGATCAGCGAGATGTCCGGCGCCGGCAGCGCGAGGCGCAGGCGCCGGTCGTCCAGCACCTCGACCACGCCTTCCGCGAGCCGCTTCGTCTCGGGATCCACCAGCGTCGAAAGGGCGGAGGCCATCGAATTGCCTTCGACCGAGCCGTCGCACCAGCGGCGGATGTTGAAGGCGACGTCCTCGGCGGTGAAGGCGTCGCCGTTGTTCCAGGTCACGCCTTCGCGCACCGTCAGCATGTATTCGCGGGCGTCGTCCGAGACCTCCCACTCCTCGAGGAGCCGTCCCTCGAAGGTGAAGTCCGGCGTCCAGCGCACCAGCGGCTCGCAGAACTGGCGGGCGACGTTGGCCATCTCCGGCCAGTCGAAGCTGCGCGGGTCGCGCAGCGGCATCACCCGCATGGCGACGCGGAGCGTGCCGCCGCGGCGCGGCGTCTCCTGGGCCCGCGCCGGCGCGGCGAGGCCCAGCATGCCGTAGGCGCCGGCGGTCGAGGCGCCGAGAGCCGAGGCGAGGGCGAGAAACTCCCGCCGATCGGCCCGTCCGGCCCGCGCGGCCTCGGCCAGACGGTCGAGAAGGGCGCGCGGTCGGCCAGCCGCGGCGGACCGGGGGGCGGCCCCGGAGTCGGGACGGTCGATACGGGTCATGGGGGGATCCTCGCGTCACGTCGCATGTTGGTGAGGGCGCAACCATCCCACGTCGCGCCGTCCGACGCGCGCCCTGCGCCTCCCGCCCCACGAAATAGCCGCCGCTGAGCGGAACGGAGGCAGTTCTTCAGGCCCGCCCCGGACCGCCCGCGAGCGGAGCGCGGGACGCCGGAACCCCTGTGCGAAAACGCCGTCCAGCGATCGGGACGGAAGCGGACGCGGGGCGCCGCCTCAGGTCTCCGGGATCGTCGGAGCCAGCGTCGCCCGGACCTGCCGGGCGACTGCGGCGAACGCATCGCTCTCGCGCATTTCCGGCGGCCTCGCATTCGGCAGGGGCACGTCGATCACGTCGAGAATCCGTCCCGGGCGCCCCGCCATCGCCGCCACCCGGTCGCCGGCATGCACGGCCTCGGCGATCGAGCTGGTGGTCAGGATCACGGTCAGCCCCGCCTGCCGCCGCAAGGACCTGAGCCGCACGACCAGCCCTTCGCGGACGAACTCGTCGAGGCCGAGGAAGGCGTCGTCCAGCAGGAGCAGTCGCGGTGCGGGCGCGAGCGCCCGGGCGATCGCCACGCGCCGACGAAGACCCGGCGACAGGGAGTCGAGGCGCACGCTCTCGAAGCCGTCGAGGCCCGTCAGCGCCAGGCTCTCGTCAACGCGACGGCGCCGCGCCTCGGCGTCCTCTCCCAGAACGTCGAGACCGTGAAGGACGTTGTCGCCCACGCCGTGATGCGGCTGCAGTTCCGCATCGTCCGGGACGAGCCCGCGCAGGCAGGCCCGCCGCGCGGCCTCCGGTGTCGCGCCCTCCACGTCGAGCGATCCCGAACTCGGCGGCTCCAGCCCCGCGACGAGGCGGAGGAAAGCGGTCTTGCCGCAGCCCGAGGGGCCGACGAGGCTCAGGATCTCGCCCCGCGCGACGCTCAGGTCGACGTCCGCGAGCGCATGCAGCGGCCCCTCGTCGATCCGGCGCGTCAGGCAGAGGTCGCGCGCCGTCACCGAAGCGCCGCCGGTGGCGCGCCCCTCGCCGGACATCGGAGTCACCCCCGGCGTCGCCGCGCCGTCACGCGACGATCTCCGCCGTCTCCACCACCGCGTGGACCAGGACGTCGGCGCCCTTGCGGGCCCAGTCCTTGGTGATCTCCTCCGCCTCGTTGTGGCTGAGGCCGTCGACGCAGGGACACATGATCATCGCCGTCGGCGCGACCCGGTTGATCCAGCAGGCGTCGTGCCCGGCGCCCGAGACGAGGTCGCGATGCGAGTAGCCCAGCCGCTCGGCGGCGCGCCGCACCGCGGCCACGCAATCCGGGTCGAAGGTCACCGGCTCGAAATGGCCGACCTGCTCGATCTCGCAGTCGAGACCCAGCCCATCGGCGATCTTCGCGGCTCCCTCTCGGATCCGGGATTCCATGGTCGCCAGAACCTCGTGCGAGGCGCTGCGGATGTCGGCGGTGAAGACCGCGCGGCCCGGGATGATGTTGCGCGAGTTCGGACGCACCTCCACGTGGCCGACCGCGCCGACGGCGTTCGGCTGGTGCGCCATCGCCGTCTCGTGGACCAGCTCGATGACGCGCGCCATGCCGAGACCGGCGTCGCGGCGCAGCGGCATCGGGGTGGAGCCGGTGTGGCTCTCCCGCCCGGTCAGCGTCACCTGCAGCCAGTGAAGACCCTGCCCATGGGTGACGACGCCGATGTCGTCGCCCTCGGCCTCGAGGATCGGTCCCTGTTCGATGTGCAGCTCGAAGAAGGCGTGCATCTTTCGCGCTCCGACCTCTTCGGGCCCGACCCAGCCGATGCGCTCCAGCTCGTGCAGGAAGCGGTGACCCTCGGCGTCCGTGCGGTCGTAGGCCCATTCGAGGCCGTAGGCTCCGGCGAAGACGCCGGAGGCCATCATCGGCGGCGCGAAACGCGAGCCCTCCTCGTTGGTGAAGTTCACCAGCACGATCGGGCGCCGGGTGCGGATCTCCAGATCGTCCAGCGTGCGGATCATCTCGAGCCCGGCGAGGACGCCGAGCACGCCGTCGTAGCGCCCGCCGGTCGGCTGGGTGTCGAGATGCGAACCGAGATAGACCGGCAGCGCCTCCGGGTCCGTGCCTTCGCGGCGGAAGAACATCGTGCCCATTCGGTCGACGCCCATCTCGAGGCCCGCCGCCTCGCACCAGCGCTGAAGCAGACGCCGGCCCTCCGCGTCGGCGTCCGTCAGGGTCTGGCGGTTGGAGCCGCCCGCGATGCCGGGGCCGATCTCCGCCATCTCGTGGATCGAATCCCAGAGGCGGTCCGCGTCGATGCGGAGGTTGCCCGCAAGTTCTGCCATGTCCTGCCTTCTCTTTGCCGGGCCCGACGTCAGTCGAGGCTCCGGAGCACGTCTCCGAGCGTGCCGATCAGTTCGTCGATCTGAGCCTCCGAGATGATCAGCGGCGGCGAGAGAGCGATGATGTCGCCGGTGACGCGGATCAGGATGCCCTTCTCGTAGGCCTTCACGAAGGCGTCGAAGGCGCGCTTGGCGGGCTGGCCGGGGATCGGCTCCAGCTCGACCGCGCCGATCAGGCCCATGTTGCGGATGTCGATGACGTGCGGGTGATCCTTCAGCGAATGCAGCGCCGCCTCCCACTTGCCCTCGAGTTCGCGGGCCCGGGTCAGCAACCCCTCCTCCCGATAGGTGTCGAGCGTGGCGAGGGCGGTGGCGCAGGCCATCGGATTGCCGGAATAGGTGTAGCCGTGGAAGAGTTCGATCAGGTGCTCCGGCCCGGTCATGAAGGCGTCGTGGATCTCCTCGCGCACCAGGACCGCGCCCATCGGGATCACGCCGTTGGTCAGACCCTTCGCGCAGACGATCATGTCGGGCATCACGTCGAAATGCTCCGCCGCGAACGAGGAGCCGAGGCGTCCGAAGCCGGTGATGACCTCGTCGAAGATCAGAAGGATGCCGTGCTTCTCCGTGATTTCGCGAAGCTTCTTGAGATAACCCTTCGGCGGGAGAAGGACGCCGGTCGAGCCGGCCATCGGCTCCACGATCACCGCGGCGACGGTGGAGGGGTCGTGCAGCGCGACGATCCGCTCGAGCTCGTCGGCGAGGTGGGCGCCGTGCTCGGGCTGGCCGCGGGTGAAGGCGTTCTCCTTCGGCAGATGCGTGTGCGGCAGGTGATCCACACCGTTGAGAAGCGTCCCGAAGAACTTGCGGTTGTTGACGATTCCGCCGACGGAGATGCCGCCGAAGCCGACGCCGTGATAGCCGCGCTCGCGCCCGATGAAGCGGGTGCGCGTGCCCTGGCCGACGGCGCGCTGGTAGGCGACGGCGATCTTGAGCGCGGAATCGACGCTCTCCGAGCCCGAATTGGTGAAGAAGGCGTGGGTGAACGGCTCGGGCGCGAGGTCGGTCAGACGGTTCGCGAGCTCGAACGCCTTGGGGTGGCCCATCTGGAAGGCGGGGGCGTAGTCGAGCTCTCCGGCCTGGGCCCGGATCGCCTCGACGATCTTCGGGCGGGCGTGCCCCGCGTTGCAGCACCAGAGGCCGGCGGTGCCGTCGAGGATCTGCCGGCCGTCCTCAGCCGTGTAGTGCATGTCCTTCGCGGAGACCAGCATTCGCGGCGCCTGCTTGAACTGGCGGTTGGCCGTGAAGGGCATCCAGAAGGCGCGGAGGTCGTTGGGGCTGCGGTCGAGCATGGGGTCCTCGCGGCGTGCCGGCCGACGGGCGGCGGAGCCGGCCCCGCGGCGTTCGGCGCTTGTCTCGTTTCCATCGGGCGGAACGGGGGCGAGAGTGACGGGGCCATGCCGGGGCGTCAAGCCGCCAATGGGGCGTCGGCGGGTCCTGTTCGGGCATTGTTCTCCTGCGGTCCGGGGACGCGTCGCCCCGGACCGTCGCGGGCAGGGATCGCCCGGGGTCAGTTCTGCAGCACGTCCCGCAGCTCGACCATGTTGGCGCGGGCGCGCAGCACCTTCTCGCCCATCGCGGAGAGGTGGTCGGGCGCGAGCAGCCCGTCGGTCGCGCCGTTGGAGACGATCAGCGGATCGAAGCGCGCCCCCTCGGCCACGTGCGATTCGAGCCGGTCCCAGATCTGGTCGAGCTGGGCGTTCCGCACGGCCGTCGCGAAGTCCACCCGCACCGCCTGAAGAAGGCCGTGCAGGGCGTAGAGCTGCCCGCGGGCCTCCATCACGATGTTGTCCGCGCGGAAGTCGAACCAGCCGCGGTCGTTGCCCTCGCCCGGCACGAAGGCGAGCGCCTCGTGGCTCCAGACCTCGGCGCGGCTGCGCTTCTGCAGCCGGTCGTTGGTGTCGCCGAGATCGGCGGCGATCCGGTCCATCAGACGCAGCAGGTTGTCCGCCCGCGCGTCGAACAGCGCGTCGCAGTCCGCGAGGCGCGCGTTGAAGCGATCGTAGAGCGGGATCGCGCCGCGATAGGAGCCGGCCGCGGACGCCTGCACCATCTGAAGCTGCGGATCGAAAGGATTGTTGAGGACCCAGGCGCGCTCGTTCACCCGGAGGCGGGAGGCGGCGCCCTGCAGGTCCGGGTCGGCGCCCGAGGTGCCGCGCACGCGGCCGATGGTGTCGGCGAGATCGAGGCTGAAGCGCCGCAGCACGGTGAGGATCCCGGTCTGGAAGTGCGCCTTGTTGTCGAAGAAGGGCGTCGCCTCCCACGGCACGAGGCCGAACAGACCGATGGTGTATTGCGGGGTCGCCGGCACCCAGTCGTTCCTGTTCACCACGAGGTCGATCAGGTGGATCTGCATGTCCACGACGGCGGAGCGGGTGCATTGCGCCGCATCGCCGCCGACGGTCTCGCCCGCGTCGCGCTCGTTCGGGAGTTCGTCGGCGGCGCTCGCCTCCATCACCGCCTGGGGATAGGCGAGGTCGATGCCGCGCCAGATGTCGAAACGGTAGAACATCACGCCGACGTAGACGACGAGCCCGACGACGAGCACCGGGACCAGCCAGCGCATGACGCGGCCGAAGCCCGAGACCCGCCCCTCCTCGTAGGGTTCGGCGTCGGAGCCTTCGGCGGCGACGCGCCGTCCTATCCCGACGAAACGGCCGAGCCGCTCGAGAAGGTCGACGAAGAAATCGAGCACGGCGGTCATCGGCGCGGGCCTCCCGGCTTCGTATGTTCGCCGCATGGATAGCGCGTGACGGCGCGCCGTCCAAGCCCCGCGCTTGCGCCGGGCGCTTCGGCGGCGCGCTTGCGCCGGGCGCGGCGGCGGGCCAGCCTCGGCCACGGAACGGCCGCGCGTGCGGGCGCCCCGCACGGCACACCGGGGCGGCGCCGAGGCGCGCCGGAGCGGGCATCGGCGCGCAGCGGAGGACGGACATGGCGGAACGGGGCATCGACGCGGAGACGATCGCGGCGGCGGAACGGGTGATGGGGGTCGAGTACACGCCCGAGGAGCGGGCGGCGATGCTCGACAATCTGGAGGGGCAGATCGCGGCGGCGGCGGCGCGCCGGGCGACGCCCTTCCCCAACGATCTTCCGACCGCCTCGCGTTTCGATCCGCGGCTGCCGGGGTTCGCGCCGCCCCCGGCGCCGCAGCCGGGCGGGCGCCAGCCGATGCAGGCGGGGCCCTGCCCGACCGAGGAGGCGGACCTCGCCTTCGCGACGGTGGCCGAACTCTCCCGGTGGATCGCGCGGGGCGAGCTGAGCAGCGCGCGGATCACCGAGGTCTATCTCTCGCGCATCGAGCGGCTGGGGCCGGCGCTGGAGTGCTTCGTGACGGTCGTGCCGGACCAGGCGCGGGCCGAGGCTGCGGCGGCGGACGCCGAGATCGCGGCAGGGCGCCGGCGCGGGCCGCTGCACGGCATCCCCTACGGCCTGAAGGACCTGTTCGACGTCGCCGGCGGGCGCACGACCTGGGGCGCGACGCCCTATCGCGACCGGGTGGCCGAGCGTGATTCCGCCGTGGCCGCGACGCTGCGCGAGGCGGGGGCGGTGCTGCTGGGCAAGACCACCACGGGCGCCATCGCCTACGGCGACATCTGGTTCGGAGGGACGACGCGGAACCCGTGGAACGCGGAGGAAGGCGCCTCGGGCTCCTCGGCCGGATCGGCCTCGGCCGCCGCGGCGGGGCTGATCGGCTTCGGCATCGGGACCGAGACGCTGGGCTCGATCACCTCGCCCTCGCAACGCTGCGGCACGACGGGGCTGCGCCCGACCTTCGGGCGGGTCAGCCGGGCGGGGGCCATGGCGCTCTGCTGGTCGCTGGACAAGGTCGGGCCGATCTGCCGGGGCGTCGAGGACTGCGCGCTGGTGCTGGAGACGCTGCAGGGCTTCGACCCGGCCGACCGCGGCAGCCTGGAGGCGCCGCCCTTCGCCTTCGACCCGACGGCGGGGATCGAGGGGCTGCGCCTCGGCTATCTGCCGGCGGCCTTCGAGGACCCGGGCGCGACGGACGTGGACCGGGCGGCGCTCGAGGCGGCGACCTCGCTCGCCGGCGGGATCAAGGCGGTCGAGCTGCCGGACCTGCCCTACGGCGCGCTGATGGCGATCCTCTACGCCGAGGCGGCGGCGGCCTTCGAGGACCTGACGCTGACGGACCGCGACGACGAGATGCGCTGGCAGGCCTCCGGCGCCTGGCCGAACACCTGGCGCAAGGCGCGGTTCCTGTCGGCGGTCGATCACGTGCAGGCGGACCGGCTGCGATACCGCGTGATGCAGGCGCTGGACGCGGCGTTCCGGGAGGTGGACGTGCTGATCGGGCCGTTCATGACCGGGCCGATGCTGGTGGCCTCGAACTTCACCGGCCATCCCTGCCTGCATCTGCGGGCGGGCTTCGACCGGGTCGCCTCGCGCTCGGAGGCGTCGCTCTCGGACGCCAGGCTCTCGGTCGGCGAGGCGACGCAGGGCGAGCGCTTCGAGGTGCCGCAGGGCATCTCGCTCTGGGGCGGGCTGTTCGACGAGGCGCGGGTGCTCGCCTTCGGGCTGGCGCTCGAGGAGCGGCTGAAGGTGCGCGAGCGGCGGCCGCCGCTCTGAGGTCCGGCCCGCCGGTCAGGCGGCGTCGCGCGCCTCGCCGCCCGGGGCGCGGACGTGGCAGGCGACGGCGCGGCCCTCGCCGGCCGGGAGCAGGCCGGGGACCTTTTCGCGGCAGATCGGCCTGGCGATCGGGCAGCGGGTGTGGAAGGCGCAGCCGGACGGCGGGTTCACCGGGCTCGGCACGTCGCCGCGGAGGATCGCGCGCTCGCGGCGCCGCCCGGCGGGGCGCGGGCGCGGGTCGGGAACCGAGGCGAGCAGCGCCTCGGTGTAGGGGTGCAGCGGCGCGGCGAAGAGATCGCGCTTCGGGGCGAGTTCCACCACCTTGCCGAGATACATCACCGCGACGCGGTGGGCGACGTGCTCGACCACCGCGAGGTCGTGGCTGATGAAGAGATAGGCGAGGCGGAACTCGGCCTGCAGGTCGCGGAGCAGGTTGAGCACCTGCGCCTGCACCGAGACGTCGAGCGCGGAGACCGGCTCGTCCGCCACGATCACCGAGGGCGAGAGGGCGAGCGCGCGGGCGACGCCGAGGCGCTGGCGCTGGCCGCCGGAGAGCTGGTGGGGGTAGCGGTCCATCTGCTCGCGCGTCAGGCCGACGCGCTCGAACATCGCGGCGACGCGCTCTCGCTTGTCGCGGCCGCCGGCGAGGCCGTGGATCTCCAGCGGTTCGGCCACGATGGCGCCGCAGCTCATGCGCGGGTTGAGCGAGGAGAACGGGTCCTGGAACACCATCTGGATGTCGCGGCGTCCGGCGCGGAGCGCGGATTCGGGCAGGTGGGTGATGTCCTTGCCGGCGAGGCGGATCGAGCCCGCGTCGGGCTCGATCAGGCGCATCACGGTCTTGCCGAGGGTGGTCTTGCCGCAGCCGGATTCGCCGACGACGCCGAGGGTCTCGCCCCGCGCGAGGGCGAAGGAGACGCCGGAGACGGCGTTGACGACGCCGCCGCCGCCGAAGAGGCCGGAGGCGAGGGGGAAGCGCTTGACGAGGCCCTCGACCTCGAGGATGGGCGCGTCGGCCAGCGCCTCGCGCGAGGCGGCGAGGCCGGCGTCGGCCGGGGGCGGGGGGGCGGTCTCAGGCATGTTCGGCCTCCAGCCGCGCGGCCTCCCAGCAGGCGGAGAGATGGCCGGGGGCGCGGGTCTCGAGCGGGGGCGCCTCGCGGCGGCAGCGCTCGGTCGCGAGGGGGCAGCGGGGGGCGAAGGCGCAGCCGACGATGTCCTCGCGGAGCGATGGGACGACGCCGCGGATCTCCTGCAGGCGGCCCGCGCCGCCCTCGAGCGAGGAGCCGAGCTTCGGGACCGAGCCGAGGAGGCCGAGCGTGTAGGGGTGGCGGGGGCGCGCGAAGAGGTCCTCCGCGCTCGCCCGCTCGACCACGCGGCCGGCGTACATGACGGCGACGCGGTCGGCCATCTCGGCCACCACGCCGAGGTCGTGGGTGATCAGGATGATCGCCGTGCCGGTCTTCTCGCGCAGCTCGTCCATCAGGTTGAGGATCTGCGCCTGGATGGTGACGTCGAGCGCGGTGGTGGGCTCGTCGGCGATCAGGACCTTGGGGCGGCAGCTCATCGCCATCGCGATCATCACGCGCTGGCGGAGGCCGCCGGAGAGCTGGAAGGGGTACTGCTTCGCGCGGCGCGCGGGTTCGGGCACGCGCACGTCGTCGAGGGCGGCGACGGCGGCCTGGAACGCCGCCTCCCGGCCGAGGCCCTGATGCACCTCGATCGCCTCGGCGATCTGGCGGCCGACGGTCATCACCGGATCGAGCGAGGTCATCGGCTCCTGGAAGATCATCGAGATCTCGTCGCCGCGGATCTCGCGCATGCGCGCCTCGGAGGCGGCGGTCAGCTCCTCTCCCAACAGGCGCACGGAGCCGCCGATCTCGGCGTTGCGGCCCGGAAGGAGGCGCAGGATCGAGAGCGCGGTGACCGACTTGCCCGAGCCCGACTCGCCCACGACGGCGAGAGTCTCGCCCGGACGCACCTCGAAGCTGACGCCGTTCACGGCGCGGACGCGGTCGCCGCCGGAGCGGAAGCGGACGGTGAGGTCGCGCACCGCGAGAAGCGGCTCGCCCTGTCCGGCCCGGTCTTCGGCCTGCGCCTGCGGCGGAGAATTCATCATGGCCTCATGCGTTGCCCAAGCCGGCGGCGGTGCGGCGCAGCATGGCCGGGCCCTCGATGATTGACTAGGCATAACCTCGGCGTATGGTCCGTCAACGGGTTGTCCGGACAAAAGAGGAGAACGGGCATGAAGCGCAGGGAGTTTCTTCAGGGGACCACGGCGCTCGCCGGCGGCGCCCTTCTGGCGGGCGGCGCGCCGGCCCGGGCCCAGGGCGAGCCGAAGCAGGGCGGCACGCTGATCTGGGGCCATTCCGAGACGACCCAGAACCTCGACATGCACCAGACCGGCACGGCCTCCACCAGCCGGCTGCTGGAGAACGTGCACGACTCGATCGTCACCATCGACGAGACCTTCCAGGTGATCCCGAATCTCGCCGAGCGCTTCGAGATGGCCGAGGACGGGCTGACCTACACCTTCGAGCTGCGGCGCGGGGTGAAGTTCCACGACGGCTCCGAGATGACCTCGGCCGACGTGAAGTACTCGTTCGAGCGCTGCAAGGACCCGGCGACCGGCGCCGTGAACTTCGAGGTTTTCAACGACGTCGAGGCGATCGAGACGCCGGACGAGCGCACCGTCGTCATCCGCATGAGCCGGGTGAACGCGCCGTTCCTCTCGCGCCTCGCGGAGAACGGCGCCGGCGTCGTGATGCCGGAGGGTTCGGGCGACATCCAGGGCACGCTGCCGACCGGCACCGGCCCGTTCCGCTTCGTCCGCCGCGAGTTCGGCAACGAGGTCGAGCTCGAGGCCTTCCTCGACCACTGGCGCGGGCGCCCGCATCTGGACAGGATCGTCAGCCGCGAGGTCACCGAGCCGACCGTGCGCCTGACCGGCCTGCAGACCGGCGAATTCCACCTGATCAACGACATCCCGCTCGACCGGGTGGAGGCGCTGAAGTCCGACGCCTCGGTGAACGTGCTGACCTGGTTCCCGCTGTCCTGGGCGTTCCTCAACTTCAACCACGACCGGGAGACCTTCCAGGACGCCCGCGTGCGCGAGGCGCTCGATCTGATGATCGACAAGGAGGTGCTGGTGCAGGGCGCGATCTGGGGCCAGGGCGTGACCACCGCCTCGCCCTCGTTCCCGGCCTCGCCGAGCCACAACGACGAGATCGCGCCGCGCCCGCAGGACTTCGAGCGCGCCAAGGCGCTGCTGGCGGAGGCCGGCTACGGGCCGGGCGAACTCAGCTTCACGTTCAAGGTGACGACGAACTATCCCTGGCACGTCGAGGCGACGCAGATCCTGGTGGAATGGTTCCGGCAGGGCGGCGTCGACGCCTCGATCCAGCAGCTGAGCTGGTCGGACTGGCTGAGCCAGTGCTGGGTGGACCGCGACTACGACGTGACGATGATGAACTTCTTCACGCTGTGGGAGCCGGATTTCCTCTACTACTCGCTCTGGAACTCCGAGGGCGCGTTCAACTACCGCAACATCTCGGATCCGATGATCGACGAGATGACCTCCGCCGCGCGGCGCGTGGTGGATCCGCAGGAGCGCGCGCAGATCTACAAGGACATCCAGAAGCGCGTGCAGGACGAGGCGCACGACGTGGTGCTCTGGTTCCGCAACGGCACGGTGGCGGCGCAGCCGAACGTCGGCGGCCTCGACGCGCTGGTGCATCCGAACGGCTCGAACCTCCGGTTCCGCAACGTCTGGCTCGAGAGCTGACGCCGCCTCGCCCCGGCCCCGCATCGGGGCCGGGGCGCCTTCGGCCCGGGGGGCTCCATGCGCTATCTCGGCAAGCGCCTCGCGCTGCTCGCCTTCACGCTGTTCCTGATCTCGCTGATCACCTTCGCCGTCACCAACGTCCTGCCGGGCGACGTGGCGACGATGATCATGGGCACGCAGTCCAATCCCGAGGCGCTGGCGGGTCTTCGCGAGCGACTGGGGCTGAACGACCCGTTGTGGGTGCAATACGGGCGCTGGATCGGCGGGATGCTGAGCGGCGACTGGGGCGTGAGCCTGCGCTTCAAGGAGCCGATCGCGCCGCTGATCGCGCAGAAGATCACCGCGAGCGGGCTGATCGTGGCGATGTCGCTCTGCCTCGCGCTGGCGCTCGCGATCCCGCTCGGCGTCTGGAGCGCGGTGAACCGGGACCGCTGGCAGGACGCCACCGGCTCGGGGCTGGCGCTGGCGGGGATCAGCCTGCCGGACTTCTTCTGGGGGATCGTGCTGATCCTGATCTTCGCGCGCGGGCTCGGCTGGCTGCCGTCCTCGGGCTACGCCTCGCCGGCCGAGGACTTCGGGGCGGCGCTGCGGCACGCGACGCTGCCGGCGGTGGCGCTCGGCGCCTCGTTGATGGCGCATCTGACTCGGATGACGCGCTCGACCATGCTGGAGGTGATGGGGCAGGACTTCATCCGGGTGTGCCGGGCCAAGGGCCTGTCGGAGGGTTCGGTGATCCTGCGGCACGCGCTGCGCAACGCGATCGCGCCGGTGCTGACGGTGGCGGGGCTGCAGCTCGGCTATCTGTTCGGCTCGATCATCGTGATCGAGACGCTGTTCAACTTCACCGGCATGGGCTGGCTGACCTACCAGGCGCTGCTGAACCGGGACATGCCGCTGCTGCAGGCCTGCGTCTTCGTGATCGCGGCGGTGGTGATGCTGACCAACCTGGCGGTGGACCTGCTCTACGCCGCGCTCGACCCGCGCGTGGAGCTGGCCTGATGGGGGCCTTCCTGACGCCGAAGGGACTGCTGGGCCTCCTGCTGGTCGGGTTCTTCGTCGGCATGGCGGTCCTGGCGCCGCTGCTGATCGACGAGGGGCTGACCACGAAGATCGACGTTCTGGCGCGGCATCAGCCGCCCTCGTTGGAGCATCCGATGGGCACCGACCAACTGGGGCGGGAGATCGTCTGGCGGGTGCTGCTGGGGGCTTCCACATCTTTGCTGATCGCGGTCTCGGCGGTGGCGCTCTCGATCCTGATCGGGCTGCCGCTGGGCGTGATCTCGGGCTATTTCGGGGGCTGGACGGATTCGGCGCTGATGCGGCTGGTGGACACCTTCCTCAGCTTCCCGGTGCTGCTGCTGGCGCTGACCATCTCGGCGGTGCTGGGGCCGAGCCTTCCGAACACCATCCTCGCCATCGGCATCGCCTTCGCGCCGTATCTCGCGCGGATCGTGCGGGGCGAGGCGCTGCGGGTGGCCGCCCTGCCCTACATCGAGGCGGCGCGGAGCCAGGGAGCCCGCCACGGCCGGATCATCCGCAGGCATGTCCTGCCGAACATCATGGCGCCGGTGATCGTGCAGGCGACGATCTCGGTCGCCTTCGCGATCCTGGCGGAGGCGGGGCTGAGCTTCCTCGGCCTCGGCACGCAGCCGCCGACGCCGTCCTGGGGGCTGATGATCCAGGCGAGCCGCGACTATCTGGACGTGGCGCCCTGGACCGCGCTGGCGCCGGGGCTGGCGGTGGCGCTGACGGTGCTGGGGCTGAACATGCTCGGCGACGCGCTGCGCGACGCCATGGACCCGACGGTTGCGGCGGAGCGCTAAGCGGGCGGGATCGAGGCTGCCGAAGGGCGCGACCCGCCGTCCGGAGTCCCACGGCGCGCCAGAGCCGCCTCGAGCCAGGCGAGCTTGCGCGGCCAGATCACGCGCGTCGCGTCGAGCTCGGTCACGATCTTGGCGCGGGCCGCTTCGCGCAGGACACGCAGCGCCGTCCCGCCTTCGATCGCGGTCTCGAGCCGCGCGGCCAGCGCCTCGGCGTCGTGCATCGGGGCGAGAAGCCCTTGGTCCGGGCCGAGGAACTCGCGCACCGGCGGCGTGTCGGAGGCGACGATCAGCGCGCCCGCGCTCATGGCGTCGAGCAGCGACCAGGAGAGCACGAAGGGGATCGTCAGATAGACATGCGCGTCCGCGGCGCCGACCAGCGCGGCCATGTCGCGCCGGGTCAGCAGGCCGGTGAAGTGCAGGCGCTCGTGGTCGAAGGGCAGCTCGGCCAGCATCCGGGCCTTCCAGCTCTCGCCTTCGGGAAGGGAGGCGCCGTAGGCGACGCGGTCCTCGCCGCCGACGAAGGCGTGCAGGCGCGGGCGTCGGGCCATCAGGGCGGAGAGGGCGCGCATGATCTCCGGAAAGCCGCGATGGGGCTCCATGCCTCGCGTGATCGAGGTGACGACCTCGGCGTCCTCCGGCACGCCCCAGCGCGCGAGGATCGCGCGGTCCGGCGGCGGCGCGTTGGCGTCGGTGTCGATGCCGTCATGCATCACGGTCAGACGTTCGCGCATCGGCTCGGGGAACTGCGCGGCCTGGAAGCGCGTGGGGCAGAGCCGGAGGTCTCCGGCCATGAAGTCCGCGTGGATCGCGGCGTTGCGCACGCGGTTGCGCGCGGCGGCATCGAGGGCGTCGTCGGGCTCGTCCCAAGGCGAGACGTCGACGTTCGGCCAGTTGTAGTGCCATTCGAAATAGGGGACGTGCAGCGTCTCCGGGTTCACGTCCTTGAGGAAGGTGGCGGGGCCGGCGCCGGCATGGGCCATCGTCACGTCCGGCACGAAGCCGCGGCGGCGCAGCGCGAGGGCGGCGCGGGCGAAGGCCTGGGCGCCGATGACCTGACGCTCGAAGCCGCGGAGATAGGGATGGATCGCTTCGCTCGGCGCACGGTGGTCGCGGCAGCGGCAGACCTTCACGCGCACGCCCGCGGCCCCCTCGCGTCGGGTGAGGAACACGCAGTCGTGTCCGCGCGCCGCCAGCCATTCGCCGAAGGCCCCGAACTGCGCCGGCCAGTTGCCGTGCGCGAAGAGGAACCGCGCCATCGACGCCACCTCGCTCCTGTCGCGCCCCCGCCGGGCGCCCAGCCCGGCGGAGAGTGGCCGAGCGCGCCGGCGGAGGAAAGCCGCCGGCCGGGGGGGCCGGACCGCGCGCCGCCGCCCTGTACCAAGGGACCATTCCGCGGCTCTTGCGCCGGAGGCGCGTCGCGCCGAGAGTCGCGCTCCGGTTGCAGGGAGACGACGCGCGTGGAGGATTCCAAAGAGATCGAGAAGGTGCGTCTGTCGTGGGCCGCGGCCTGGCCTCGGCGGGAACGGCTCGGACGGCTGTTCTACGCCCGGCTCTTCGACCGGGCGCCGGAGACCCGCGCGCTGTTCCGGCAGGATGCCGAGGCGCAGGCGGACAAGCTGACGCGGACCTTGGACTTCGTGGTCGAACATCTCGACGAACCGGAGCGGATGGCCCCCGAGATGCGGGCGCTGGCGCGACGGCACGTCCATTACGGGGCCGAGCCGGCGCATTACGGCGTGCTCGGCGAGGCGCTGCTCTGGGCCCTGCGGGAAACCCTTGGGAGCGATGGCTTCGACGACCCGACGCGGGACGCCTGGGCGCAGGCCTACGCCGACCTCTGCGCGCTGATGCTGGCGGCCGCGGCCGAAGACGAGGATCGCTGAGCGCGGGCGCCGCCGCCGGCGCATGCCTCCGCTCCCCGAGCGCGGCCGATGGGATCAGCGACCGTCGGCGCGCCGCGCCCGTCCGGCCGAGGCCCGACGGGGTGTCATGCGTCGAGCCCGGGCGTCACGCGGCGAGGTCCAGGATCTCCCGCACCTGCGCCGGTCCCTCGATGGGGCGCGGATTGCGCGGCGCCCAAGGCGTCTTCATCGCGCCCGCGGCGATGGCGTCGAAGGCGTCCGGCCCGATGCCGACCTCGGAGAGGCGCGTCGGCATGCCGAGACCGGCGATCAGCGCCTCCAGCGCGGCGGCGAGGTCGCCGTCGGTCCGACCCATCGCCGCGGCCGCGCGGGCCTGCCGGTCGGCGTTGGCGGGGCGGTTCCAGCGCATCGTCGCCGGCAGCATCAGGCAGGAGGTGTGCCCGTGCGGCACGCCGTGCAGCGCGCCGAGGACGTAGCCGATGCCGTGGCTGGCGCCCATCGGCACGCCGGTCGAGAGCGGACCCATCGAGAGCCAGCAGCCGAGCTGGCAGTCGAGCCGGGCCTCGAGGTCGGCCGGGTCGGCCTTCACCCGCGGCAGGCCGGCGGCGAGGCGGCGCAGCCCCTCCAGCGCCTGAGCGTCGCCGTAGGGGTGGGATTCGAGCGAACAGATCCCCTCGGCGCAATGGTCGACGGCGCGGATGCCGGTGGAGAGGAACAGCCATTCCGGCGTGTGGACGGTGACGGCGGGGTCGAGCACCGTGGCGCGGGGCACCAGCAGCGGGTGGCGGAAGCCCTCCTTGGTGCTGGTGCGCGTGTCCGTCACCCCGCAGAGGGCCGAGAACTCGCCCGCCGAGAGCGTGGTCGGGATCGAGAGCTGGCGCACCGTCGGCGCCTCGACCGGGTTTCCGGCGCGGATCGCGTCCATGTCCTCGACCGTGCGGGCGCCGTTGGCGAGGGCGAGGCAGACCGCCTTGGCGCCGTCGGTGACCGAGCCGCCGCCGACGGTGACGAGGAGGTCGGCGCCCGCCTCGCGCGCCATGGCCGTCGCCTCGATCACCGCCGAGCGGGGCGTGTGGGCGGGCATCCGGTCGAACGTCCCGGCGTGCTTCGGGCCGAGCGCGGCGGCGACGGTGGAGACCACGTCGGTCTCCCGGTTCAGAGTGCCGGAGGCGAGGATCATCACCCGCTCCGCCCCCCAGTCGGCGGCGAGGCCGGCCGCCGCCTCCGCCGCCGGGCGGCCGAACGTCACCGTCTCCTGTGCCGAGAAGTCGACCCGTCCCTCGATCATCGCGCGTCCTCCCTTCGCCATTCGGCGCCACCCTGCCCCGGGGCGCGGGAGGGCGCCAGAGGGTCAGGCGGGGGCGGTCCCGAGCGCGGTCTCGATCTGCTCCGGGCTCAAGCCGGCCTCGGCCAGGATGTCCCGCCCGTGCTCGTTGAGGCGCGGCGGCAGGCGGCGCACGGGCAGCGCGGCGCGGTCGAGCCGGCCGGGCGGCTGCGGGACGTTGAGGGGCCCCTCGGTCGGATGCTCCATCCGCTTCACGGCGCCGACGGCGGCGAGGTGCGGGTCCTCGGCCAGCCGGTCGAGCGGCAGGATCGGGCCGCAGGGGATCTCGGCGCGGCCGAAGGCGTCGAGCCACTCGGCGGTCGTGCGCGCGGCCATCAGCGGCGAGACGAGGCCGTAGAGCGCGTCGATGTTGGCGCCGCGGGCGCGCATCCCGGCGAAGCGCGGATCCCCGGCGAGGTCGGGCCGGCCGAGGATCTCCCAGAACCGCGCCCATTGCGCGTCGGTGTAGGGCAGGATCACCACGAAGCCGTCGGCGGTGGCGTGCGGGCGGCGGTGGGCCGAGAGGACGCGGGGGTAGCCGGCGGGGGTCTCCGGCGGCTCGAAAACGGCGCCGTACTGGTGCTCCACCAGGGTCCAGGCGGCCAGGCTCTCGAACATCGGGCAGTCGACGCGGGCGCCCTTGCCGGTGCGGAGCGTGCGGACATAGGCGGCGAGGAGCGCCGA
>Ga0102943_1000546_pt1 | contig 25207 bp, 21 predicted proteins | sample SalPonC_black_MG_FD_78174 | JGI IMG/M metagenome (GOLD analysis project Ga0102943, IMG submission 78174) | Salt pond soil microbial communities from South San Francisco under conditions of wetland restoration - Salt Pond MetaG... | ecosystem: Environmental > Aquatic > Marine > Intertidal zone >...
ATCATAGAAACCGGTGATTTCTCACTTGTGATCCCCTGTATTCTCGCGGTAATGTTTGCCCAGATTTTAGATAATGTAGTTCTTCAACCGCTTATTTTTTCAAAATCGGCAGATATGCATCCCGTGGCCATTCTTTTTATCATTCTGATCGGAGCTCAAACGGCCGGAATTCTTGGTATGCTCGTTGCCATACCCATAGCAACGATCATCAAAATTACGGTAAACCAGATCATCTGGTCTTTCAATAACTATCAGGTATTTCGAGAAAATAAAGGGCCATTCAAACCGATCATTCAAGGATCTGATTTAACTGATATTGATTCGAACGCTGACTGACCGGTAGTCTCCCATCATAATGTTCGCTGCTTAACACATCATTACCATTCGAGTTTCTTTCTTTTCTCTTCATCGTCAACTAGAATGACCGATATTAAAAACGCAGAATTGGTAATTTTTCAATTAAATGCGTTCTTACTCTTACTACAACGTTAACATCGTGCAACTTTCCAAATTAACGAATGGAAATTCAACATGATCAGAGATGTTTCCTTATCCGATGCAAAACGAATCCACAAGATTTACAATGAATATGTAGAAAAATCGCAGGCAACTTTCCAAGAGCAACCACTCTCTTTCGAAGAGATAGAGGATAAGATCCAAAGGACTATCAAAGATTATCCCTGGATTGTTTACGAAGAGGATGGTCAGGTTGTAGGCTATACATATGCCAGCAAGTGGAAAGAAAAAACAGCTTATCGGTACACCGTTGAAACTAGTATCTATCTTGATTCAGGCCATCTCGGAAAAGGCATTGGTTCTAAACTGAAGGGAGCTATGATTGAAACATTGAGAGAAAGAGAGTTCCACTGTGTCATCTCCGCCATCTCTTTACCAAACCCGGCCAGCATTGCTATGTGCGAAAATTTTGGTTTTAGAAAAGTAGGACAACTCCGGGAAATTGGGTACAAATTTGGCGAATGGATTGATGTAGGATACTGGCAACTCATTCTTTGATTTACACCCGGTATTTGTAACCATCCTCATATTTTCTTAGTTAGAAAAAAAATACTAACTAATACTTGAATCACATCCTTGGCTCCGAAAGAAACAAACTAAAGATAACTATAAGACTATTCACAGGTATCATTTGCTCTGTTGCTGCTATGGGCGCACTCTTTTACTTCTTCCTGTTTTGGAATCCAATACGCATCCATAACGCCAATCTTCTGAAATGGGTTCCGGTTCTTATCTGCTTTGTTGCGCTTTACATTAGTGGCAGAATAAATCAAGACACTTCAAAAAAACTGTTGCCACTGCTTTTTATACCTTTTGTAATTTTTGACCTGTTCAATTTTTTCTACCTGCCATTTATTCTCATACTTTTTACAGTCGGAACATTTACTATTCTTCTGACACGTGATGATATACAGCAATATTATAGAGTAGAGTTTGCTATCACAATAGTGGGGATTTTTATGTACTTCCTCATGAACCAACCGCTGATACTTGAAAAACACAATTTTGGATATAACAAGGATGGAGAGATGGTGAATGCAACTGTCCTTTGGGATTTTTCTGGTGACCATCCGGACAGACTTCCCAGCCATCTACTTGTTGACAGGAATTCAAATAACTACAACTTGGAAGATCTTAGTGAGAAAACCTATTTCGTCTCTTTTTGGCAACTTGGTGCGGGCCCTGTATAGAAAAGAAACTGGAGCTGGATCAACTAAAGGCAACCTACCAAAATAATCCCACCGTGGAGTTTATTGACATCTCGATTGATGAGGATCGAAATCGGTGGCAGACATTTCTGGAAATTGAGAAACCAGCCGGTTTACAGCTTATCACTCCGCACCTAAACCGAACACGCCGAACGCTTGGAATTAGCGCAATTCCACTCCATTATGTTGTAAATGCGAAGAGTGTTTACAAAGAATTCCCAACATTTGAACAAGCAAGTGAGGCTTTAAAATCCAGTGAATAAAGAGAGGGTTTTGGCAGAAAATAGTTCCAAATAATCCGCTTGATATTCTTTATCTTTATCGCAGATTTAAATTATCCAAGAATAATCGATTGTGTGAAAAAACTGGTAATTTTTGCGTCCGGATCGGGCACAAATATGCAGGCTATCATTGATGAGGTTGAATCGGGGAAAATTCGGGCAGAAATTGCCGGACTTATCGTCAATAAATCCGGTATAAAAGCAATAAAACGTGCCAGAAAATATAGTATCCCGGTTTCAATCATTACAGATAAGGATGACGAAACTTTTTCTTTGAAGCTCAATGAACAGCTATCTGAATGGAAACCGGACCTGATAGTGCTCGCAGGTTTTTTAAGAAAAATTCCGGATTCGATTATCAAAAAGTACCAAAACAAAATCATTAATATACATCCCGCCCTACTCCCGAAATATGGGGGGAAAGGCTTTTATGGACTGAATGTTCATCGTGCGGTACTTGAATCCGGTGATAAGGAATCGGGGTGTACGGTTCATTATGTAAATGAAGAGTATGACAAAGGCCCAATGATAAGCCAGGAAAAAGTGCCTGTTCACTCAACCGATACACCTGAAAATTTGGCAAAACGAGTTTTAAAAGCAGAACACAAATTGCTTCCTTCAGTCATAAAAAAATTAATCAATCAACCATAATTAACCCTTACCGTGTCTCTTAAACCCCTTTCGTCTTTACCCCAGGAACCTTTGAAGATTAAACGTGCTCTACTCTCCGTATCCGACAAAACCGATATTGCCGATTTAGCAGAAACCTTACACAATGCCGGAGTGGAAATTGTAAGTACAGGTGGTACCGCCAAAACCATTCGTGATGCAGAAATCCCCGTAACAGAGGTCAGTGAAATCACAGGATTTCCTGAATGTCTCGACGGCCGTGTTAAGACACTGCATCCAAAAGTTCACGGTGGAATATTAGCAAGAACAAGCCACCAGCCGGATAATGATGAGATTGAAGAATTAGAGATCTCTGCGTTTGAACTGGTTGTAGTGAATCTCTATCCGTTCAAAGAAGTTATCAAGAATAATGATATTAGCGCTGCTGCTGCAACAGAAAATATCGATATTGGCGGACCTACAATGGTTCGTGCAGCTGCTAAAAACTTTGCTCACGTGTGTATATTGACAAACCCCGGACAGTACCGGGAATTTCAGTCTGAGTTTAGTTCAAGTAATGAAATCGGTTACTCAACACGATTGAAATTTGCAAGGAAGGCGTTTGAGCACACAGCTGATTATGATGCGGCGATCAGTCAATATTTCAATCAACTGGATGAACAGGAGTTACCGGAACAGCTCAATATTTCTATTCCAAAACACGCCGGATTACGATACGGGGAGAATCCACACCAAAAAGCCTCGGTTTATGGACGGCAGGGTGATTACATTGATTGCTTCCACGGCAAGGAACTCAGCTACAACAACTATCTTGATATTGACAGTGCCCTTCGGACAATGGCTGATTTTAAGAATGAAGATCCAACTGTGGCGATTTTTAAACATACGGTACCTTGCGGGATCTCAACAAAATCGAATTTGAATGAGGCGTATCAACGGGCGTTTGCAACCGACACAGTTTCCCCGTTTGGTGGAATTGTGATTACAAACCGGCCTCTCGATTTGGAAACGGCAAAATCAATCGATTCCATTTTTACTGAGATTATCCTTGCACCCGAATATGAAAATGGCGTGATTGATTTTCTCAAACAGAAGAAAAACCGGCGTTTGATTCGGATAATTGATTTCCCAAATGGAACCAATGATTACTCCATTCGTTCAATCATTGGCGGACTACTCTATCAACAAATAGACAGTAAGATAGTAACTGGCGATGACCTGAAAGTAGTTACGAAGAGGCAACCAACCGATCAAGAGCTTTCAGATATGCTTTTTGGTTGGAAAGTTGTAAAGCATGTAAAATCGAATGCCATAGTTTACGCGAAAGAGCAGTCTACCTGTGGAATTGGAACCGGGCAAACCAGCCGCGTGGAGAGTTCAGTTATTGCCGTTCGTAAGGCGATGAACGAAGATCTTTCCTTGAAAGGAAGTGCTATTGCTTCAGACGCATTCTTCCCGTTCGCAGATGGTGTTATTGCAGCTGCTCAATCCGGAGCTACTGCTGTCATTCAACCCGGTGGTAGTATTAGAGATGAAGAAGTGATAGAAGCTGCCAATAAATATAACATGGCTATGGTATTCACCGGGATACGACATTTTAAACACTAAAAAAATCGATTATTTTCTAAAACAAATGTTCGCAACTGCATCACTAATCATGTATTTTTGTGATGCTCTGAATTCAATAATTTTGCAAAGTCAACCAGCCTAATGTCCAAGCATTACACAAAATCAAAACCCCGCAGTAAAAAAGGTCAAAAGAAAAACGGACTCTTCGATTTTCTTTATACCGATATCGCCATTGACCTCGGAACGGCTAACACGCTGGTTTATGCGAGAGGACAGGGAATTGTTCTCAATGAACCTTCTATTGTTGCTCTGAATAACAGGAATGAACCTGTTGCAACCGGTCATGAAGCCCGCTTAATGCATGAAAAAACACATGGAAACATCCGAACTGTTCGCCCCCTTAGAGATGGCGTAATTGCCGATTTTGAAGTTGCAGAGCAGCTGATCCGGGATATGATTCAAAAAGTGAAAATGAAGTGGTATTCCACAACCCGGCAAATGGTGGTTTGTGTACCAAGCGGAATTACCGAGGTTGAAAGACGAGCTGTTCGTGACAGTGCTGAACACGCAGGTGCCAAGGAGGTTTACCTTGTGGATGAGCCGATGGCAGCAGCAATCGGAATTGGACTGGATGTTCATGAGCCGGTCGGTAATATGATTGTGGACATTGGCGGTGGTACTACAGAAATTGCAGTCATTGCTTTATCCGGTATTGTACATGCTCAATCTGTCCGGCTGGGCGGAGATGAACTAAACGATGATATTGTTAACTATTTCAGAAGAAACCACAACTTACTGATTGGTGAGCGTACATCTGAAAGAATTAAATGTGAAATCGGATCTGCCGCTCCTTTGGATGAAGAGCTTGAGATGATCACCAAAGGACGAGATCTCGTGAATGGTGTTCCACGAACCCGTCAGGTAACTTCTAAAGATGTAAGAGAAGCTATTTCAGAATCTGTAAATACCATCGTCGAATCCATAACGAAATCGCTGGAACAAACACCTCCCGAACTTTCCGCTGATATTTTGGATCGCGGAATAATGTTGACCGGCGGAGGCGCCCTGCTCAAAAATCTCGACAAATTGATTATGGAAACCACCGATCTCCCCGTTCACATAGCAGAAGATCCGCTTACTGCCGTTGTACGCGGAACCGGAGAAATACTTGAAGACCTCGATTTTTACAGAACTGTAATTACGTAAAACTCTCCCTACATGTGAATGCGACAATTAACGGATGTTAAAGATTACATCATTACTGCAATTATCCTGTTGCTTGCCATTACCTTGATGGTGAATCGACATGAGGGCGGACTCCAAAATCTTCGCAAAGTCTCCATTACTGTTCTTAGCTACCTTGAACAACCGCTTTCCAATTTTCGTATCTATCGTCAGGCTATTTCAACTAACACATACCTGCACAGGCAAAATATTCTTCTTCAAGATGAGTTAAACCGTCTGCGATCCGTAGAAGAGCAAAACCGAGTATTAAGAGATTTGCTGAACCTGCGTGAGGAAAGTGATCTTCCGTTAATTCCGGTACGTGTTGTTGCAAAAGATTTAGTGAGCATAAACAGTTCCATAACCGTAAACGCAGGTACTGATGATGGCGTAAAAATTGGTATGCCCGTAATTAATTCCGACGGTTTGATTGGGCAAGTGATTATTGTGGCAAAAGAATATTCACAGGTGTTACCCTATTCTAATTCCATGTTTCGTGTCAGTGCTCAAATTGAAGAAAACCGTGCTTATGGAATTGTTTCCTGGCCGGCAAGATCGAACCGGGAGCTGCTTCTGCGATTTATCCCCGAAACTGTCCAGGTTGAACCCGGACAATATGTTTACACTTCGGGTTACAGTAACCAATTTCCTGCAGGAATTCCTGTCGGTGAAGTGACGGAAATTGAATCGGGTGCGGGTATCGAAACTCAAACCATTTACCTGGAAGCTTTTGCCGATCTTTCTACTATAGCAGAGGCATTTATCATTGAGTTTGAACCGGATACTACCATACAAAACCTCAATGAAGCACAGGAGGAGCTGTTTTGATTTTATCCGAAAACGTTCGATTGATTTTAATTGGAATCGGAATAGTCGTCATACAAACAGTATTGCTGCGGCATTTTGAAATTTTTGGTTCAGAAGCTGATTTGGTTCTGGTTTTTCTATTATGGATTTGTGCAAAACAACCCAAAATCAATGCTCTGTTATTTGCCGGGTTTCTTGGTTTTTCACAGGATGCACTTACCGATCTGTGGGGACTCCATATGTTTTCAAAAACATTGTTGATTTTTATACTACACGGTTATCTGAACCGTATTTCTAACACGGGATTTATCTTTTGGCAGGTATTTCTGTTGATACTCGTTTCGGCTATTATTCATAATCTTATTTTTTATGGTGTTAGCCTTTTTTCGGGGCTTTATACATCTATTGGAGTTTTATGGAGTTTTCTGTTGGTAAGCTCAGTATTTACCTCAATCCTTGGAAGTTTTATATATCTGGTACGAGAAGATCTATAATTTGAAATAGTTATGTCTATAAACAGACAATCGCATCGAGTTCGTACTTCGGCCAAAGTTCTTCGTGCCGTACTTGTTATCGGTCTGCTTATCCTTTTGGGACGCATTTTCCAACTTCAGATTATTGAGTATGAAACATATACTCCTCTCAGTATGCAAAATTCACTTAGAATGGAGGTCGTCAATCCTGCAAGAGGGCTTATCTATGACAAAAACGGCACCATTTTAGTTGAAAATCAACCCATATACTCAATTACCATCACACCTTCGCGATTTAACGAGGAGAAAATTCCGCTTCTTTCACAACTTTTACAGGTTGAAGAGGATTTGGTACGAGAAAGAATGAATGAAGCACAGCAATATTCATGGCATCGAACATCAAGGCTGTTTACCGAAGTCTCTTTTGAAACGTTCTCAGCCATCCAGGAAAATCTTTGGCAGCTTCCCGGCATAGGTCACCAAGTTGAGAGTAAGCGTAACTACCCAACCAATGTAAAAGCATCGCACATTATGGGCTACCTGAGAGAGGCCACTCGTGAGGAGTATCTTGCCTCTGAGAAAATTTTGCTGGGTGATAAAATCGGGAAGAGCGGGCTTGAGATGATCTATGATGATTATCTGCGAGGAGAAGTCGGTACTGAGTATATTCGCGTGAATGCATTCGGTCAAGAACTTGGTTCATACGAAGATGGTATGCTGGACATGGATCCCAAGAAAGGGGCAGACCTCATCACTACCCTGGATGCCGAAGTACAGCAACTTTCTGAAGAACTTATGGTCAATAAACGCGGAGGAATTGTTGCCATGGACCCTCAGACAGGTGGAGTATTGAGTATGGTCAGCTCACCACAGTACGATCTATCAAAGCTGGCGGGTCGGATGGATTCAGAGTACTGGCAGCAGATAAACCAAGATCCCCATACCCCTCTTTATAATCGAGCAATTTCATCCCGCCAACCTCCCGGTTCAACATTTAAACCATTTATGGGATTGGTTGGCCTGGAGCTTGGCCTGATCACACCTCAAACCGAAATCTACAATCCCGGGTACTACACTCGCGGTCGGCGATACGGCGATTTAGCTGACCCGGGGAATTATAATCTCGAAGATGCGATCACCTATTCAAGCAACACTTATTTCTTTTGGATCATGGACCGAATAGCCAGTCGTGGAATGCTTGATTCATGGTCTGAGCTAATTCAGGATTTTGGTATCGGACCTAAAAACAACATCGATCTTCCATATGAAGTATCTGGAATCGTGCCAGACAGTACATATATGAATGAACAATTTGGAGACAGATACTGGGGGGTTGGTGACCTGATGAGTCTTGGAATCGGGCAGGGTATGGTCTCTGCCTCTCCCCTTCAAATGGCTGTAGCCACTTCAACAATAGCGAATGGTGGTTATCGCGTTCAACCACATGTAGTTAGTGCCATCAAAGATCGCAGTGGAGAGTTTCAGTACACCAACCCGGTATTTGAAAAGATTGAGTGGCTGAATCCAAATCAGCTTGAAAACGTGAAACGTGGAATGAGAGGTGTTGTTAGTACCGGTGGCGGGCGCTATTACGCAAATCTTGATAGTATTGACGTTGCCGGTAAAACAGGTACGGCCCAAAATCCATATGGAGAAGACCACGGTTGGTTTATTGCTTACGCCCCGATGGATAACCCGCAAATTGCCGTGGCTGTGTTGGTTGAAAATGCAGGTTATGGATCCATCTCTGCAGCACCGATTGCATCACTCGTTATCGAAAAATATTTAACGCGAGAAATAAACCGCCAGCGAGTGTTAGATTATGTACTTGATTTCAGATCGAAAGAAACTCAAACCGCGGAGGCCAACTGATGATCAATTCAAAAGAATTTAGCTGGTCGGTTATTGCTATTTGGATCGCCATATTTTCAATTGGATTGGCTGCCATCTATAGTGCAACGCAAGGGCCTGTCTCCCAGTTTTTGCCTGAATACATTCAAAATAACTTTTTCAAGCAGGCAATCTGGATTGGGTTGTCGATAGTGGTTTTGATTGGACTACAATTTATTTCACCGAGAACATTCCAGGGTGGTGCATACCTTTTTTATGCATTGTGTATTCTATTAATGGTCATCACTCTCTTTTTTGGTGTAGAAGTAAGCGGGTCACGGAGCTGGCTTCGAATTGGTCCTCTAAACTTGCAGGTTGGTGAAATCACAAAAATTGCCACGATTCTTGCAGCCGCTAATTACCTGACCAGTCGCAGGGATATCTCCGCCGAAAATTTAAAAACAGCTCTCACTACCGTTGGGTTCTTCATTCTTCCCGTAATACTTCTTCTCATGCAGAATGAGGCTGGCATTGCCATTGTCTATCTGGCTATTCTGCCCGTTGTACTTTTTTGGTCAGGCCTGCCATACGGTATTTCACTTTTAATGATTGCCCCTGCCCTTATCGGTTATTTTACGATTTTAGACTGGATGTGGGGAGCCATCATGGTGGCCATCGTTACAATTGGAATTTTCTTGCTACAACGCAGAACATGGTTAACGGCAACTTCACTTGTGATGGGCCTTTTGATAGTCGTGGGTACCGAAGTTGCATTAGAACAAGTTCTACAGCCCCATCAGCGCGCAAGAATCGAGTCATTCGCCAATCCTACATTAGACCCCCTCGGCGCCGGATGGAACGTCTTACAGGCTAAAACGGCGATCGGTTCCGGCGGCCTCCAGGGCAAAGGATTCATGGAGGGAACGCAAACCCAGCTTCGATTTTTACCCGAACAATGGACTGATTTTATCTTCTGTGTTGTAGGTGAGGAGTTTGGATTTATCGGATCATCACTGGTCCTGATTCTATTCAGCCTACTGTTATTAAAGATGCTATCGATGGCCATCAACCATAAACACCCATTTGCACAGTTAGTCATCGTGAGTGTTACATTCCTGTTTTTTGCTCAATTTATTATCAACATAGGAAGCGCCACGGCGTTGCTGCCAATTATCGGGATTCCACTGCCATTTATGAGTTATGGGGGATCGGCTTTTCTCACCAACACAATAATGCTGGCGCTCTGTTTAAACCTCGATGCCAATAAGCGCTCGTTTAGTATTTACAGGTGATGGACTCAGTTAACATATAAAGTTGTTCCAGTTCAAATTGTATACTGGTTCAATCACTCATCTAATAACTCGTTCTGAACCTCAACTATTGGATTCCTTATAAACTTTTTCAGTCCTCAACTTGAAACTCTTCCTGTGGTGTTTAGTGTACCCGTGATTTTTTAATCCCTCAAAATGCTCTTTGGTTGGATAGCCAACATTTGTTTCCCACCCAAAATGGGGATAGTCATTATGCAGTTTTCGCATGAGTTGATCGCGATAAACCTTGGCAAGTATTGATGCCGCAGCAATAGACACCGATTTATCATCTCCCTTTACAATGCAACTATGAGGAATAACGGATGATGTAAATCGATTTCCATCTACCAAAAGATAATCGGGCTCGGCACCCACTTCCTCTGAGCATCGAATCATAGCACGAATGGAAGCTTTTAAAATATTGATCTCATCAATTTCGCCGGGTGAGCACTGTTGAACGGTCCAAAACAGGGCTTTCTCTTTGATCTCCTCTCTCAACCGAAGTCTTGTTTGTTCATCAATCGATTTGCTATCGGCAACGTCTTTACTGATTCTCGAGCCCGGTTTTATAATTACGCCGGCAGCCACCACAGGTCCGCAAAGACACCCACGTCCTACTTCATCCAAACCCATAACTCGTTGAAACCCTTGTTCCCAGAGCTTCGTCTCAAATTGATATCGATCCATCAAACTTCCGTTTCAAATTTCATTGAACAATGGTTACTATTCCTTAGTGGCTAATTCTAAATTAGCATGCAATGATTTGCCCTTTAAAGAGGTTATAAGATAAATAAAAAAGTTAGCAGATATTATTTATGCATTTCATCTACTCAGAATGGGACGATAGATTTAATCGATCCGGCAAATCACCCTTTGATACACTTTGGGATCTTTTCCAGGAACTTTTAACCATTTCAGGCGGTGACGTTTCACAGGCACTCCGTTGGCTCAATCAAATTGATGAAGAGTACGAAATTACCGATCAGTTCGAAGAGGGTTATGGAATCGGAGATTTTATCGATGAGATGAAAGAGCGCGGATATATTCGTTTTGATGAGGAAGAATCGGTGATGATGCCGACTTCGAAAACGGACCGAAGTATACGACAGAAAGCACTGGAAGAGATCTTCAATCAACTTAAGAAAGGTGGCGAGGGGAAGCACAAAACCAATTATACAGGCAAGGGCCTGGAACGACAACCCGAAACCCGACCCTGGAAAGCCGGTGATGATACCGCCCATATCGACAGTACCGGTACAATGATGAACATGCTGAAACACAGCTCTCTCGACCAGTTCCAGTTGAGAGAAGATGACCTCCAGGTGTATGATACTGATCACTATACATCGGTCTCCACTGTCCTGTTAATTGACGTAAGCCACTCCATGATTCTCTACGGTGAAGACCGGATCACACCTGCAAAAAAAGTGGCTATGGCTCTCTCGGAGCTCATCATGAATAACTATGCCAAAGATTCGCTGGACATTGTGGCGTTTGGAAATGAGGCATGGGATATACAGGTGAAAGACCTGCCCTACCTGAAAGTTGGCCCTTATCATACGAACACACTACAGGGATTACAGAAAGCACGTCATATTCTTCAGCGGAAAAAGTTTTCAAATAAGCAGATTTTTATGATTACCGATGGAAAACCATCTTGTATAATTGAAAATGGAAGACTCTATAAAAACAGCTTTGGCCTTGATCGAAAAATCGTAAATAAAGTGTTGGATGAAGCTGTAGTTTGCAAAAGAGAACAGATTGATATCACCACATTTATGATTGCCAGGGATCCCTATCTACAGAATTTCGTCCGTGAATTAACGGAAGCCAACAAAGGACGAGCATACTACTCATCTCTTAACAAATTAGGCGGGTATATTTTCGAAGATTATATTCGAAATCGTAGAAAAAGAGTTCAGTAGAAACTGAGAGCGTTTATAGCGAAACGGAAAACCTTTCAGCGTTAGACTCTCTTAGGGTAATGGATCCTGCTCAAATTCTTTCATTTAAGCCGGATTATTCACCAAGAAATTTCGTTGTGAGCAAGGCCCAACTTCGTTAAAGCTACGTTGGGCGGGCGAAGTAAAAGCTTGCTCTCCGAAGCCTCGGCGCAGGTGAGCTTTTTTTACTTTAACACAGCTCACGGGTAAATTTCGCCGTGATTACTGGTACCTCAAATTCGGGTTACTATCTATTTTAGGGATGAGCAATATTATCAATAACTTGGAGTGATAAGTATATCTATTCGTGAATAATCCTGATTAACACGCAACTCTTGCAGGACCTCTCTTCTTTCGTACTCTGCCAGGTTGCTTAAGGTTCAAATCAAAACAGAAAAAGGCGACCTGAATTTCAGATCGCCTTTTCAATCAATTCTTTTAATGTCATCCTGAACTTGATTCAGGATCTCTATCCATCGAAAACGTCAGGAGATTCTGAAACGAGTTCAGAATGACGTTTGTACCAGGTTTAAATACCCAGGTTCTGCATTACGGCATCCGTGATGTCATACTCAGATTCCACATCGGGTGATACATAGAGAATAATCACATCACCGGTTGAGGTTGTCGTATTGAGCACATAATCCAGACCTTGCTCTGAAGCTACGGCATCAATTGCTTCCTGGATCTGCTGCAACAACGGTGCCATTAATTCTGCACGGCGTTGCTCAATCTCTTGTTGAGCCTGGGATTGCAACTGTCTGAATTCCTGGTCCAGTTGTGTAAGTCGTTGTTCCTCATCCTGACGAGCTTGCTCAGAAATCACACCTACTTTTTGTTGGTATAACTCAATTTCAGATTGAAGTTCCTGTTGTCTTTCAGCAAGTTCAGTTTGTTTTCTCTCAGCCAAATTCTGGATTCTTTGCCGGACAGCACTCATTTCAGGCATTCGCTGCAGTACAGCCCGAGGATCGACAAAGCCAATTTCCATATCGCCCTCGGCGGCTATCTGTGCCTGCGCTGTTGGAGCAGCCATCAGAGCTGTGAGAATAATAAGCGTTACTATAGAAAGTATATTTAATTTTTTCATGATACGATTTGATCGAATTAATTTTGAGTAAGTTTGTCAATTACCTGTTGAGTGATATCCGGGGCCCTGTCTGAGGTATAATAAACGATGGGATCGCCCATATTTGAGGCTCTGTTGAGTACATAATCATATCCCATCTCCTCGGAGACTTCAGCCATCGCTTCTTCCACCCGTACTAAAAGCGGGTTAAAAAGCTCCGTTTGTCGCTGTTGGATCTGCTGTTGAATACGCTGCTGAAAACTGTTTAGCTCTTGCTGTAATTCGTTAAGCCTTTCTTCTTCCTGTAGTTGCTGTTCCTGGCTTAGATTACCGGCTTCAGCTTGTTCCGAGTAGGCAGTCATTTGATCTATCCATTCCTGGTAACGCTGTTGGAAAGCATTTTGACGTTCCTGGATATAGCTCTCAAGTTCGGCTTGAACCTGTTCGGTTTCGGGCATAGCATCCAAAACAGAATCGGGATTCATTACCGCAACTTTAAGCTGGGCCGAGACTGCAAGCGGCACCAGTAAAAGTAATAGAGTAATTGATAATCTTTTCATAGAGGTTGATTTTTTAAAGCTCCAAAATTAACATTTATATCTTTCAATTTCCTGTTTCATTAATACCCAATTCTAACATCACATCATCCGTCAGGTTCCATTCCTCCCGGGTAATTAGGAAGCGGGTATCTTCGGCCCTGTCGAACACAAAATCATATGAATCTCTTTCAGCGACACGAGTTAACGCATCAAAAATTAATCTTTGTATAGGCTCGAGCAATTCTTTTTGACGGGTGTAATATTCACCCTGCGGACCAAACTTTTCTTCAATGTATTGATCCAGTTCTTGTTTCCTTTGTTCGATCTCATTAAGCCGTTCCTGCCGAATTTCATCGGTAAAAAGTATTTCCCGAGCTTCGAATTCACGCTCCAACTCGGCAATTTCCTCCTCCATTACATCAATTTCCTGCTGCCAATTTTCCGAAAGGAGATCTAATCGCTGCTCTATCCCACTATATTCCGGCATCTGTTGCATGATGACATCCGAATCTATAAACCCGATTTTTTGATCTTGCGCATCAGCTGCATCAACAATTAAAAACAGAACGAGAACAATCAAATATGTGCATGTTTTGCACGACATTCTAAAACGGTGCTCCAATGTTAAACAAAAACTCCCATTCGCCCGGATTTAAACCCGGTCCTTCTGTTGAAGCCGGTGTTCCATCGAGACGGTAACCATAACTCAGATCAACCAATCCCAAAATGGGCAGATAGATCCTGGCACCAAAACCCGCGGCACGTTTCACTTCAAACGGATCAAATTCGCTTAAATTATTAAAGGCATTACCAGCATCCATAAAAACGTATGGAATTAATTGAATTTGGTCTGAACTAACCGCCGGATAGCGTAACTCCATGGTATATTTACTGAAAACACGCCCTCCAATCTGGTTTTGATTCTCATCAAGAGGCGAAATCACGCCATCAAATCCACCGGGATAGCCCCTCATGTCTATGTTGTCATTCAGGAAATTTTGCCGCTGCTGTATCTGTGTACCCCCGAGAAAGAACCGTTGGAAATTACTCCGGTTATTTTCACTGAAATACCCCATATAACCGTAATCAACCGTACCACTCAACACCAATTTATCTACAATATTGTAATGATGCTGATAACCTGTGCGTAACTTATAAAATTGTGCAAAACCCGGAACAGGGAGTGCAACCTCACCCGAGACGCTGAATTCTGACCCGGCACTCGGTGAAATCGGGTTATTCAAAGAGTTTCTTGATAGTACACTTCGTAGAGTTAAAATATCGGCCTGGCCATCTTCAAAGATTCCGCTAAAACCAAGTACATTAAAACGGTTATAGGTAAGAATAAGCCGTCTTGAGAAGTAGTCATCCGGCCAGTCCAACTGTTTACCTAAACTTACACTGGCTGTAAAAAGCTCATTTCTCCGATCGGGTTGATCTAAGCTTGTAAACCGCCGCGTATTATAGTTCAGGAAGTTATACGAGGCACTTACTCCCAGGGAGGTTGGTCGTCCGCGCAGCCATGGCTCAGTAAAACTAAAGCTGTAGCTCTGGTACCCGCGACCCGTTACCTGTACACCGAGTGAAAGCTTCTGACCGTCGCCGGATGGAATAGGGCTCCAGCCTCCGGGTTCAAACATCCGGCCCACCGAAAAGTTGTTGAAGTTTACACGGGCCGATAGAATCACACCGATCTGACGACCACCAAAACCACCGGAAAATTCAAAGTTATCTGTTCCCTGCGATTCATCGAGCTGATAAGAGATATCAACCGTACCCTCCTCACGGTTTGGATTGATATCAGGTGTGATACCCTCTTGGGTGAAATAACCAAGTGTGCTCAGCTCACGAACGGAACGAATTATCGCAGACCGGCTGTATGTGTTACCGGGAACTGTTCGCAAGGTTCGGCGAACTACATCATCATGCGTCTTCGTATTTCCGCTGAAAGAGACTCTTCGAATCGTGGCAATCTCATCTTCAATAATCTCAAATGTAACATCCAGGGAGTCTCCCTCAACAATTTGTATATCCGGATTCACCTGGAAAAACAGGTATCCAATATTGTTGTAGAGGCTTGTTATATCGGTCTCATCCTGGCTGAACTCAAGATTTTCGTAAAAGCGGGTTTCATTGAATACATCGCCTTTTTGGAACTGGAAAAAGTTTGTGAGCTGCTCGTCGGTATAAACTGTGTTTCCATCCCATTCAAGATTTCGAATTCTGTATTGAGGGCCCTCATGGAGTTCAATATCAAAATAGACTCCCTCTTTTCTTCTCCAATCATCTACATAAACAGAATCTTCAACAATCCGTACATCGCGATAACCATTATCTCTGTAAAATTGCAAAATATTGCTTTTGCCCTCCTCAAACTCTTCCTCCGTATATACGTGGCGTTTAAAAATTCTCCACCAGCGGTCTTGTTTAATGGTATCGAACTCCTTTCTGAGTTTCTTGTCATCAAACTGCTCATTTCCTTCAAAATTGATTTCACGCACTTTTGTACGTTCTCCAGCATCAATTTCAAAAACAAGCCTGAGCCGGTTTCTGCCATCATCAGAAAGCTCTTCACGAATCTCAATATCCGTATCCCAATAACCTTTCTCCCTAAAAAATCTCCGTATGGTTATGAGAGCCTGTTCGCGAATGGAGTTGGTCACCGCAAATCCTCTTAAAAGGTTGAGCTGTTCCCTGAGATCTCGTCGCTGCGATCGTTTTACACCGGTAATTTCATACCTTTCAAGGCGTGGTTCCTCTTCAACCTGGATATTTATAATCACCTCGTCGGTGCCCACCCTCTCATAACTGATCTGTACATCCGAAAAGATACCGGTTCTGTAGATCTGGCGAATGGCTGAGGATATCTCCTCTCCCGGAATTTGTATGGTTTCTCCAATTTCAAGTCCACTGCTATTCAACAGGTAACTCTCGCGGGCTGTAATCAATCCGGTAAGAGTAATATTCCGAATTTGATAATCCCTGGGAGATATTGAGGTTGGGTCCTGTATCTCAATCGAGGTTGAATCGCTATCCTGCGCAGAGGCGATTTGACTGAGTGAAAAAGCAAAAAACAGTAAAAATGTTAAATAGAAGAAGTGCTTGGTATTGAACACGTAATGCAATCTTACCTTCTGTTTATGATCTAATTTGGTTTATAACTGATGCGGACATGCTTTTGTTATGTCCGTTTTTAACTTTCCCGTATCTTCGATCACGTTTTTGAAATGAAAATATTGCTTGGTAGAGTTCATCTCGCCTAAAATCAGGCCAGTAGGTTTCTGTAATATACAGTTCTGAGTAGGCCAATTGCCACAACAGAAAATTACTGATTCTGAACTCTCCGCTTGTCCTAATAATCAGGTCGGGATCAGGAACAGATGCAGTTGACAGGAAAGAACCAATTAAATCATCATCGATTTGGTCGGGCGTAATGTTACCCTTTTCAACTTCTTTAGCAATATTTTTTACCGCTTCCTTAATATCCCATCGACCAGAATAGCTCAACGCCAGGCACAACTGCATTCGCTTGTTATCTGCCGTCAGCTCAATCACTTCCTCTAACATCTGTTGACATTTTCCGGGAAGTCGTTCAGTCTGTCCGATGGTTACAAGTTTAATATCATTTTTATTCAACCGTTCAGCCTCGTTCCTGAGAGTCTGAACCAAGAGTCTCATCAAGCCGTTAATTTCAGCGGATGGACGATTCCAATTTTCAGTAGAAAAAGCGTATAAAGTCAGATATTCCACTCCAAGCTGAGCGCACGATTCTGTAATATCGCGAACGGACTCTACCCCGGCTTTGTGGCCAAACAGACGAATGTTTCCTTTTTTCTGTGCCCATCTACCATTCCCATCCATGATGACTGCAATATGCTTGGGTATGGCACCAGAAGATTTTACCTGCTCCTGAAGCTTCTTATCCTCTTCTGTTTGCTGATTATCTGTAAGTGATAATGATTTTAAAGACATTTTTATGTAATTCTTTCCAACTCTCTATATTAGAGGTATTATCATCATATTTCAAGGTGTTTTTTAGCCTGATGAACTCTTGATTGACTGCTCAAGAGCAATCATTTCGCATAGAGCCAGAGCTGCTTCAGCACCTTTATTTCCCTTTTCTTCGCTGGCTCGTTCCCTGGCCTGGTCAACGGTGTCTGTAGTAAGTACACCAAAAGATACCGGTTTTCCTGATGAAAGATTCAGGTCGGTAATCCCACGTGTTACTGCATCACAAACATAGTCGAAATGTGGGGTGCCACCACGAATCACAGCACCAATGGCTACAACCCCATCCACCTCAAGATGTTCCAGGCACCACTTACATGTAAGTGGAATTTCAAATGAACCGGGACATCTCATAGATGTGATATTTGAATCCTGAATTCCTTTAGCCTGTAAGGCCTGAACTGCGGCATCCAGCATCTCATCCGTTACAAAAGAGTTCCAGCGGGCAGCCACAACAGCTACTTTAATGTGAGGCCAATGAATATCTTTTTTCTGTTCTAATACTGTCATAATTACTGAACGATCATATTTTTTCGAGATCTTGCTGATCTTTTCAATGCTTCCACAAATTGCATTCCAATAGTTACAACGCCTAAATAGGGATCATATTCCGACTTTCCCGAACCGTGAAAATCACTCCCCCCGGTTACCAACAAGTTCTTTGATTTTGCCAGATCCAGGTACATCTTTTGAACTTTATAGCTATGGCTCGGATGTATACATTCTATCCCGTCAAACGGGTGTTTCAGCAGATTTGTCATCTCATTCTTCGAGTACATAGGTCCTGGATGCGCAATCGACAGTATCCCTCCGGCTTCATGCACAACTGAAAGTACATCTTCCAATACAGCATATTCCGTTTTTATCTGTTTAATTTTATCATTTGAAAGATAACGTATAAATGCCTCAGATACCGAAGCAACATAACCTTTATTGATTAATACAGATGCCGCATGTGGCCGACCGATATTTCCGGGATGCGACTCAGCACGAACTTCAGCATAATCAATATCAATGCCTTCCTTTTTTAAGACTTCAACAATGGCCTTCATACGCTTGCGGCGGGCTTGTTTTTGATTGGCAATAAGACTGAGAAAGTTGTTATTCTTTTCATCAAAACCATAGGCCAGTACATGAATTTCTCTCTCATTCCAAACTGTTGAAATCTCCACACCTGTAATGAGCTCTATATCCTTTTCATCGGCAAATTTTTTGGCATCAAGATATCCGTTAATGGTATCATGATCAGTAATTGCGATGACTTGAAGATTTTTTTTGGAAACTTTCTCTATAAGCTCTTCGGGGGAGAGATCGCCGTCTGAGGCATTCGTGTGTGTATGTAAATCAGCTTTTCCCAAACTATTATGGCCTCAACTCGGTGCGATACTGGTATGGGTTGTCCAGGAAATCCAACGAGATATTCACAAGTTCATCCAGTTCCAAAACAGCTTTAATTCTCTCTTCATCTTCTTTGGTTTGAGAGATCCACTCCGCTTTCAATTTCTTATCAATAAATTCTTCATTCTGATAAATTTGGGCAATTTTATAATCTCTCAACAATGCATTTAACTCATCTACATTTTGCCTTGCAGATCTTTCCTGCGAAAAATTGTCGATATTTGTTTCCAGCGCTGCCAGGTGCTGATCGACGGGAGTTTCATATGTAAAACCGTCTTCAACCAAATAGGTTGTGAACCGGTCAAATAGATCGGATGGTATTTCCTGCCGGCCTGAGTCCTCAGAATTGGCAAGAAGATCATTTACAAAAAAGAAGTATCGATTGTTTTTTTGCAAGGCCAGGTCGAGCATGGTGGAGGGTTCTTCCTGGAACTCTATATCAGGTTTAATGCCGTTCCCATCGTATACAACACGGCCGTTCTTTGTTTTAAACGCTCTCCGAAGTGAATCAGGAACAGACCTGTTATTGTCCCCGGAGTTAGAGTGCAGGTACTCAATAGACTGTATGCTTCGCCCGCTTGGTATGTAGTACTTAGATACCGTAATTTTCAATGATGTATTGTAAGAGAGCGGGCGAACCGTTTGCACTAACCCTTTTCCAAAACTTGTTTCACCCACAATCAGTGCCCGGTCCAGATCCTGCAAGGCACCGGCAACAACCTCCGAAGCACTGGCACTTCCGCTGTTAATTAACACAATCATTGGGAGATCATCATACATAGCCGGTTCTTGCGAAACGAGTGTACTGTTATGAGACTCAAGGCGACCCCTTGTTTCTACGACTGTGACCCCCGGCTCAATAAATTTATCCACCAGCGAAACAGCCTCATTTAAAAGACCGCCCGGGTTGTTTCTCAGGTCCAAAATCAATCCATCAAATGAACCTGACTGCTCCATCTCTAGAAGTGTTTCCCGCACTTCTTCAGATGTACCCTGTCCAAACCGAACCAACTGGATATATCCAAAATTTTGTTTCTCCCCAATTTTTGCAGCATAGCGAATATTTTTAACCTCAATTCGTTCTCTTGTGAGAGTAAAGTCCATTGCCTGGTCGAAACCCGGCCGTTGAACTTTAAGGTCAATTTCTGAGCCAATATCCCCAACGGTAAGCTGCTGTACCTCTTCGGGAGTCAATCCTTCTACATTCACTCCATCAATCTCTTTGATAATATCACCCGACCTCAACCCGGCTCGTTGTGCCGGATAACCTTCCAGAGGTGCAATAATTACAATTTGATCTCCACGATATCCCGCATCGATCCCGATACCGCCGTAGGAACCTGATGAAAGAATCTCCATCTGTCGCTGTTCACCCTCGTCAATAAAAACGGTATATGGATCCAGCGTCTCCAGCATGGAATTTATGCTGCGCTCCATGAGTGTTTCAGGGCTCACATCATCTACATATTGAATAGCTACTTCTTTGTAGACATCACTAAAAATGGTGAGATTTTTTTTGATCTGGAAAAACAGATCGCTCTGATAAACAAAGGCCGCAGAGAAAGTTAAAATTGCGGCCAGTGATATAAATAATATAAGTTTTCGGGCATGCTTCATGCACTCAATTTACCTCTTTGTGATCTTCAATGTTTGTCCGGCGTAAATCCGGGAACTGCTTAAATTATTTTGATTTTTTATGTCGTTAACTGTCACACCATAACGATTCGCTATACCTGTTAACGTATCATTTCGCCGAACCGTGTATGTAACAGTGTCGCCGGAACCGGAAGAACCGCCAACCTGAAGATCAAATATATTTTCACCCGATCGCTGACGCCGCTCAATCTCCTGTTTTTGTGCAAATGCAAGTCCATCAACATTATTAAAGTAGCTTACACGATTGTTCGGCACATAAACAGTTAATCGCTGACCAACTCGAATCGTATTTCCAATTCCATTCCATGAGCGAATTTGCCATGCGCGAACATCATACCACTCTGCTACGTGCCCGATGGTATCACCACTTTTTACAGTGTAAGTCACACCCGTTGTATTCGAAGGCGCTGATGCTCTTCTTCGGCTGCTTGACGAAGATGTACCTTGATTGGATGGACGATTTGAGGAGATCTCCTCTTCAGGGCCTGATGCCACCGGTACAACAATGGTTTGGCCGGGGTAAATGGTACTGCTCAATCCTTCATTGGTTGCAAAAAGAGAACGCACTGAGGTTCCATACCTCTGAGCAATATATCCGAGTGTTTCACCACTGCTGACGGTATGCATGGCTACGTCGGTACTTCTCTCCTCCTGAGGAATCTCCTGGTATGCAGCCAAGAAATCGTCTTTGATTCCGGTTGGAATTTTTAAAGGATATTTTCCGCCGGGAGGTGTGGCCCATCTCAACAGCTCAGGGTTCAAATCTTTCAGTTCTTTAACAGTAATTCCTGCAGCTTCGGCAAGTTTCTCCAATGGCATCAACCCATCAACTTCAGCTACTTCGTAGGAATAAGCTTCTTGTCCATAGTCTCGCTGAAAACCAAACTCTTCCGGGTTCATAGCAATCATCGTTGTTGCAATAAAACCAGGGACATACCCACGAGTTTCACGAGGTAAATAGGGATATGCCACCCAATAATCTTCCTCACCGCCAGCGGCATTTATTGCTCTTCTTAATCCTCTCGGGCTGATGTTATAATTTGCCATGGCCAGGTGCCAATCGCCCCAAACTTCATAAAGATCTCTCAAGTGTCGAGCTGCGGCTCGCGTTGCTTTGATTGGATCTTGCCGTTCATCAACCCACCAATTCGCTTCAAGTCCATAAACAGACCCGGTAGCACGAATAAATTGCCACATACCGACGGCGGCAGCCCAGCTGCGTGCTGTAGGCACCAAACCACTTTCAATCATAGAAAGATGTACCAACTCGGTGGGGACTCCCTCCTCTTCAAAAATTTCAATCATCATCGGGAAGTAGTACTCAGAACGCTCCAGCCAACGCTCCATTACGTCCGGACGTTTTTGGGTATAGTAGATCAAGTGGCGATTCACATGCTGATTTTCAACCAGTGGGACATCTGTTTTGTTGAATGTCAGGTTATCGGGCATTGTATATCCTTCAGCAATCCAGTCATCCTCTTCAGAAAACAATTCCTCACGTATAGCAAAAATTTCTCCTTCAGCTCCATTTTTTACCTCCTTGATCCCGTAAAACTCACTGTGCTCCGCCATCACTGATCGGTACAATTCAGTAAACCTGCGGTTATTCTGAACTTCAGGAAAATCGTCCATCATCGACTGAATAGCGGCAAATGCTTTATTGATGTAGTCTTCAGCTTGAACCAAATCTCCCTGCACTTGAGCATCAATCGCCAACACATGCATTTTGTAAGCATTGGAAATTCTTCGCAAGACCTCTTTATCAACTTTAGTGACCTGCAATGTATCGGTTTCTACTTCAGCTTCATCCCGGCTGTCAGTCAACGGGTTTGTGTATGGGAGTAATTTAACGGGCACCTCTGTTTCTGTCTCATCCTGGGCCTGATTTTGTGAGTAAGCGATGTTTGTGATCAGGGAAAAAGAGAGAATTAGGAGGAACTGTTTCATAGATCTGTATTTAGTTAACTGGATTTAGGTTTTTCCTGATAGGGTTAAGTAGATATTATGGATAAGTCTTTACAAACAAGTTGAAAAACGAACCATTTGTCAATTCAATTGTAAAGAATTTTCATCATTTATTATTTGCAGTCCATTTTTGAACAATTGGCCAACGCCGGCCGATGCCGAATGCTTTTGAACTGACCTTTAAGATGGGAGCAGCCTGGTATCTTTTAAACTCATTCGCTTCAACAAGGCGAATCACTTTTTTTACCGTCTGTTCATCGTAACCATCGTCGATGATAAACTGTGCTCCCTCTTGCAATTCAATATAACGATAAAGTATATCATCCAACACATCATATTCCGGCAGGCTGTCCGTGTCTTTTTGATCCGGCCGAAGCTCCGCACTTGGAGGCTTTGTAATTGTTGCTTCAGGTATCACCTCTTTTTCATAATACTCATCATTCAGCCATCGGGCCATTTCGTAAACCTGTGTTTTATAGAGGTCGCCAATTACAACGAGCGCACCGTTCATATCTCCGTACAACGTTGCATATCCCACGGCATATTCTGATTTGTTTCCCGTAGTCATCAAAAAATAACCGAACTTGTTGGCGCACGCCATCAACAGCACACCCCGAATTCTGCTCTGTAAATTTTCCTCAGCAACTCCAAACTGCGTTCCCTTAAAAATGGGTTTGAGCTGTTGATTAAACTCATCAAAAATGGATTGTATCGGAACATCCAACAATTCAATACCAAGATTTTCGGCAAGCTTTTCGGAATCGGAAACACTTCCCTCACTTGAAAATGTACTTGGCATATTGAGTGCTTTCACATTTTCGGCTCCCAGAGCCTCGGCAACAATTGTGCAGACCAACGCCGAATCGATGCCTCCGCTCAATCCCAAAATCACTTGATCTGCAATTCCGAGTTTATGAACATAATCATACACACCCATTTTTAGCGCCTCAAAAATCCGTGCCGGCCCTTTTTCAGGATAGACATTGTTTTGTTGATCAGGGTCAGCCGTGATATTATTTTTATCCAAATTCCAATCAACATCAAACCAACCGGCTTCAAATGTTTTCATTGTGGCGATCACTTCCGAACCAGAATTTATCGCCATGGAATCGCCATCAAAGAGAACCTCTGTTTGAGCACCTACCTGGTTACTGTAAAGAACCGGTAGATTCATTTTTTTAGCATGATTCTGAAGCATTTCTCTTCGATTCTCATGCTTTGTCTTGGTAAATGGAGACGCCGAAATATTGATTATAATTTGTGCTCCATCCTCCTTCAAAAGAATTGCCGGATCAGTTTCATAGGTATGGTACTGGACTTCATTTTCATTGTACCAGATATCTTCGCAGATGGTCACACCGAGTTTTGTTCCATCCAATTCAAGGCATTTGAACCTGTCATTTGGCTCAAAATACCTGAGGTCATCAAAAACATCATACGTGGGAAGCAGAGTCTTATGAGCTTCACCCAACACTTTACCCTCTCTTGCGAGAAGTGCAGTGTTGTACATTTGACGCCCAACGCCTTCATTCTTCGTGATACTTCCGAATAGAAGAGCCGCATTTTTTGTGGCTTCAATGATCTTCTCGTTGTGCTCATAAGCCGATCGCTGGAATGCTTTATTTTCCAAAATATCCTGGGCGGGGTAGCCAATGAGTACCATCTCGGGCAAAATCAACAGATCAATACCGGCCGATTCAGCCTTTTCGAGTGACTCTAAAATCAACATAGCATTTGCTTCAAGAGCCCCAACTGTTGGATTTAATTGCTCGACTCGAATTTTCATACTAATTTTCTTTTTGATAAACTTTTTCTCCGGCAATCCATGTCTCCAAAACTTCCGTCTGCCATATTTCGGAGGCTGAGACTTCAAAGTAATCTCTGTCAATCACAATAAAATCGGCCCACTTTCCCGGTTCCAGAGTTCCAATCAATTGTTCCTGGTGAGCTGCATAGGCGGCATCAATTGTAAACGCGCGAAGTGCTTCAATCCTGCTCAAACTCTGTTCGCTGTACCAACCACCCGGTGGCATACCTCCGTGATCTTTCCTTGTTACCGCAGAATATAAACCGTAAAACGGGTTCACATCCTCAACCGGAAAATCAGATCCGGCGGCAATTACGGTACCCTGGTCCAAAAATTCCTGCCATGAATACGCGCCTTGGATTCGTTCTGATCCAACTCTGTCCTCCGCCATATTCATATCGCTGGTGGCATGAGTTGGCTGCATAGATGCGATTAAGTTAAGTTCTTCGAATCGGGGAATATCCTCCAAAGCTACTACCTGGGCATGCTCTATTCGATGCCTGAAATTTTCCTGATCACCCCGTTCATTTTCTAAGTATTTAAACCCATCCAAGACCTGCCGGTTTCCCGCATCTCCAATGGCATGGACATTCATTTGATATCCCTCAGAAGCTCCTTTCCTTAACATCTGATTCATCTGTTCTTGGGTATTAAAGAGCAAACCCTGATTTCCGGGATCGTCACTGTAATCATCCAGCATCGCTGCACCTCGGCTACCAAGAGCTCCATCTGAATAAAGCTTCACACTTTGGAGTGCCAGCATATCATTGGCGTAACTTTCAATCGGACCATTTTCAGAAAGTGCCTCAAATGTACTGCCTGTTCCTGAGATCATTGCATAAATCCGGGTGATGAGCTGGTCATTGTCAGCGGTTTCAGTATATAAATTCCAGGTTTTTTGATCAATTCCCGCATCGTGAACCGACGTCAATCCGTGTTTCGACATCTCTTCCATCGCCAGACGAAATGCTTCC
>Ga0102943_1000548_pt1 | contig 25158 bp, 23 predicted proteins | sample SalPonC_black_MG_FD_78174 | JGI IMG/M metagenome (GOLD analysis project Ga0102943, IMG submission 78174) | Salt pond soil microbial communities from South San Francisco under conditions of wetland restoration - Salt Pond MetaG... | ecosystem: Environmental > Aquatic > Marine > Intertidal zone >...
AACGTTTCTGAGATTGTCAAGCAGCGAGTTTATAAGTTCTTGCTATAATCCTAACCTTAAAGAGCCGTTTTTTGCTTATTTGTTGCAAATCATTACAGGGAATATTGCAGGGCTGCTGCTTGTTTTTTGAGGCTTTCTTTGATGGCCTCTTCCAAATCTTGTTGACTCCCTGCATCGGTCGCTTGTTTGCGTTGTTCAGCGACGAAAGTATCGCGTTTTGCCGTGAGTTCTCGGATTTCTGTTTGCAGTGCACTGCGTTTTGTCAACATCTCGTCGACATAGGCTGTACGCGCTTCTGTTGACATGGCCTGCATGGCATCTGGGAGTTCGGGCTCGTCAATTGCTTCCAGGTCCACGGTGCCATCGGCATGCGCATCGACGAGGTCCCAGTCATGGTTGCTGTAGTGACGACTGCTTTTGGTTTTTGAACGTTGCAGCAGTGAGCTAACGGATAAGCTGGATGCATTGCTGTCTTGTTCGAGCTGGCGTTGTTTGCCGATGGCACCTTGTTCGCCATAGCCGATATAGGTTGCATTGAGTTCTCGGTTGAGCTGCATGATCCGATCATCATAAGGGGAGCGAATCTCAACGATTTGCTTGTGTTGATCGATATTCATATAAGTGCCATTGCCGACGATGGCACCGTCTTGCCAATAGGTGGCAATGCCTTGTTGGTGTTGGCCGCAAAACAGGGTGCTCACGGTCACGCCTTGCCGTCTGGCGAGTTGGCAGGCTGTTCGATAGTGTGTTTTGCCTTGATCGAAGGGCTCGTTGCCCGCAATGAAAATGGCTTTCAAATGATGGCTCTCTGGACTCCAGTCGAGTTCCAAAATGCTTTGCCGGATGACATGGCCGCAATATTCTTGGCCACCATTTGTACGCAATGTGAAGAGCTGTTCGGAAATGGCGTCCAAGTCGCTGGTGAAAGGGGATAACATACGGGTGAATCCCTCGCGGGGCGAAAGCGTGCTTTTGCCATACTCATAAAGAGCCACTGCTAAAATCGGCTCTTGGCCTTTATATTTAGCATTGGAGAAGGTATTGACGATGGACCAGAGCCTGGATTTTGCTTGTTCGATGAGCCCATCCATACTGTTACTGGTATCCAGCAACAGTGCGATTTGAATCTTGGGCGGAGATGGCGGAACCACCATCGGATCGACCGCACGTGCGTGCGCGGCGTGAATGAGTAGCACGGCAAAGACGATAGTCAGGAGGGGGACAATAGATTTTGTTTTCATGGTTTTTACTCTCTTGCGTGGTTAATATTTATCCGGTGCGTGCCTATTTGATCACAGGCCTCAGTTATAAGTGTCAGAGAGTGGTTATTTCTTAGTAACTTTATTCGTTTGTACGAGTAGAATCCATAATCGATTACCAGTATTTATTATAAGATTTTCATGATTAGTAATTTATGCGTTTTTTAGTAGAACCGGGGCAGCAACTGATCTGGACTCCATAATTCAACCGCGTGTGTGCAACGCATTGTATAGACGGAGAGCCGTGCTATGGTGTGGACTGTTTCCTGAAAATGTCCTGAGCGTCAGCAGCTCACAACAGTTCGGCTTGGCTCATGCAGCATCCGGGTTCAAGGTAACTGAGCCTCTGCTTGCTGTATCATCTTGCGCAATTGCAGGATACGTGTGTCAGCCGCAAAATCGGGAGGGAGATCGCGCAAATATGTTTTAAGTCTTGCCGGATCGATATTAGCACTGTGGAGGGGATGGGAGAGGTATTCGGCGAATAACGTCGCAACACATGCGACCCGCAAGCTCGGGGAAGCCTCACTCAATGCGGGGATGTTAGGTGGATACCGTAAGCGCCAAACGCGTTCTCGATAATTGCGACTCGTTGGAGTGCGATAACGGATGCGTAACATGCCTAAGTCACCTTTGCCGTCGACTTGAATGCCAATGGAGTAAAGTGCGTTGCCGGTCCTGGCCTGCTCGACCTCGGGTATGTCCACTGTTTCTTCTGCAGCAGTGTTGCGAGTCAATCTATCTTTAATGTATCCAATTTTTCGGTACACATAAACGCGGTCAGGATTGAATATTACCTGGATGTTAACAGCGGTTGCAAGGGGTTGTTGTGGCATCGGATTGTGCGGGCTGGTGGTGATTGCGAGGCGCAAAAAGTAGCGCTCATCCTGCCAGGGGGATTGAGCCAGTTCCCAATGCAAAGCAAATGTGGCGTTTTTTTCGGGAGCCGGATCTCGATAGTCAAATGCATTGAGAAAAGCTTCGCTTTGAATCGTGCCAGGGTCGGGAGTGAGGCCTTTTTGCAGGATTGCAGCAGCAAGTTGCAAGGATGCGTCCTTTCGATCGAAGGCGAAGATCGCAGCCGAAGGCGCGACGTTCGATGTTGCGCCCTTGGTTGATTCAAGGGTGCGTATTGTTCTGGGCTCGTGCGACGAGCGAAGCGTGCGACTTTGATTGCTTTTGTTACGCTTGACCATCGTGCTTTGGCGCGCATCACTGTTGAGGGATGCGTGGGGCGTTTGCGGCTCGGACTGTAGAGGTTCAGCTTGTGTAACCGTTGCGTCCGATTCAGCAAAAGCAGGCATCTGGGTGTGCCCAAGTCCAACATTGATGTCTTCAGGTTTGTTGGCAACCGTGTCGGGTTGTGCAGATATGGATGCACTTCCCACAACTGTAGACCTGGTATACTTTTCAAGCGTATTATCGGTATCTGCTGTGAGGTTGTTTTCTTCTTCAGCTGAAAAAGGGTCTGTTATCGTCGGTTTGCCTCGTAGAGAAGAGTGGCTGGTTGCGGCGTCACTGGTTGCCATTTCTGCGTCCAGTGCGGCATGCATTTCGTCTATGCTCAGATCGAAGTCATTTGCGGTTGCATCGGCAATTTTGAGAGTTGGAGCAGGAAAGGAGTCGTCGCCGGGATCTTCTTGCAGGGGTGCTGTATTTGCAGCTGTAGCGATGAGCGCAGCTTCGGAATCCTCTTGAGGCGAGGCTGAGGAGGTGTAGTTTTGTTGTGCAACTCCGAGGGGTGGATCGAGGCGAGGGAGCAGGTAGTTGACAGTCAGACCGAGCACCAAACACGCTGCCAGGGCAGCCATTACGGGCTTAGCATAAGGAAAGCGGGCGGATGTCTGTGCTGTGGGTGCGGTGGCAATGGTTTGCAGGAGTGTTTGCCTACGGTCATCACTTAATTTGGGGAGTGTGTCGTCGGCGGGTAGGTTCACCTTTTCGATTAGTCCAATAGTAGAGCGCATCGATTGGTAGAATGCGTTTAATTCAGCATCCTGCTCAATCATGGCCATCAATTCAGATGTGTCTGTCTCATTGCAATTGCCGAGTAACATCGCCACAATGCGCGCTTCCAGTTCATCGTGTGAGGATTTGGATACATGTTTGTCGTGAGCGTTCATTTTTTGTCTTCCCGTTTTTGCATTGCCAATGCCAGTGTTCTCAAAGCATGGTGCAGGATATAGCCAACATTACTGACACTGAGTCCTGTTGCTGACGCCATTTCTTTGTAACTGAGTTCATCGGTAAATTTGAGGCGGATAAGTTCGCGTTCCCGTGCCGACAACTTGGCTAAAAATGAGTGGATTAGCCCGATGGCTTCGATTTGTTCGAGCTGTTGAGGCGGTATGGGCTCCGGGTCAATCGGTTCCAGGGGGGCGTGGGTTGCGCCTTCGGCATGTTGGGGGCCGACCTGCATCGAGACAATTTTTCTTTGCGAACGCAGATGGTTCATGGCCAGATTGTGCACGGTGCGGTAGAGCCAGGCTTTGTGGTGTCTGACCTCTGCCCATTTCGAATGGAGAATGAGGAAGGCTTGTTGCACGATGTCTTGAGCGGTTTCTGGTTGGTGGGTGAGTTGCTGAGCGTATATGAGTAGCTGACTTTCATATGCCGCAAAAATTTCCTGGAGCGTAACCGCAGGGGAGGATACATGCGGCGCTGAACTTGCCTCGCTCATTGGGTGAACGTTACGCTGATGAATGATGGGAAGGCCACATTTTTCATGTGTATTGCAGTAGCCTGAGATGGCCTGCAAGCAATTGTCTCCTGACGGTTTATTGATAAGCGATTCACTGCATAAAAAAATTACGTTGTTACTCGTGAGACACAGTAGAAATCGATTTCTTAGAAAATTTATTGTATTTATCGCGTATGCAACGAGCCCGAATCTCTCAGAATCGCAGGAGAATGGTTCATGTCTAGAAAATAGTAGTGCCCAACGCAGCCATGCGGATGCAGCTGGGTAAATACTCTGCAAATGCGCATTGAAAGTTGCGTGCTGCTATCTTCGGTCATGGGCGACTATGCTCGATGAGTAGTGATGGTATGCGGGTTAGGCATCCAGTTGGCTTTTTAAGTAGTTTAATCCACCTTCAAGGTCGTTGAACGCCCCATCTAGCTGGGCTTCAAAGCATTTCTCGAGAATCGGCTTGAATGTTTTACCGGGTGTTAAGCCTTGATCAATGAGATGGCGACCAAGAATGATGGGCTTGGGGGCGGAATCTTCTACAGCGAGGGCGGCTGCGCGCTGTGCCAGCCATCTACCAGCCGGAAAATCTGGCGACTTGGGGGGGCGTCCGCCCATATCGGCGGCGCACACGCGGAGGAGCCGGTCGATGCGCACGACTTTGCGCGCGAGGCGTCGAATGGCTGCGTCGGAGGCTTTGTCTTTATGCAGCATGGTTGGCCGCAGGTGAGCAAGGACCAATGGGATGATCGCTTCGATCAGTTCTTTATGTTCTGTCAAGCGATCTAGAAAGCTGCGGGTGGGGTATTCTCCCATAGCTTCGTGGTTGGGGGATTTGATGCGTCCATCGCTATCGGTAAATGTCGTCGCGGGTTTCCCTAAATCATGGCAGAGGACTGCGAGTCCCACGATCAAGTCTTCCCACTCGTCGTGAATTTTCTGTGTGGCGAAGGCATCGAGGCAATGCAGGGTGTGTGTCCACACATCGCCTTCTGGGTGCCATTGGGGGTCTTGCGGACAGTCGATTAAAGTGGCAAGTTCAGGAAAATAGCGAATCCAACCGCAGTTGCGTAAAAACAGCAGGCCCAGTGAGGGCTTTGTTCCCTTACAAATCAATTTGCTCCATTCATCAAACAGCCGTTCTTTAGGGAGACCTTCGGGGGTGATGGCCCTGCAAAGCTGCAATGTGTCAGCAGCGATTTTAAATTCGAAGCGGGCGATAAATTGCATCGCACGCAAAACGCGCAGGGGATCTTCGGCAAACTGCTCAGAGGTGTGGCGCAGGATTTTTTGCTGCAAATCAGTTTGACCCTGGTGAGGATCGATGATCTCACTGCTGAGTGGATCCCAGGAAATCGCATTGATGGTAAAATCGCGGCGTGCCGCAGCTGCAGCGAAGCTCATGTGTGGATCGCCGGTGATGATGAAGCCCTTGTGGCCGCTACCCATTTTGCACTCACGGCGCGGAATACTGATGTCAATGTCATGGCCTTTTATTTTAAAAACACTGAAAGACTTTCCCACCGCATCCACTTGAAACTTTTCAGCCAGCAACTTTTCAAGTGACTCAGCGTCCAAGCCGTATACCTCGAAATCTATGTCTTTAGAAGGACGGGCGAGCAGGGCGTCGCGTACACAACCACCGACAATCAAGGCTCGACCTCTGGCGTTGTGAATGGTTTTTGCCAGTTCGATACAAAGGCCTTGGGTGGCGGGTTCGAAGCTTTCTAATATGTTCATCCCCATTTTCTTATGGATTTTTGTATGGACTGCAAACAGTTCGTAGTAAGACATGTGGGTAGATTTTGCGAAACGGAGGCCGTGGAAACCTCAACATAAACGGTCTTGATTTTGATTTTTTTTCGAATGGGTTGCAAATTACACAGGTATCGTTTTTACTTTACTAACTTACCTAATATACTGTAAATTGATCCAATAAAAAATAGAATTTCCGCTACAGCATGACAGTAATAAACAAAGAATTCATCCAAGACGAAAGCAAGCGCTTAGGTGAGATGACAGCCGTCGAGCGTGTGCAATGGGCGCACGATGTATATGGCGACAAGCTGGTAATGAGCACGAGTTTTGGCGTGCAGTCGGCGGTGATGTTGCATTTGGTCACACGGGTCGTGCCGGGTATTCCGGTTTTATTCGTCGATACAGGTTATTTATTTCCTGAGACATACCGCTTTGCGCAGGATTTGACGGAGCGTTTGCAGCTCAACTTGAAAGTCTACACCCCGAAGTTGACTGCTGCTTATCAGGAAGCAATTTATGGCAAGCGCTGGGAGATGGGCGCTGAGGAGTTGGACCAATACAACTTGCTCAATAAAGTCGAGCCAATGAATCGTGCAATTGCAGAAAACCACGCTCAAGCTTGGATTTCAGGTTTACGCAGAGTGCAGTCATCGACACGGCAGAATTTGGGACCTATTGAGAAGCAGAATAAAATTGTTAAATTGTATCCGATCATTGAGTGGAGTGACCGCGATATTTATCAGTATCTACAGGCTCATGGATTGCCGTATCATCCGCTTTGGAATGATGGCTATGTGTCTGTAGGGGATGTCCACAGTACGCGCAAACTAGGGGAGGGCATGACGCCGGAAGAAACCCGTTTCAATGGCATTAAACGCGAATGCGGCTTACACGAATCTGCGCGGGATGGGGTCGATTTTCAAATTTGAAGTTGTCTCAGGCCTTACTGCGCGCCAGCCAGGGCTCATAGATTGAGCACCTTCAGCGCTGCCTATGCAGCTTCCTGGCTTCTCTCACTACTGAATACAAAAAATCGGCTTCCGGTAGCACAGGGATACCAAAAGCCGACTTACTTACCCTTTCAAACCAAACAACGTATCGGTATAATAGACTGTGTTGTTCGTTGCGTTTACTGTTACTGAATATGCATTTTCTGTTGTATCGTTTCCCTGTCAAAAAAGTGGTTTTATGCGCTATTGCCCTGTGTCCAGTGCATTGATGCCTGCTTTATCATTGCCCGCCAGATAACATAGTCGAACTGAAGTAAAAGGTCGCAACACTTACGGTAAGGAGAAGGATTGCTAAAAAAATTCTGCTGCTGATGAAGCACGTTTCGATGCCTTGATTACCAGTAGTGTATCTGTAGGAGGGGGGTCGTGGTTGCATGGAGTTGTTGTGTATCTGCATCGTGGTTGGATTTAAGAAGCTGTTGAAAAGTGAGCGAGCAATCCCGCATTGTATATCAAAGTATAACAAAATTTTGGGGAAATGATATAGGCTTGTCGCTCCAATCTGCGTGGTGATAGTCGGTATATATTCGCTCAGGTGATTCAATTAGATTTTGTGGCTAAGAGGCATGATCGAGCGGTTCGGTCCAGGCAGTAAGAAAGAGTTGACGTGCCCACTTGTTCAGCATTTTTATGTAGAGCAGCAATAACCAAATCTATATCATGACCATTCCAACTGAACTTCGATCACAAGCAGAAGAAATCGCCAAACGCGCTGGCTATCTTTGGAGGTATCTTTGACGTAGAAAAAAAAGTTAGTCGAATTGCCGAGTTGGAAGTTACGATGTCGGCACCTGAATTTTGGAACAGTCAGGAGACAGCGCAAAAAACCATTAACGAGGCGAACGCATTGAAGGGGGTTGTCAATTTGCAGACCGATTTCAAGACGCGTTTGGACGATTTGTTGGCAATGATGGAACTCATCGAAGAGGCAGATGAGGCCGAAGGCGCAGAGTATTTGGCCGAGGCAACTGCCACGGCTCAAACCTTATTTACAGAACTGGATGATTTAGAAATTCAGTCGTTTTTGTCGGGTGAAACGGACCGCTGTAACGCAATTCTCAGCATCCACGCCGGTGCTGGGGGCACCGAATCCTGTGATTGGGCGGATATGCTGCTACGGCAGTATACACGCTGGGTTGAGCGCCGCGGGTTTACAGTCGAAATGCTGGATATTCAACAAGGTGAAGAGGCCGGCATATCCAGTGCAACGATGCGGATTGTCGGGCTCAATGCCTATGGATATGCGAAAGCCGAACGCGGGGTGCACCGCCTGGTTCGCATCAGCCCGTTTGACTCGAATAAGCGGCGCCACACTTCGTTTTGCTCGGTGGATGTGATTGCGGAACTGGATGAGGATATCGATATCGAGATTCGGGATGAAGATCTGCGCATCGATACCTATCGGGCGAGTGGTAAGGGCGGTCAGCACGTCAATAAAACGGAGTCTGCTATCCGCATCACGCATTTGCCGACCAACACCGTGGTGCAGTGTCAAAACGACCGCTCTCAGCACAAAAATAAAGCGGCTGCGATGAAAGAGCTGAAGTCCAGGCTATACGAACGAGAACTGGACTCCAAGCGCGCTGAAATGGACAAATTTTACGGCGACAAAGGAGAGATCGGCTGGGGGAATCAGATACGCAGTTACGTTTTTCAGCCCTACCAGATGGTGAAAGATTTGCGCACCGGAGTTGAAACCGGCAATGTTCAAGCCGTGATGGACGGCGACCTGGACCCGTTTATCAATGCCTGGTTGCGGGCGGGCTGTCCAACCTCTCGCAACAAAAATGCTACGGGTGAGGACTAAACATCAAATTTGAATGTGCCCATGCCTTCGTCCTTTCAAACATTAAGTTCAGCTCTCAATCGTCAAACGCTTTTCGAGGATAAAACATGGCGTTTGTCTCCGGAGCCATGGCGATTAACGCCGCAGCAAGTGACACAGCTGGAGCAGATTGGCGATGCGTGCCTGGCTTTTTACAAGTCGATGGACCAGCTCTATCACCGGTCGCTTCAGGGCAAGAACCTGTTGCGTAATAAGCAACTGCTGGCACCATGGGTGGCTGGCTACCTGGAGCGGGGAAAACCTGCGCGCGTGGTGCAGCATGGTCGCCGGCTCGAGTTTAAAGGGCAGACGCCGTTAGTCATCCGGCCGGATTTGCTGTTGACGGAAGAGGGGTTCGTATTGACTGAACTGGACTCAGTACCTGGTGGCGTGGGCCTGACGGCTTTTCTGAATCAGTTATACGCCCAGGATGACGTGAATATTTTGGGTGGCAATCAGTCGATGGTGGACGGTTTTTATCGTGCATTGGCTGCCCTGAAATCCGATATCGAAAACCCCTTGATTGGCATTGTCGTCAGTGACGAAGCAGCGACCTATCGACCCGAGTTTGAGTATATCGCGGCTTTGCTGCAAGCCAAGGGTCGCCGCGTGTACGTGGCGCACCCGGCAGATATCATGCCGCTCGGCAAAACCTTGTGTTTACCGGTCGACGGCAATCCGGAAAAAATCGATATCATTTACCGTTTTTGGGAATTGTTTGACGTCGAAAATGTGGCCACTGCCGACTTTATTTTTAAGGCAGTCGAAGATGAAGATGTGGTGATCAGTCCACCCATGAAGTCTTACCAGGAGGAGAAATTGAACCTCGCGCTCCTGCATCATCATGCCTTGGAAGATTATTGGCGTGAATCGCTGCCCAAATTTGCCTGGAAAACATTAAAAAAAATAATCCCGCGATCGTGGGTGATGGATCCAGTGGAGCTGCCACCAAACGCGGTGTTGGATGCACCGCCGGTTCAGGGCAAACCGATTCGCACTTGGGAAGAGTTGGGCGAGGCTTCACAAAAAGAACGCAAACTGATCATCAAAATCAGTGGCTTCCATGAAACGGCTTGGGGGGCGCGCAGTGTTGTATTGGGCAGCGATAGTTCAAGGGAGGAATGGCAGGCAGGAATTCGCCGGGCTATCGATATGGCCGATAACCATCTGCACATTTTGCAGGCCTATCACAAACCGATGCGCTTACAGCATCCAGTTTATCAAGATGCCGATAAAATCGTGCCGATGAATGGTCGCCTGCGACTATGCCCTTACTACTTCGTGCATAACGACAAGGCCGAATTATCCGGTGTCTTGGCGACCTTTTGTCCCGCCGATAAAAAGATCATCCACGGTATGCCCGATGCCGCGCTGCTGCCTTGTCAGGTAGTGGATGCGACCTAGCCCGAACATAGCAGCACGCAACTTGCAATGCGAATTTGCAGGGTATTTACTCAGCTGTATCCGCATGGCTGCGTTTGGCGCTGCTATTTTCTAGCCCTGATAGTGCGTTACTCGATGTGGATGCTACTGGTTCTTTTGTAGATACTCCAAACGATACCGCCTGTAATATAGCCTATCCCCGCTACCAACATCCAATCTGTTTCGAATCTCCAAATCAATGTGCTGCTGGCAATTGCACCCAACAGGAAAGAGAGTGTAATCCAGATAGGAATCAGCAGTTTCCAAGTTTCGATGTTATGCCCTCGAAGCCGCATTCCTAAATGAATGCCAAAGTCGGTAAACAATCCGGTCAAATGAGTCGTACGCAAAACGACCCCACGATATCGATTTGCCAGGGCATTTTGTGCCCCGCAAACCGCACTTGCGATGCCGATTGAAAGCATCGCAAAATCTGGGTATAAAAAATGTGCAGCTATCAGGAAAGCCCCGAGTGCAGATAGCGTGCGGCCATAAGGTCTGCTCAGCTCGAGATGGGGGTGGTGCAGCAAAAAGCCTGAAATCGTAGCACCAGTCACAAATCCAATCGTCGCGATGGTAACTTGCGCGATTGGGAAACCTTCAGCATTGTGCAAGCCAAACAGACCAGAGCCGATCCTGGCGATATCTCCGGTAAGGTGGCTGACAGATGCGCCAGTCGAAATTAAAAAACCGGTATTTAAGAAGGATGCGCCAAAAGCCAGCATGCATCCTCCAAAAAATATATGGTTAGCTGAGAAGTTGCGCATTTTGTTTCTCAATCATGCTGTTCTTTCGTTGATGCGTCTGCTGTTATGCGGTTATCGATAGTCGTCTGTAATGAGGATAAAGGATAAACATCCCGCCTGTGAAGATTGAAATACACCTGTTATTCAATCCGCGGTAATCCGGCGACACCTTTGTGCACTACCACTTTCAATCTCTAAAAAATGTGATGCTGTCCTTGCAGCATAGGATACTGCTTTTTACCCATGAGTGGATGTGTATTTTGTGGAGGGCTTTCGCTCGCGAAATGCTGCCGAGCCTATGTGCAAAAATTTGCGAGGTGCTTTGGTTTTCGCAAATGCAGTCGTCATCCGGCCGCAACCGGTATGCGTTTGCGGCGATCCGTAAAACGGCGCCCCACGCTTGTAACTGTCAGTAAAGCTAAGAAAAAGCGTCCACCTTAGCACCTGGGTCTTTGGGGAGAGATATACGGTTGTCATGTAACACTGCTTCATATGTAGAAAATAGGTTGCCAACACCTTGATGACGCATGGGTAACGATTTGATAATGAAAGGTACCCGGCTACTGTTCAAAACACACAACAACCTCAGGGTTAACCCGCAGATCTCACCACTCATCGAGCATAATGGCCCATGACCGACAATAGCAGCACGCAACTTGCCATGCGCATTTGCTGGGTGTTTACCCAGCATCCGCATGGCTGCGTTGGGCACTGCTATTTTCTAGACCTGAACCATTCTGGTGCGAATCTGAGATGTCCGGGTTAAAGACGAGGAGAGGGGCGCAGCTTTGGTCGGTATTAGTTCGACGATCTCATCAGGCTTGTCGTCCAGTCACCGCGTCAGATTTATAACAGCCAGCAACGAGCCAGCCGATCCCGAAAAAAGTGAGTGCCCAAACTTCGACGAACAAGACAGTTTTGGGCCAATCAAAGATGCGACCCAGCAGCAAAATCAAAACAATCCCGCTTGCCATTGCCACGCTGATGAAGCGATAGATATATGCACGCAGTGGCTTGTCCTTGCGCATCGCCCTAAATGAGAAAAACCACATCATTGCTATTAGACAGACAAACAGGGCGATGGCAGCGCCGTAGTGCACGTGGCTTGGCTGCAAGTGGACAGCACTCACCAGATTGGTAACCCAAGCAGGTCCTCTCTCATTATGGTCAAAATCTAGTGTTGGACACAGCGCCACGCAGATAGCAAATACACTTGCAGCCTTGGCCAAATAAAACTCGAGATCAATTTTACCTCCCGAACCATTGTACGCAGATAAAAAGAACCCAACGGCTACCAGCGCACCCACAAACACATCGCGTGCGTCGGTCCAGTAAGAAATACTTATGGAGGTTAATGAATACTGAGGACCTGCAAGCAAAGATACAGCGGGAGCAAGCAATATGGCGACGACTCCTACAACGACGCGCATTGATTTATAACTGATTTGACGATTCATAGCAATCTTCCTTCCCATATTTATTAAGAGGATACAGCATCACTGATCGACGCTAATTTTAACTGACTCTGAAAAATAGGTCGAGGCATGATGAGTGGAGATGAGTGTTCATTAGCGGTGCTATTCATTTTTTTATTTGCACTTTAGGATGCTGGCACGGCACTGAGGGGGCTGCGACCGATCATTCCGGGATGATGGGGGGTGCATTTAATTTGTCATGACAATGGTCGATTAAGGACTTGGAAAATCCAACCTGATGGCTAATGTGACTGCCATTGACTGAAAACGAATGCGAATGGATTGGGAATGTTGTTAACCGTTGTCGTTCCGTGCTATAACGAAAAAAGCACGATAGAAGAGATCTTAGCGTTTATTCCGCAGAGTTCGGTCTTTGCGGAGCATGAACTCGAACTCATTGTAGTGGATGACCACTCGACGGATGGGACATCGGAGATTTTGCAAAAACGCGGCGATCTCTATGATAAACTGCTGTACCATGAGGTCAATCAGGGCAAAGGAGCAGCCCTGCGCACTGGCATTAAAGCAGCCACGGGAGATATCGTCATCATTCAAGATGCCGACATGGAGTACGATCCCCGAGAATATGACATTCTCATCGAGCCTATTTTAAAACGTCAGGCGGATGCTGTGTTTGGTTCACGTTTTATGGGGGCGGGGCCGCATCGCGTGGTGTATTTTTGGCATATGGTCGCTAATCGCTTATTGACTCTGCTGTCGAATATGCTGACCAATATTAATCTAACGGATATGGAAACGTGCTACAAGGTCTGCCGACGGGAGGTAATACAGCAGATCGATATACAAGAAGATCGATTTGGCTTTGAGCCGGAGATTACCGCCAAATTAGCGCGTCAGGGCTGCATTATTTATGAAGTGGGGATCAGTTATCACGGTCGCACCTACGCCGAGGGAAAAAAAATAGGCTGGCGGGATGGCCTTCGAGCGATTTATGCGATCGTGAAGTATAATTTGTTCGTGAAATGAGCCTGCTCGCCATTCGCAACTCGGGAGCTATGACAAGAGTTACTCCTCAATTTATCAACTCCAGCAACGCTTTGGGAAAACGCTTGACACAGTAGGCTGGTGCAGCATGCTTCTCGATTTTTCTAAAGAAAGTAACCCGAAACAGACACTTCTAATTGATCATATATGGCTCTTAAAATCCGTTTACAACGCCACGGGGCGACTCATTCTCCTGTATACCGAGTAGTCGTGACAGAATCACGCCACCGCCGCGACGGTCGTTGCAACGAGGTGTTGGGGCATTACAATCCCAAGGCCCGTGGTAAAGATATTGAACTGAAACTGAAACTGGAGCGCGTGGATTATTGGTTGGGCGTGGGTGCGCAACCGACCGAAACCGCAAAAAATTTGATCAAGCGCGCACACAAGGAAACGGCTTCCGAGGCGGCTCCCACTGCTTAAGCAAACGGCGATCCGACCTGGGATGATGAAACCCCTACGCGTCGGCTATTTTTTTGATGCATAAGAGGCTCCCCCGGGAGCCTTTTTGCTGCGAATATGCGCTTTTCGTTGATATCCTTGTTTCCCGAGATGGTTGCAGATTATTTTCGGGTGAGCATGCTGGGTAAAGCAGTCGAAAAAGGATTGCTGGACATCGACTTACACAATCTGCGCGATTGGGCTACGGATAAGCATCGCACCACCGATGATCGTCCATTTGGCGGTGGAGCGGGTATGCTGTTGAAGCCTGAACCTCTCTTTGCTGCAATTGAGGCCCTGCGCACACCGACCTCGACGGTCATCTATTTGTGTCCGGATGGGGAGCGGTTGAACGCACCTTTGGCGCGCGACTTGGCGACTGAAACACACCTTATTTTAGTCAGTGGGCACTATGAAGGCATTGATCAGCGCGTACGCGACCGACTGGTTGACCGTGAGATTTCAATTGGCGATTATGTGTTGACCAATGGCACGCTGCCAGCTGCCTTGCTGGTCGATTGTGTCGCCCGGCAGATCCCCGGTGTTTTAGGGGAAGAATTATCCTTGACGCAGGATAGTTTTAGCGACAATTTCCTGTCCTTTCCTCAATATACGCGACCAGCGGAGTTCCGTGGAATGAAGGTGCCTGAAGTGCTTTTAAACGGACATCACGCTGAAATCGACTCTTGGCGAAAACAGCAAAAACGTATTAAAACCCAGCAAAGGCGGCCTGACTTGCTGGATCCTTGAGTTTCATATCATCAAACAGTCATTTTTAGTTATGCAAGCATTACTCGAAGAACTCACCCACGATCAACTGAAGACCGACCGCGACAACTTTAAAGTTGGAGATGGCGTCAAAGTCCACACGCGCGTCCGTGAAGGCGATAAAGAGCGCATCCAGATTTTCTCTGGAATCGTCATTTGTCGTAAAGGGTCTGGTATTCAAGAAACGTTCACCGTCCGCCGTATCTCCTACGGCGAGGGGGTTGAGCGTGTGTTTCCCGTGCATTCACCCAATATTGAAAAGATAGAGGTCGATCGGGAGTCTGTAGTGATGCGGGCTCGTCTCTATCACTTGCGTCAGCGCATTGGTAAAGAGGCTACCAAGGTAAAGGAAAAGCGGCTTGTTGAGCGCGGTGCTAAAGTGTAATTAACGACAGATTTTTATTTTAATTTTAACCAACGTCTGGGGTTCTCCCAGGCGTTTTTTTGTGTTATCTAATAATCTTTGGAGATGGTTGTGTGATGAAAAAAGGAATAAAACGACTGGGAATATTTTTCGGGATTGGGTTAACGGTAATTTTAATGCTGGTGGGCGCGTTGTTGTTTAGCCCGGAGTTGCAGCGCAGGGTGGCGGTAAGGATATTAGCCATCGAGGCCGACCAGGTACAGTTGGATGGCCTCCGGTTGAGTCCAGACCTGGCGAGTGTGGAACTGCAAGGTCTGCGTCTGGTCATTGATGATGTCGGGCTGAAGCTGGCATCTGCGCATATTCAGGGAGGACTGCTCAGTGCTGTGCTTGGCAAGCGGATGGACTTCGAACGGCTGGAGTTAACCGGCTTGGAGTTGGATCTCACCCAACGCGGAACTGTCCAGCAGGAGGCACCCACTGCGGATCCGTTTCCCTACACCCTGTTGACCGATCGTAGCAGCTTGGAGACGTTTGACGGATGCTTGCAACAGGTGCAATTTCCCGCGCAGCTTTCCCTGCGCGACTTGCAACTGGATGCTCATGTGTTGATGTCTGCGACTCGCTCGCTCGATGTAGCGGTGCACGCGCAAGGGATTGTGCCCGGCATGCGCCCGACGTTGAAAGTGGATGGCACATTTACGGATAACAGTGCCAGTGCTGAGATAGAGGCCATTGGTTTTCTGGGGACCCTTACTTTGGAGCAGTCTGAGCAAAATATGCTTTCGAGTGTTCGCTTGGATACCGTTGTGACTGCCAAGGGCCCGCTGCTGGCAACGCCGACTAAATTGCACGCCCTTGCCAGTGTGCAGGTGGATGGCCCCAATGAAATGTATCAACTGGATGTAAAAAATATTACCGAGGCAGCCACGCCGATGACGGTGTTTACGATGACTGCAAACTTTGCTGGCATTGAAAAAAAACTGACGGGTGAATACTCGGTGAAGGCGCGCACTGCAGATGTGCAACCCTTTATTTTGGACGTTTCGATGTTCCAGTTTGCGTTGACGGGTGAAGGGACGTTTGCGGTAAATGTCGCTGCGGGAAGTGGTAATTTGCAGGCAAATGCGCTGCTCAAAGCGAGTGATATGGGGGCTATGGACCGTCGTCTGGCACAGCTCCCGAATTTGGATACCGATCTGGCGGTGAATATTGAGTTCACGCCGCAAACCTGTTTGTTGAAACAATTGCAGGCGCAGGTGCAACACGGGGAACAGGCTTCGTTAGGTGTTGAGCTATTGCGACCGATTGAGCTAGATGCTCGAACGTTGCAAAAGTGGGTGACGCAGCCACAAGGGGATGTGCTCGCGATTCGCGCATGGCGCGTGCCGCTGGTGTGGATCGATCCCTGGTTGCAGGAGGTTGCCTTGCTGGAAGGGCTGCTGTCGTTCGACATGGTGCTGAGCCATGCGCAGAATGTGTGGCGCTTGCAAGCGGATAACAGCCTTTTGTTGGAAGCGGCAACTGTGCACCAGTCTGGACAGGTTTTGGTCGAGCGATTGGGGCTTTCTGTGCGTCCGGATGTGCAATTGAAGGGCTCCAAGCTGCAAGTCGAACTGGCAGACGTGAATGTTGTCCAAAACAGTGCCACCCTGTGTGCAGGTGATTTGACTGTGCGCATGGATCATTTTCCGAATGTGCGCTTCAGCGCGGTGGAATTCGATGTCTACAGTGATTTGGGCGCATTGACCACGCATCCCTTTGCGACTGATTACCAACTGGATTATCCGGTGGAAACGGGCGAGATTAAACTGCGGGGAAGCTATGCTCTGGCAGGCAAAGATCGCGGTGCCATTAACGTGCAAGGACAGTTGACCAACCTTGCGGCTAGAGGCTCCGCAGAGGCTCCCATTGATACAGTTGCATTTTCTGTACACGGCTTAATGAGCTGGCCAGAGACGATGCAGCTCAAAATTCCGGTGAAAATGTCCAGCAGTCGCGGGGCCACTGATTGTGTGTTCAACGTGTCGGCTGCGCTCAAAGAAGAGGTCACACGGTTCGATGCAACGCTTACCGGGGATGCTGTGGTGATTGACGACGTGTTGGCCCTGAAGCGTGCATTCACCTGGAACGAGTCAGGCCCGGCAGATACTGCGAACAACAAAGACGCGCCGCACCGCAACGCTGCGGAGGGCCCGGCACCGGATACGCAGCCAGCGTGGGTCGGGTATGAAGGCACATTGACGCTTGATTTATATCGGCTCTCAGGGTTTCGTCACGAGCTTCAACACATGCAGGCAGATGTGCAGGTTAAGTCAGATGCACTTTACCTGAAGACATTGCAGGGATCGTATTTTGGCGCTGAAGTCGACGGCACTGGCAGTATCACCTTTCAACCGGCATCGGCGCTTGCGGACCGCTACGCCATGGAGAGTCAACTCAGTATGCAAGGTTTGAATACACATGAATTGATCCGACACGGTTTGCGCAATGAAAGCACTCGCTTGAATGGGGTATACGACGTGCAGCTCAATGTTCACGGCCACGGACAAAATTTAGAAACCGTGTTGAATCATCTACAGGGCACCTTCGATCTGGAGGGAGGTCGAGGCTCAATTGTACTGCTGGCCGACAAGAAGCTGCTGCGTGGGTTCTCGCAAATTACCAGCACGGTGGTCGGCGTTGGCGGCAGCTTGCTGGGCGCTTTGGGTGTGGATATTAACGAAACGGATGCCTTGGTAGAGTTGGTAAACCTGCTTGAGCGGATTGATTACGACCGTGTGCGTTTACAAGGCAGCCGCGGGAGTGACTTGGATATCAACATTGAACAAATATTGTTAAGCGGACCTCGAATTCGCTTGGAAGGCAGTGGCGTCATCAAGGAAGTAGCGAAGACGCCGTTTGGAGAAAATCCCCTGCGCATCAAGGCATTACTGAGTGCTCGGGGGAAAACGGCTGATCTCTTTCGCAAAGTGGGCTGGATCTCTGGCAAGGAGGATAAGGACGGTTTCTATCCTGGGCTGCCGTTCGAAATAACCGGTTCAGTCAGCAATCCCAATTACCAGAAATTGTTGGACAAAGTCCAGCAGGCGGTGGACCAAGTGCGAACATTTGGTCTTGGCGGGAGCGATGCCTCAAAAGAAGGGCCATCGTCCAGCGAAGTGGAGGAGACGCGGAATACGAGTGCGCAAACGAATGTGCCACCCCCAATGAAAAAACCTCAAGCAAAAGATGTGGTCCGGGATGTTTTAGAGTTCATGATTAAATGAACATTGGCTAAAAACTGTGAAACGTGTGGATTGTCTGCGGTCTTAATAAATTACCTGGACACTTGGCAAAAAAGCACTTGCCATCACAAGTGCGATTCTTTTGATGAAGCATCCGGATATTTACACGCATCAATACATTTTCGACTTATGATTGAAGTTAATAATTTGGTGAAGCACTACGGAGCGATCCGTGCGGTTGATGGTGTCAGCTTTAAAGTCAGCAAAGGGGATATACTCGGATTTCTCGGACCCAACGGTGCGGGCAAGTCAACGACGATGAAAATGATTACCGGGTTCGTCACACCAACTTCGGGAACGGCTACTGTCAAGGGTCACAGTGTTTTGGAGTCCCCCATTGAGGCGAAAAAATGGATGGGTTATTTGCCGGAAAGCGCCCCAGTTTACGGCGAGATGACGGTTGAAGAATTTTTAAAATTCATCGCCGAAGTCAGGCAGTTTAAGTGGGCACGTAAACGTGAGAAAGTAGACCGTGTCGTGCAATTGTGCCATTTGGAGAGCGTGCGCAAGCAATCCATTGAAACTTTGAGTAAGGGGTATCGTCAACGCGTGGGTTTTGCGCAGGCGCTTATTCATGACCCGGACGTATTGATTTTAGACGAACCGACCGATGGCCTGGATCCCAATCAGAAGCGTGAGGTACGCAATTTGATCAAAGACATGGCGAAGGAAAAAGCTATTATCCTGTCCACGCATATTTTAGAGGAGGTCGAAGCGTTGTGTAACCGGGTCATTATCATTGCCAAAGGAAGAGTGATTGTTGATGAGACGCCGCAAAAGTTAAAGAAGCGCGACACGAAAACCAATGCCATTCGCATCACTGTGAGCAATTCGGATTTGGAGCGCGTTGAAATGCTGTTAAAGACGGCACCTTTTGTCGATAAGGTCGAAGTAGAGGAGGGGGCATGCATTGTTTTTCCGCAAAGAAAGCATGTGATCGATGAGAAATTATTAGATTTTTGCCGTGAGTACAACATGAATTTGTCATCGTTTGAGAAACTACACGCGCGGTTGGATCGGGTCTTCTACGATCTGACAACGGCCCAATAGCAGCCGCTTTTTTTACTAAGAAATCGTTACTTTGCTGAATTATGAACCAAATTTATCCGTTATTTAAACGCGAATTTTTAGCTTATTTTCGATCGCCAGTGGCGTACGTGGTGATCGTTGTATTTCTTGTTGCCGCGGTTGGGCTCTCCTTTTTCGTGGCCAACTTTTTTAAAGCAGGGGTGGCATCACTGGAAGGTTTCTTTGTTTTTTTTCCGTGGTTGTTTCTCTTGTTGATACCCGCTTCGGGCATGCGATTGTGGTCAGAAGAGAAGCGCGCGGGAACGTGGGAGTTATTGTTCACCCTGCCGGTGTCGACCAGTGCGGCAGTGATGGGCAAATTTCTCGCAGCTTGGTTGTTCATCAGTCTGGCAATTGTCCTGACGTTTCCCATGGCGATCACGGTAGGCTATTTGGGCAACCCGGATTGGGGCGTGATCGCGGCCAGTTATACGGGAAGTATTTTGATGGCAGGTAGCTATTTAGGTGTGTGCTCATTGACATCAGCACTGACCAAGAATCAAGTGGTCAGTTTCATTATCAGTGTATTGGTTTTGGCGATCATCTTATTTTTAGGATTCAGTGTCTTTACTGATTTTCTGAACGCCTGGTTACCTGTCTGGTTAGCGGATGCCATCACCAATTTTAGTTTTTATACGCATTACGATTCCATGCTGCGCGGGCTGGTGCATGTGCAGGATTTACTGTTTTTCATCTCCGTGATGGTGAGTACTGTCTGGATGAATATCGTGGTGTTGGAACGCTAAGGCGAAAGGGATTGAGTTATGGGCACATTTAAGAAAACGTTTGCTGGGATTCTCATTATTGCGGTCTTGGTGTTATTCAATGTCGTGGGTAACTATCTGGATTATAAAATCGACTTTACTGAGGATAAAATGTTCACCCTGAGCGATGGCACATTATCGATGTTGCAAAAAATCGAAGAGCCTGTGCACCTTGAATTCTACTTCAGCCGCCAGGTCGAAGATTTGCCGATATTTTATAAGAATTATGCCACGCGTATTGAAGATTTGCTCGGTGAGTATGTTGCAGCGTCGAATGGCAAAGTGACATTGGAGATCATTGAGCCGAAACCCGATAGCGACGAGGCTGTACGCGCTGGCAAGGTGGGCATCCGAGCGCAAGAAACGCCGAGTGGCAAGAGTGTTTACTTTGGCTTGGCAGTAAAACACTTGGGGAAATATAAGAACATTCCTTTCTTCCGTCCTGAGGATGAACAATTTCTTGAGCACACTATTTCTAAACTCATCTATGCAGTGCAACAGTTTGAGAAACCCATTTTGGGACTGTATTCACCGGAAATTGCGGTCAATGGTGGCCCGCCAAGCAGTCCGCAAGGCAGGCCTACGCCGCAGTGGATGTTTGTTCAGCAGCTGGAGCTGAATTTCGAGATCAAACAAATTGCTGCCCCCGCAGACATCAACGAAGATGTAGACCTGCTGTTTGTGTTTCATCCGGCGGGTGTGACACCGCAGATGGAATTTGCGATTGATCAATTTTTACTGTCCGGGCGTCCCACTTTGGTGGCTGTCGATCCGAGTTCATTTGTGCTGCGCCAGACGGCTGCCCAATCTCAATACGGTTTTATGAGAGGCCCCGATTTGTCCGCTGCATCCAGCGCACTGCCAACCCTGTTCAAGCATTACGGTATCCAGTATGACGTCGACAGGATCGTGGCGGATTTGGAGTACGCCGAAACACGGGGCAATCTGCGCATCCCGGTTTTTATTGCGCCGGATAAGCGCCGTTTCGATCCAGCTTTCATGCCGATTGCAGAATTAAATGAGTTAAGCTTTCCCGAACCGGGCAGTTTGAGCCTGGCCGATGACAGCTCACTTACGCTGGACGCTTTTGTGCAGAGTTCGGATCAAGCCAACCTGTTATCGAAGCAGACCATAGCGGATGCCTTTGCAGGTTCGCAACCCAACCCCGGAGCTTTAGCCAGTCGGGTCACTCCCAGCGGAGATGTGTACACGTTAGCCGGTGTATTCAGTGGCGAATTAACGACGGCCTTTCCGGAGGGGAAGCCGTCGACTCCAGAGGCTGAAGAAAACGCTGAACAAGAAAAGGGGGAGTGGCTGACTGAATCCAATGAGGCTGTGCAGTTAATTGTTATTGCCGATAGCGACTGGTTATTTGATCGATTTGCTTTCGAAGTATTCAATATCTTCGGCCAGACGATGGTGCAGCCTTTGAACGATAACTTTTCTTTGCTGGCAAACTTAACGGACTTTTACTCTGGGAGCAAAGACCTGCTGTCGATCCGTGGCAAACGCAACACGGCTCGTGGGTTTGAGGTAGTGGAAGCCATTCAAGCAAAAGCGCAAAAAAGGTATGAGGACGCCATGGCCGAATTGGATCAAGAACTTGAGCAAGTGGCTACCGAACTCCAGGATCTGCAAGCGCAGGCGAATCAGGGCAATTCACTGACGATCAGTGCAGATATGCAGGCTGCAATTGCCGAATTTAAAAACAAGCAAACCGAGCTGCGCAATGAGCGACGCAAGATTCGCGAAAAAGCACGTGAAGATGTTGAGCGGGAGGAAATGAAGCTGCTGCTGCTCAACATAGCAGGGGTTCCTTGTTTGGTGGCACTGTTTGGCTTTGTCTTTCTGTTTCGACGTCATCTCAATAAATAGAAGATTTGTTATGCGATTAAAGACACTTATATTTACCGTTGTTGTGCTCGCTGCCCTTGTAGGAGCGGTTGTCTATTTACAGCAACAGAAGTCATCTACACAGACTGCGGACAAAGATGAGTGGGTCGGCAAACCTGTTTTGACCAACGAAGCCGTAGCGGACATCGCAGAAATATACGTGCTGGCGAATGGACAAGCGTGTGTGATCCAGCGTCAAGAAGATGAATGGGTCGTACCTGACCGTTATGGCCTGCCAGTAGACTTTGCGCATTTACGCCGCTTCATTCAAAATTTCACCGATGCCAAGATCGTGAGAAAAGTGACCGCTAACCCGGAGGTGATGGAGCGGTTCGAACTGACCTCCAACCAGGTTACTTTCAAAAGTAAAGATGGAGTCGTCATCAAAGAACTTGCCATTGGCAAAACGAGTGAGTCGGGAGACCGCTTTGTGCAACTGGGCGGAGACGGCCCGGCTTATTTGATGTCATTCAGTGGCTACATTGCCGGAGACCCGGAGAGATGGGTGAAGAAAGACATTCCTGGAATCGTTCCGGACACCATAACCGAGGTTGTTTTTGAACTGGCCGATGGTGGTCAGCTGGTGGCAAGCCGTGCGGATGCAATGGCTCCTTTTGAAATTGCAGATGTGCTCTCCACCGAAACAGTGGATAGCACTGAAGTCAAAAATATCGTCAATGAATTTGCCAAGATGTTAGCCACGACCGTACGGCCTCTGGACGATCCGGATGCACAAGCTGCGAAGGCCCATAGCCGCAGCATAACGTTCAGAGATGCTGAAGGTAAGGCGTATACCTACTCGGTCGGACGTTCGCCTGCTGCGTCGACTGATGGCGAAGATGCAGCTTCGAAGTCAGGGCCAGTTTTTATATTTGCCTCCGGTGGGGATGCAGCATTTGAAGCTGCCTTACAACGTTCCTTAGCGAGAGCTTCTTTTGCAGTGGCGGAGCATTATTATACCCGTCTGCCCTCCAAGCGCAGCGATTTAATCGCTTCCGGGGAGGAGACTGCAACCGAAGCAACAGCGGTCTCGACACCGATTGAATCGTCACCCGGAACAGGCGTGCAACCCAATTCCAATAATTGACAGCAAACACTCCTTATATCCGCTTTTTACGAAATGCGGTGTCGCCGAGAGACGTCTCCATCGGGGTTACAGTAGTTGCCCACGCTATCTGTATCTAATATGAATAAGATTAAAAGAGTGCCTGTATCAGTGGTGATTCCAACTTATAACCGTAAGGGGATGCTCCAGCGTGCATTGCAATCGGTGTTTGCCCAAAGTGTATCACCGTTAGAAATCATTGTCGTCGACGATGGTTCTCAGGACGGTACTGCGGACTGGTTAGCCAGGGCATGTCCGCAAGTGGTCTGTTTGAGCCAGGCAAACCGGGGGGTGAGCGCTGCCCGCAATTGTGGGATTGCACAAGCGCAAGGCGAATGGATCGCCTTGTTGGATGCCGATGATGTATGGTTGCCAACCAAGCTTGAACAGCAGTGGTCTGCAATTGAACAGAGTACAGCTATTCGTGTGTGCCACACTGAGGAACTGTGGGTGTTCAATGGCAAGCCTATACGCATGGCTGCAAAATTTAAAAAGCAGAGCGGTTGGATATTTACCAGGAGCTTGCGGCATTGTGCCATTTCACCTTCGACGGTACTGATTCAAAGGACTGTTTTCGCCGATATAGGAGATTTCGATGAATCCCTCCCGGTATGCGAAGACTACGATCTATGGTTGCGCATCACCTCAAAGTATCCTATACATTTGGTCGATTGGCCTTTAATTGAAAAACACGCTGGACATGGAGACCAATTATCGACTTCCACATGGGGGTTCGATCGTTACCGTGCACGTGCGCTATACAAGTTTTTACACTCAGCTGCGCTGGATTGTGAACAAACTGTAGCCGTCAAAAAGGCTTTAGCGAGCATGGCAGCCATTGTTGTCAATGGAGCCATCAAACATCAAAACCCGAGCGTTGAAAAAGAGTTTTTCAGAATGTTAGCTGCACTCTCCGACATGTGTTAATAAGGCACCGGGAAAAACGCATTCTGTGCTAACTCATTGTGTCAGGTGTTGACACAGTGATGCGTGCGAAAGAACTATGCCTCCCGCCGGTTCATCCATTGTGATACGTTTAGCCCGGCCATCTCCCCACGCATCGAGCATAATCATCCGTGACCGAAAATAGCTGCATTGAAACGTGCAATGAAAAATTGTCCGGCAGCTGCTGGGTTTACCCAGCTGCACCCACATTGCTGCGTTTGGCACTGCTATTTTCTAGACCTGAACCATTCTGCCGCGGCTCTGTTGGAAATGTTCGGGCTTGCAGTGCAGAATGGGAGAGTGAGTAATTTTCTATCGTCGGAAGCCTGCTATCAACCAGGCCAGCCCGAATAAAGCGAGGATAGCGCCACCGCCCATCATACTGTAGTTTTTGCCACTGCTGGAGGGCAGGCGTCCTTCTTCAAGGATAAACACTTTGTCCAAATCTACATTGGGAAAGCTTTCGCGAATTAATGCAGCTTCTTCATTGCCCAGGGACTCAATTTCATTGATGACAACCCCCTGAATTCCGGATTCATTGACTAAATAGTTTTCCGGCAGAGCACCGATATTACTGAATCTGTCCGTTTTAACCAACACCTTTAGGTCATTGATCTGCGGCATAGATACTCCCTCGGGAATACCGTTTGGATACCTGTCGTACAATGCGTTCAGGGAAACCATAAACGGATGCTGTGCAGAGACGACAGGGTAGTATGCTTTAATGATTTTTGTGGTGTCCTTGAGCTCTCCCATCTCATGTTTGTCGCTTTCATACTCGTACACAATTCCGAAATAAAAAGCCGCGTGGGGCCCGATTTTAAGGTGGGCATTTTCCAATACCTCCAAGGCTTCAACCTCAGACATATTCAAAACTTCCGGAGTTTCCTTGGCGAGAGAACTCAATTTGAATTCTTCGTAGCCGATAAAGGCAGCAACACATCCGATAGCAATCAGCACTATTTTTATACGAAACATAATGACTTGGGTTTTTAAGGTTTATTTTTAATGATGAATATAATTAAAAATAATGTTTTTTCTATAAATATAAATGACATTAATGCGGATGCAAGCTTTATTTTACAGCGTAGGTTTTGCTTCCAATGATGAGAGCTGCGCCCAAAACTGAGCAGCTCACAGAATCCGATCTGCAAGGATTCAATACGTGGCTTATCCGGCATGAGCCTGATGGATTGTCTTTGAACGCCTTGAAAAAACCTCGATGTTTACGCGATCTACGTAATATTGAGTAAAATAATGCTATACATTTAGTTGTAATCAGCTTGAAGCGGGTAATGCATTTCAGTTGTCTTGCCCAAAATAATTAGACAGCT
>Ga0102943_1000549_pt1 | contig 25153 bp, 17 predicted proteins | sample SalPonC_black_MG_FD_78174 | JGI IMG/M metagenome (GOLD analysis project Ga0102943, IMG submission 78174) | Salt pond soil microbial communities from South San Francisco under conditions of wetland restoration - Salt Pond MetaG... | ecosystem: Environmental > Aquatic > Marine > Intertidal zone >...
AAAATGGTGGAAGCTATTGGCGGCAAAGGGTTTCTGGTGGAAGACCCCGGGGATATACGACCCGCTCTGGAAGCTGCGTTCGCTTCGGGCAAAGTGTGCTGCATCAACGTGATGACCGATACCACCACGGTGAGCCCGGCCAGCAGCATGCTGGCCAATGTGGGGGCCTACAAAGCCTGACCCGGCCGGCACACCGTTAAACTGCATACTGTCCGGGCAGGCAATTTACGGCCGGACAGGCAATACATTCGGCAACCTGAACCCGGAGGAAATGTCATGGACCCTGTCATGGTGGACCAGGTTCACCTGAATTTCAATCCCACGGGAATTGCCATTCTCAACGGCGCCATCGGACTGATGATGCTGGGGGTGGCCCTGGAATTGAAAGTCGCTGATTTCAAACGGATCATCACCAGCCCCAAAGCCCCGATGATCGGATTGTTCGCCCAGTTCATCCTGCTGCCGGCATTCACTTTTCTGCTGGTGATGCTGATCCGGCCCCATGCCTCCATCGCCCTGGGCATGATGCTGGTGGCAGCCTGCCCGGGCGGCAACCTGTCCAACATCATCACCTACCTGGCCAAAGGCAACTGTGCCGTGTCCATCAGTATGACCGCCGTATCCACCATGGCGGCCATCTTCATGACCCCGCTGAACATCTCTTTGTGGGGCAGCCTGAACCCGGACACGCTGCCCATCCTGACCCAGGTCCGGCTCAACCCTGTGGATGTGTTTGTCACAGTGTTTCTGATCCTGGGCATTCCCCTGAGTGCCGGCATGCTGCTGGGCCGGTTCATGCCGAATCTGGCAGAAAAAATCAGAAAACCCTTTAAAATATTTTCCCTGGTGTTCTTCATGGTGATTGTGGCCGGTGCCCTGGCCGCCAACTGGCAGCATTTTATCACCTATGTGGGCCTGGTCATGGTGGCGGTATTGATACACAATGCCCTGGCCCTGAACATCGGGTACTGGTCCGGCCGGATCTTCGGTCTGCCGGCAAAGGACTGCCGGGCCGTGAGCATTGAGGTGGGCATCCAGAACTCGGCCCTGGGCCTGGTGCTGGTGTTCAACTTCTTCCACGGCCTGGGGGGGATGGCTGTGCTGGTGGCCTGGTGGGGTATCTGGCATATCCTGGCAGGACTGGCTGCCGCCTTTATCTTTACCCGGTTTCCCCTGCCGGCAGAGGAAGGTGAAAATGACACCGTCTCCTGCATTTAAAGACCAGGTGGCGGTCATCACCGGAGGGGCCAGCGGCATCGGCCTGGCAACGGCCCGGGAGTTTGCCCGGCGGGGTGCTGCCATTGCCGTGCTGGACATGGACCAGCAGGCCCTGGCAACCCTGGATAAGCAGATCCCGGGGCCTTTGCTGGCCATCCCCTGCGACATCACCGACCCTGCAGCTGTCCAGGCGGCCATGGACACCATCATCAGCCATTACGGCCGGATGGACCTGCTGTTCAACAATGCCGGCATCACCCAGCGGGGGTTGTTCAGCAACACGGACCTGTCCGTGTTCCGGCAGGTGATGGAGGTCAATTTTTTCGGTTCCCTTTACTGCACCAAGTCGGCCCTGCCCGCCCTGATCCGAAATAAAGGGGCCATCATCGTCAATGAATCCATTGCCGGCATCGCACCCCTCGTGGGCCGTACCGGGTACAGCGCCAGCAAGCACGCCCTGAACGGTTTGTTCACCTCTTTGCGCTGTGAACTGCGGCATACCGGCGTGCATGTCATGGTGGTGTGTCCCGGTTTCATCCGCACCAATCTGCAAAAACGGGCCCTGGGTCCGGACGGGGCCATTGCCACCCATCCCCAGACCCGGGTGGGATCGGAAGACACTGCCGATCATGTGGCTGAGCAGATTGCCACAGGGGTGCTTAAAAAAAAATCCACCCTGGTGCTCACCCCCATAGGCCGGCTGGGGTATTACATTCACCGGCTTTGGCCGAATTTATATGAAAGAATAATGACACACCAGTTCAAAGCGGAACTGAAAGGAGAAAAATGATGACAAAACTGAAAATGACCCCCAGCGAAGCCCTGGTGGAAACCCTTGTGGCTGAAGGGGTGGACACGGTGTTCGGCATAGTGGGGTCTGCATATATGGATGCGCTGGATCTGTTTCCGGCCGCAGGTATCAGGTTTGTGCCGGTGGCCCATGAACAGGCCGCCTGTCATGCGGCCGACGGCCTGGCAAGGGTCACGGGACGTCCCCAGGTGTGCATTGCCCAGAACGGGCCTGGTGCCGCCAACTTTGTATCCGCCCTGACCGCCGCATACTGGGCCCATTCCCCGGTGGTGGCCATTGCCCCGGAAACCGGGTCCATGGGCATGGGCACAGGCGGGTTCCAGGAACTGGATCAGATGGCCATGTTTGAAAAACAGACCGTTTTCCAGGTGCGGGTGACCGCGCCCCAGCGGATGGCGGAACTGACCCGGCAATGCTTCTACAGGGCCAAGCTGGAAAACGGCCCCACCCACCTGAACATTCCCAGGGATTATTTTTACGGCACCTGTGACGACGAGATCTACAAAACCCTGGAGATCAGCGTGGGCTCCGGGGACCGGTCCGCTCTGGACGAAGCGGCCCGCCTTTTGTCAAAAGCCCGGTATCCGGTGATTCTGTCCGGCGGCGGGGTCAGCCAGGGCAATGCCCTGGATCCCGTGACTGCCCTGGCCGAATATCTGACCGCACCTGTGGTCAACTCCTATCTGCACAATGACACCTTTCCCGGAGATCACCCCCTGGCCTGCGGCCCCATCGGCTACTGCGGATCCAAGGCAGCCATGCGCGTGATCAAAAAAGCGGATGTGGTCCTGGCCCTGGGGTGCCGGCTGGGACCCTTCGGCACCCTGCCCCAGTATGACATGGATTACTGGCCCGAACAGGCCCGCATCATCCAGGTGGATGCCAACCCCAGGGTGCTGGGGCTTTCCCGCCGGGTAGACGTAGCCAGCCAGGCCGATGCCAGGGTCTATGCCGGGGACCTTCTGGCCGGGATCAAAACCCTTGATCCTGACCGGCAGCCTGACCTGTCCCGGCTGGCAGATGTCAAAAAAGAGCGCGAAAAATGGGAAACCGAACTGGAGAGGTGGTCTGCCTCTTCTGAGACCCCCATGCATCCCAGGCGGTTTCTCAGGGAACTCACCCGGGCCATGCCCAGAGGATCCATTGTCACCACGGACATCGGCAACAATTCATCCATGTGCAATGCCTACCTGAAATTCAGCAGCATCCGGCAGCATCTGTCCGCCTTGAGCTGGGGCAACTGCGGGTTTGCCTACGGCGCGGCCATGGGCGCCAAGCTGGGCTGCCCGGATGTGCCGGTGTTCGCCTTCCAGGGGGACGGGGCCTATGGCATTTCCGGCATTGCCGAGGTGATGACCGCAGTCAGGGAAAATATCCCGGTCATTGCAGTGGTGGCCAACAATTTTGAGTGGGGTGCGGAAAAGAAAAACCAGATCGACTATTATGACAACCGGTTTGTGGGATCCAACCTTCCGGACAATCCTGATTTTGCAAAGCTGGCCGAAGATATGGGCGCCAGAGGATACAAGGTCACTGATTACCGGGAGGTTAAAGATGTGGTGCAGGATGCCGTGGCTTCGAAAAAACCCTGTGTCATCAATGCGGTGATCCAGGGCGGTGAAGCGGTCCTGGCGGAACCGTTCCGCAGGGATGCTTTGAAAAAACCGGTCCGGTATCTGGACAAATACCGGCACCTGAACGGTGTATGACCGACAATGCAGCCTGGCAGTCTTTCAATGGGCTATTGTTGCCATGGGAAGTGACTTGAACAAAACCTGAAACGGTATCTTCAGGCTTTGATGAACCCCCCATTGCGGTATTCCTGAAAAGCGGTCTCCAGCTCCTCACTGGTGTTCATGACAATGGGGCCTCTCCACGCCACGGCTTCATTCAGCGGGCGGCCGGAAAGCAGCAGGAACCGGACCGGCGCGTCAGATGCAGACACAGTCACCAGCGTCCCTTTGCCGAACAGGATCAGGTCTCCGTTTTCAACCGTGGTGTCCCCGGTGATGCCCCTGCCGCCGATCACATAGATAAAAACCGTGTGGGCCGGGTCCACTTCATGGCTGAATACAGCCCCGGCCGGCACGTCACAGTCCAGGAATGTCGGTTCGATAACAATGTCATCCACCGGACCGCTGAACCCATCTATGTTTCCGGCGATGATCCTCACCCGGATCTGCTGCGGCAGAATGACCTCCGGTACCTGGTCCCCGGTGATATCCCGGTATTTCGGAAGGATCATCTTCCGGGCTGCCGGCAGGTTGGCCCACAGCTGGAATCCGTGCATGAAACCGTTTTCATCTCCTTTGGGCATCTCCTGGTGAATAATGCCGCTGCCTGCAGTCATCCACTGCACATCTCCCGATGAGATGGTACCCTGGTTGCCCAGGGTGTCCCCATGCTCCACATCCCCTTTCAGGACATAGGTGATGGTTTCGATACCCCGATGGGGATGCCAGGGAAACCCTTTCAGATAGTCTGCCGGGGTATCGGACCTGAAATCGTCCAGCAGAAGAAAAGGGTCAAGGGCCGGGGCTTCGGCATGACCGAAAATCCGGTTCAGTCGGACCCCGGCACCCTCTGTAACCGGCTGACGCTGCAGTTTCAGTTTTACGGGCCTGTCTTCGGGCATGATAGCCTCCCATGGGTTTCACATTGCATTTTGGTCTGGTCTTTATTATTATAACAAACACTGTGAAATATTAAAGAGGATAATAAATGCCGGATCAGACACCGAAAAAAAACCAGGCAAAACAGGCTTTGCCCCTGCCGGCACTGCTTGATGCAGGAACCATCGCATCCATCCGTGACCAGGCCGCAGACATTCTGGCCGACGTGGGTGTGTCGTTTGAAACAGACAGCGCCAGGGATCTGTTCAAAAAGCACGGGGCAGCGGTCCATGGAAAACAGGTTAAAATTCCGCCATCGCTTCTGGAAAAGGCCCTGGACAGCCTCCCGGAACCTCCGGTTACACGGCCGGGAAAAAAAAGAGTGGCAGCATCCTCCCCATTCGGCAATGCGCCCATGATTCAGGATGAGGACAGCGGGCAGTTCCGGCGCGGCACCATTGCCGATGCCGTCAAAATGTATCAGCTGGCGGAAACATCTGAACTGTATGCATCCGCCAATCCAGGTGTGGCAGATCCCGAAGGAAATGACAGTGAAGACCCGTTTCTGGGTCAGATCGCCATGATGCTCAAATATTCGGATCTGCGGCCGGCCATCGGGCTCCGGGCCACAGGCTCCAACACCAGACACAGTGATGTCCGCACCAGCGCAAAAAAAGCCATCCGCCTTATTAAAGAGATCAGGGAAACCGACACCCTGCCGGTGATGGATCAGGGCATCTGTCCCATGGCACCTTTGTCCTATGATGAAGAGTGCCTGATGAACCTGGAGGTACTGGTGGAAGAAGCACAGGGCATTACGCTTATTCCATGTACCCTCACCTTCATGACCGGACCGGAAAGCCTTATGGGCACCGTCATCCACGACATCGCCATTTGCCTGGCCGGCATCGTTTATGTGCAGCTTCTCAAACCGGGAACCAATGTGGGCCTCAGCAGTTCTTCCACCATGACCGATCTGAAAACCCTGCAGCCGTCTTACGGCAGCCCGGAACATATGTATGCCCAGGTCATGTTTTACGAAGTGTGCCGGCATCTGCACATAGACTGCACAATTTGCGGAAGCCTTTCCGACAGCCGGGAAAATGATTACCAGAGCGGGTTTGAATCCTGTATGACAGCACTTGCCCCATTTTACCTGACCCATGTACAGGAGGTGTTCTGCTCTCCCGGGCATATGGCTTCCTTTGCAGGGGCCGGTTTCACAAAAATGCTTTTGGATGAGGAGATGCTGATCCAATGCAACCGCCTGCTTCAGGGACTTGATCTTTCCATGGACCCGTCACTCAAGGACAAGCTGAGACAATCCCTTGATACCGGCAGTTTTCTGTCTATAGGATCTGCCGCTCTCTACAGAAAAGAGCAGCGGGTCACCCGCATATTTGACAAAACCGGTATCCAGATGGATCCGCCTGCTTCACAAAAAGCCGTAGTGGCAGAAAACGTCTCCAGGGAAATTGAAAAAAGATGCGCAGCCTATGTGCTTCCACACCGCTCCAGAACCCAGAAAAGCCTGCTGCAGAAATTTCTGCCCACCCCCTGTAAATATTAGGCAGACGTTAAATGGACACCCTATGTATCTGGCAAAAATAAGAAAACACCGGCAGATTACTTACCTGGTCAGGGAATCGGTGCTGGAAGACGATGCTTCCGGTTTCCGGGAAATCTGCCCTTTAGGGCCGCTGCCCGGAGCCTGGATCGACTATCCCGGCGGCAATGCCTGGCATGTGAGCCCGGAGCTGGTCCGCCGCATCTCCAAAAAGGCACAACGGGTTGATCCAGACGAACTGGAAGACCTGTTCTGGCCCTTTGTCCGGCCCGATATCCGGCAGGCCACGGCCCATTTCAGGGAACGCGACAAAACCTCAACCTACCGGCGCATGACCAGAGATGAAAAAGAGGCGGTGGCCCGGGCTACTCATGCCTTTGACAAACGCCGGGTGCATTTTCTCAAATTCGGCAACATGGACCAGGGGCCTCTGGTGAACATGCCGCCGGCACTGTTCCGAAAACTTCAGAAAAAAGGCCGGGATGAAATCGAACAGCTGTTCATCCGGGAGGAAAGCCGCCTGAACCACAGGGAACGTAAATCCTATGTATACACCATCTTTGATCTGCAGCAGTTCTTTAAGGGATTCATGGCAAAAAAAATGCCCCATGTTCTGGACCAGAACAAGGTGGACACCTTTTTTATCCAGGAGCTGTGCAGGGTGAACAAAACCCTGTTCCAGCGGTCCGGGCATCTGCATGAACATTTGATCCGTTACGTAATCATGTTTTTTGACCATTCATACGGGGACACGGTCCTGCTGGAGGAGATGGAACAGGACTTCCGGTTCCGGAGCCGGTTTTTCCACCAGCCCCACCCCCCCAAACCGGCCGTATCCCGGTCGAGGGCCAGGGAGATTTTCAATCTCAGCAAAACCGAACTGATCACCATGAACAAACGGTCCTTAACCCGGCGTTTCCGGAAACTGGCCCGGGAACACCACCCGGACAAGGGCGGCAGCCATGACAAATTTGTGGAACTCAGTGACGCTTACCAGGCCCTGCTGGCAAAAATCACCTCCAATTAATGCCCATTTTTTTCCTGAAGAAAATGATGTTCACTGCCGTGTATTACATATGAATGCAAAGCATCTTTTAAGGGCACAAAAATTTGAAAATGATTGGAATGTGAAGACTTTGTAATTGTGTTTTGCCAGACTTCATGATATCGGAAATATGGTTGAGTAATTTAGGAATTTTGCTTAGTTGCAAGATGGCTGATATTTGACAACGGGAAAAAATGCAGATCTGGTTTTGTTTGTACTATTTCAAAGTGGGAAGAAATCAGATATATGAGGATAAACATTTCTGCACTTCTTCCATATTAGCATAATATACAGTTAGATAATTTTTTCATGAAGTGCATGCTGATCCACACATGAACTTGTTGGACGTCAAAAATGTTCTGATGCAGCATTCTATGGTGTCAAATTTTGCCAGGTTCATCGTGTTTTGAACAAATTATAGTCCAATTTCAAGGGTGAGTTAAAATGAGTCTTAGGCGTAAATTTAAAAAAACACTTTCCCGATATACTGCTTTATATGAACAGGCTGTTGACCTGTATTTAAATGAAAACAAACCAGATGAAGCACTTCGTATTCTTTTGAAACTTTCAAAAGTCGGTTTTAACAGGTCATTCGGTGAGATCGGAGTTATCATATACAGGGAGAAACATGATGTTAAAAAAGCAGAAAAATGGTTTGTAAGGGCTGAAAAAGCAGGCGCATTATTGGAAGAGGCCACTTACGAATATGGTATGCTCCATTATCTGGAAAAAGACGATTGGGAAACAGGCCTCAGTTATTTATTCAAAGCTGCTGCCCAAGGATATGAACTGGCGTATGGAGATATAGGCACCATCCTGTATCTTTATAAATCTGATATAAATGAGGCAGAAAAATGGTTTGAAAAAGCTGAAAAACAAGAATGCCTTCTCGCACCAGCTGCGTTTTCTTACGCACAGTTCTTGATGCTTGAAAGAGATGACTGGGAGAAGAGTGAAAAACTTTTTAAGCAATCAGCTGAGGAAGGTTTTGCCCCTGCGTACGCTGAATACGCTTCAATTTTATACCTCAACAAGATTGATGTGAATGAAGCTGAGGCATACTTTAAGAAAGCAGAAGAAAATAATTGCCTGCCTGCTCCACATGCCTATAACTACGGGGAGTTACTGATTAAAGAAAGAAACGAAGTCGAGAAAGGAAATAAGTATTTGGATATAGCAGAAGCTGATGGATACTAATGAAGAATGAAAAGTCCAAAAAATGCGCTTAATTATCAATCATGAAGCATGGACCAAAGAAATGGAAGGACAATCATTACGGCAGAGCCTTAAAATTTTGGAAGGTGGCCTTTCAAAATGAGTATGTAATCTATTGGTGGCGAATCAAACGCTTGAGTGACATCGCCCCTTCGGCTGATAGAAAGGAAATTTGGTGCCAAGAAAAATGTGGGTTTACGATCCTCAATCCGGGGGAAAATCAATTCCGAATGCAATGCAGCCTAAGATAAGGCAACGCATACTGGATCATGCGGAAAAGCACTACTCCGATAGGTACAATCGCATTGACATCCGTTTCCGCGGGAAGTTTTGTTATATCGATGCATATTCTGAACCATTCGTCCCGCCGGATTACAACTCAGAACTCTTCGAAGGTAAATCACGAGAAGAGCGTATTGCACAGTTGCGTAATGTCCCGACGCATCTTTGCAGGCTTCGGTACTTTGGTGATGAGGAAAATTGGAGGTAAGCCATGGCCACAAAAAATGATAAATATACGTACCGGGTTACCTGGTCTGAAGATGATAATGAGTATGTGGGACTGTGTGTTGAATTTCCCAGCTTGAGTTGGCTGGCCGATACACCGGAAAAAGCTCTGAAAGGCATCCGAAATCTTGTAGCGGATGTGTTATTGGATATGGGCAAAATTGATGAGCCTATTCCCGAACCAATTGCAAGTAAACACTTTAGCGGAAAATTCATGGTCCGGGTGCCTCCGGAGATACATAGAAAATTGGCCATACAAGCTGCTGAATCCGGCATAAGCCTTAATCGTATTGCCAGTTCCAAATTGAGCCAATAAATAGATCTGCATACAACAGGGGGCAACCATGCTTTCTTCTCGACGGCGTATCACCGTGTTGATTATTGATATGTTTTTATTTATTAAATGATTCAGAAATTTTGACAGCAGTCTGACGGGTTCGATTCAGTTTCAACTCAAATACATCCGGTCGGAAATAATGGCCAACCGGGTCGAAGTTTTGTCTTTCTGCTCTGACACACTGATGATCAATTTCAGCGGTAATCAATTTTTCTTTTTCAATACATGGCTCAACTATCCACTCTCCATCAGGTCCAGCAATACATGAACCACCATTGGCTAAAAAACCAGTGCTGTTAGATAAAATTTTATCAAGATGGGGTGTTGTATTTGGAAAATCTTTGGGCTGCATGAGTGCTGAGGCTGAAATAATATAAGATCTGGATTCTTTTGCAATGAATCGGGTTATTTCAAATGTGTTATGTATTCCGCCTGGCCATAGGGCAACGTGAAGATCTTCTCCCTGGGCATAGAGTGAGGCTCTTGCCAGCGGCATCCAATTTTCCCAACAATTTAACCCTCCAACAGTAAATGGTCCTAATTTGTGAACCCTTAAACCATGTCCATCGCCATGTGCCCATGTCAATCTCTCTTCATAGGTCGGTATAAGTTTTCGGTGTACGGATTGGATGCCTTTTTCAGGATCTATATAAATCATTGTACAATAAAGGCTGTGCCTGCCTCGGTCAGCAGCCTTGTCAATACAACCAAGATATACGGCTATATGTTTTTTTGAAGCGACGTCACAAAGTGAGTCAAGGTCGCCTGCATCTATATCGACGGATTGATCTATATAATGGGCATGAAGATCTTTTTGAATTTTGGAATCGAATGCAGCGCCATTGGTTCGTTCAATCCAGAAGGGATAACCGGGAAGCAATGCTTCTCCAAAAGTAACCAGCCGGCAACCTTCATTTCCAGCCAATTCTGTGTATTTGATGATTTTTTTCAGGGTTTGATCCCTATTTAACCATATCGGTGATACCTGTGCGATACCTACTTTTAGATTATTTTTTACCATATCTCTTTAGAGCCTTCCCCGATATTTTGGATAATTATATTAAATCGCCTACTGGTATGTGCTTTTGTTAATCCGCTTGATTTTTTTTACTCTGACTTTCCAATGCGGCTCATTCAGGCTTGAAACTGTGACCCCTTTTGCTTCAATGGCATGGGCAAATTTACCATCTGCCAAGTATATCCCAACGTGATTTATTTTTTTTCTCTCAGGTGTCCGGGAAAAAAAAATGAGATCGCCTGTTCTAAGTTCTTCAAAAGGCATATCATCGAATATAGAAAGCCTGGATTGACAAGCTGCGATATACGGCAAATCAACATGAAAGACATGCCGGTAAATAAGCCTTACGAAACCAGAACAATCCATTCCCGATTTGCTGCTTCCACCTCTTTTGTATCGGACACCGATGTGTTTGGACACTTCCTGCAAAATCCGTTCGTCAAGGCCAGATAAATCATGTGGAGATTCAACTAAGGTTGCAACAGAATATTTCTCGCAGTAGCCATAAGAGGGAAAAAGGGTAACCAAACACAATCCAAATATTAAGGTCAGGTATTGAGATGCTTTCATAACCATTTTCTTCAATTTTAAAATCACGATAATACATATGCTGCCCTCATCGTCCGATAATATTTTCACATTTTCAATCATTATCGGACAATATGGGCTATGTATCAGGTCGTATCAGTTTAATCAAGATTTCGGTCAAGGATCACCCTTACGGATTCTGAGACCATTATAGAAATTGAATATTTAAACAGGACCCAAATTCTGTTATATCAAAGTGAAGGATTGTGGAATTAAAGCCGTCTGTCCGAAATTATGAAAAAAAACAGGGCTGTAAGATTTAAGGATAATACTCCAGCATAAAGGAAATAATGGTGTCATCAACCACATCCAACAAGCACGACAGGATAACAATACAAAGAGCCAGAGCAGGCCTGCAATCCCTGTACGTCGGGGATTCTCTGGCCATGCCGGTTCACTGGTATTACAATCCCATGGACATTCTCAAGGCTTTTCCCGGCGGGATTCAACAGCTTGAAGATGCCCCCGGTTATCATCCATCTTCGATCATGTCGCTGCATTCCACGGCAAAAGGCGGACGGGGGTCTCAGGCCGGCGGTGCGGGCAAAGAAATTGTGGGCAAGGTGATCCTCAAGGGCAAAAGATCTTTCTGGGGCCTTCCGAATCAGCATTATCACCAGGGAATGAGAGCCGGGGAAAACACCCTCAACGCCCATTGTGCCAGGGTGGTGACAAGATCCATAACAGCCGCTGGCGGGTGCTGCGACAAAACACGTTTTTTAACCGATTACATCGCTTTTATGACCGCAGATCCGCCCCGGCATCCCGATACCTATGCAGAATCCTTTCACCGGGAATTTTTTGCCAACCTGGAACGTGGAAAGGCACCCGTGCAATGCGGGGCTGTCACCCATGATACCCCTTCGGTGGGGGGACTGGTGATGCTGGGACCCATTGCCATTGCCGGGTTTCTGCAGAATAATTCTTTGAAAATTGTACAGGGTCTCTGCAGAGAACACCTCTTTCTCACACATCCGGATGCCTTTCTTGCCGGGATCAGTGATGCCTTTGTTCATCTGGTGCAAAGTCTGCTTTTCAGAAAAAATGATGAACTGCTGCAGCAGCTCATTGCTGAAACGGCCAGGCAGTCCGTGGGGCTGGATCTGAGGCGGCTTGCTTCACAGGTGCGCTCCGACAATGAGGTGGCGGGCGGCCGTTATTCCACGGCCTGCTATATCACTGATTCCTGGCCGGTCATTCTGTATCTTGCCTATGCATATGCAGACGACCTGAAAGCCGCATTGCTGGCCAATACTAACCTGGGAGGTGACAATGTGCACCGGGGTGCAGTACTGGGTCTCATCCTGGGACTTGGCACCGGCCGGACCGTGGATGCTTTTTTCAATCAACTGGCAGACCGCCGGGCCATTGATGCAGAGATAACAAGTTTGATCGGTCATATACAAGAAACCAGTGCCATTCAATGATATCGAAATAAAAAGGAGCGGCAGCATGCCGAAAATAAAAGCACGGGTCACACTGATAACCCTTTGTGTATGGCAGCAAAAAAAACCGACTTCATGCCTGAATGATATCTCGGGGCATCAACTGCCCAGAAACTAAGACATTCACCTTTCAACGGATGAAGTCGTAATCCCGGTAAATCCATATCTTCAGGACCTTTACTTGCATCAAGACGGGCCAGAATTATCCATAAACGCCTCACATGATAATGATGCCGGGTAATGACACCTGTTTTACAGAACCTGTTCCAGCACCAGAGCGGTGCGGGTGGGCAGATACAGGGGCAGCAGCTGGCGGGTGATCTCACCATAGGCCATGGGGCTGGTAAAATGTTCCTGGCCCGGAGCAAGTCGGTTCTGGCCCCCGAACCGGGCCTCGTCCGTGTCCAGAATCATCCGGTATCTTCCCGGCGGTGCATCCACCTGGTAATCAAAAAAAGACCGGGCAGGATGGAAATTAAAAACAAAAAAAAGATTTCCCCGGGCAAAGGCAATGATATTATGGTCTTCATGCAGATAAAACAGGTCCGGCCACGTGGCGGGCAACAGATTGTTTTCTTTTGCAAAAATGATCATCTCACGGTCAAATGTAAATAAATCCTTGAAAAACAGGTCTGGATCATATTTCAAAGACCACTGGCGCCGGGCATATTGATAGGAAAAATGGTTCCGGGAGGAGGGAAAATCCACCCATTCCGGGTGGCCGAACTCATTGCCCATGAAATTCAGGTACCCGGCATTGGCCGTGGCCAGGGTGATCAGGCGGATCATCTTGTGCAGGGCCACCCCCCGGAACGTTTCAATACCGGCATTATCCTTGTGCATGGCTGAATAGATACGGCCGCCCATGAGATGCATCATCAGGGTTTTATCCCCCACCAGCGCCTGGTCATGGCATTCAGCATAGGAAATGGTGGCTTCTTCGGGCCTGCGGCTGGTCAGCTCATGCCAGAGTTTATCCAGGGGCCAGTCCTCATCTCTGGTTTCCTTGAGCAGTTTGATCCAGAAATCCGCAATACCCATGGCAAACCGAAAATCAAATCCATATCCCCCCTGGTCAATGGATGCAGCCAGACCGGGGTATCCGCTGACATCCTCGGCTACGGTGACAGCTTCAGGCGCAATCTGATGCACCAGACGGTTGGCGGCAAACAGATAATCCAGGGCGGCTGTATCAACCCCCGGACCAAAGTAATCTGCATAACTGACAAATGCCCGGTTCAGGCCGTGGTCTTCAAAAAGCATGGAGGTAATGCCGTCAAACCGGAACCCGTCCACGTGAAATTCCTCGATCCAGTAGCGCAGGTTGGACAAAAGAAATTTTATGACCATGGGTTTGCCATAGTCAAAACATCGGGAATCCCATAAATGGTGCACCCCTCTGGGGCCGTCGTGGAAAAACTGGTACAGGGTGCCGTCAAACCGGGAAAGCCCTTCCACTTCATTGCGGACACTGTGGGAATGAATGATATCCATCAGCACCTGTATGCCTTCTTTATGGGCGGCATCGATCAATTGTTTGAGTTCTTCCGGGGTGCCGAACCGGGATGAGGGGGCGAAAAAAGAGGATACATGGTAGCCGAAAGACCCGTAATAAGGATGTTCCTGCACGGCCATCAGCTGGATGGTGTTGTACCCGGCATCCACGATCTTGGGCAGAATATGGCGGCGGAATTCCGTCCAGGTACCGATCCGGGCTTCTTCCAGGGCCATGCCGGGATGGGCTTCGTAAATCAGCATGGGACCGTCTTTGGCCGCCGCCTTTGGTGCCTGCCAGTCATAGGGATGCTGCGGGTGCCACACCTGGGCGTTAAAAATAAGGGTATGGGGATCCTGGACCACCCGCCTGGCTGCCGTGGGAAGACGATCCCCCTGCCCGCCCCGCCAGATTATTTTCAACCGAAACAGGTCCTGGTGAGAAAACCGGTCTGCAGGAAAATATGCCTGGAAAATTTCTTCATCCTGTTTTGGCACCTGAAATTCAGGTACGCACTGCCAGTGGTTTTTGTCACAGAGAATAAACATATCTGCAGCATGGGGGGCCCATTCAGTGAAAACCCACCGGTCTTTTTCAGGCTCGAAATGCAGGCCGAACCGGTGGTGATAGTCGGCAAAATTCTTCAGAGAGCCCTCATTATTCCGGCACAATCTTTCTTCCAGGTCCAGGGCTGAGCGGTACCGGTATTGGATGGTATCAGCATGGGCCAGCAGTCCCGGGTCATTGAAAATCCCGGGGTCAGACAAGGAAGGGTCTTTGGAGCATTTTTCCATACAGATTTATATACTCCTCTGCACATCTGGTGTGGTTGAATGCCAGCACACTTTCGATCATGATCCTGTGGATCTGTGTTTCTCTGGTCTGGTCATCCAGTTTATAAAAATCCATTGCCCGGTCAACTGCCCAGGACAGCCCGGCAGCATCATGGAAGGCAAACAAAAAACCGTTGCCGGTGTCACCGGCAGGATCCAGGGGCGTGACTGTGTCATGGAGCCCGCCGGTGTCAAAAACAATGGGCAGGGTGCCATAAATGCCGCCCACCATCTGGGGCAGCCCGCAGGGTTCAAAGGCTGACGGCATGAGCACAAAATCTGCTGCGGCAAAACCCTGGTGGGAAAGCCCCTCGTTGAATCCGCATACAGCTACGCGGCTGCCAATGCCATGGAGCCGGACAATATCATGGAAATGCTTTTCAAAGGAACCTGATGCCACAGACACGATCTGCAGCCCCTGATCCCAGTACCGTTCCACGATTTCGTACATGATCTGTGCCAGCAGCTGGCATCCTTTCTGCACCGGATCCAGACGGGAGGGCCAGAAAAACAGGGGGGCATTCACATTTTCTTCCATGTCCAGAATTTTCTGCAGATATTTTTTGTTTGCAGCCTTCATTTTTTTATGGTTCTTGGGACCGTAGTTATATCTGATCAGTTCATCCACTGCAGGATTGAACTCAGGCTCTGGTGCATTGAGAATACCTGTGGCACAGCCGGCATAATATTTATGGGCCAGTTCCTTTTTCAGACACGGCTCCACAAAGGCGTGGCGGTCCTCCACAATCTCCCGAAGAAAGGTGGGACTCACGGTGTTCACATAATGGGCGGCAAACACGCCGGAAGTGAGAAAATCCACCCGGTTCCAGTCCCGGCTTTCCTCATAATTTACCGGCGGTTCCTTGAAATACATCTGCTGCCAGAAAGCGGCCGCATCAATGCCCCGGTCTTCGATTTCCGCCATGGTGGAGGTCATGGTGTGAATATTGTGAATGGTGAACAGACAGGGTATTTCCATCTGCCTTGACATGGCCGGGATCAGTCCTGTCATCCAGTCATTGCAGTGGATGATATCCGGTTCCACCCGGGGAATGATGTTATTGATGACCTCCCGCTGAAATGCCAGAGACACCTTCAAGTCCATGTCGGAATACCCGGAATAGACATTGCTCAAATAATAAAAAGCCCGGTCCGCTGCCAGGTGAATGCGTTCTTCGTCCAGCCGCTTGCGGATCTTGGCCAACTCCTGGCTGTGGGTTTTGGTGGTGCTGCCGTCAAATATGGATCTGTAATCCGGCAATGCCACATGTACATCACAGCCCAGGTCGAACAGGGCTGAAATCAATGCTGCAGACACATCAGCCAGACCCCCGGCTTTGGCAGAATAATTGGACCGGTTCCCCATATCTTTGGGGAGATAGGTCACTTCAGGCGTCACAATAAGGATTCTCGGTTTTTGTGCCATATGTCCTCCCCCCGGAGCATCTGGTACGGGTTTGGCTTTGGATTTATACTGTCTCAACTGTCTGCTGCAACCCAGGTGATCAATCCCGGGGTGTTTCTTAAGACGGTGTCGCCGCTGGGTATTACCCGTGCCGTATACCCGAACCGGCCGGAATTTGAACAGATGACCTGACATCCATAAACATGGGTGCCCGCCGCAATGGTATGCTGCAGTTCCATGGTTTCTGCACGGCTGCCTTCCATCTGCCCTGTACCGCGCATTTTGCCATGGTATATCTGTACCTGCACCTCTTCCGGTGTAAGCTCTCCCAGGAATACTTCCACCACAATGGTGAAGCTGTCTCCCACAGCAAAATCGGTTGCCGGCGTGATCTGTGGTTTTGACAACCGGATATGGGACCACAGGGCATTGAGCCGGGACTGGGTCAGGGCCAGTTCCTTGGCTTTTCTGCCGGCATCTTCCAGGAGATGGTTCAGATTTCTGGCAGCCGGAATATAAAACCGGCTGGCGTATTCTCTCACCATCCGGTCACTGGAAAAATCGGTAATAGCCATTTTCATGGCAGCCTTCATCATGTGGATCCACTTTTTGGGAGGATTGCCGCGCTGCCGGTCATAAAATACCGGAATCACGTCATTTTCCAGAATATTGAACAAGGCCTGACTTTCCACTTCATCCTGATAATTCGGATCTTCATAATCATCGCTGTTGCCGATACGCCATCCCCGGCTTTCTGAAAAACCCTCACACCACCACCCATCCAGTATGGACAGATTCAGCCCCCCGTTGGCAGCTGCTTTCATACCGGATGTACCGCAGGCTTCATACGGTCTTCTGGGGGTATTAAGCCACACATCACACCCCTGAACCATATACCGGGCGATATTGATATCATAGTTTTCCAGAAAAACCACCTGGTGACGTATTTCAGGGTGCCTTGCAAATTCCACAATGCGTTTGATAATGGCTTTGCCCTCATTGTCATTGGGATGGGCCTTGCCGGCAAACACCAGCTGGACAGGTCTTTCCGCACTGGTGATGAGCCTGATCAGGCGGGGGGCATCCTTGAGCAGCAGTCCGGCCCGTTTATAGGTGGCAAACCGCCGGGCAAAGCAGATGGTCAGCACCTGGGGATCAAGGGCGGCAGATACCTCATCCAGCATATTTCGAGAAGCATTGCGCCTTTTATACTGGGCCACCAGCAGCTGCCGGCTTTTTCTGATGAGCCTGGCCCGGTCCAGTTCATGGACATGCCACAGATCTGCATCTTCAATACTGTCAATACGCGACACCAGATCACCGTCAGACTGGCGGCCGGACCAGTTTGATGCCAGATACCGTTCCAGAAGTGCATTTTTGTGGCGGGAAATATAGGAATTGATATGGACCCCGTTGGTGACATGGGAAATGGGGATCTCTTCTTTCTGGCGGCCGGGCCACAAACCCTGCCACATGGTCCGGGCCACATGCCCGTGCAGTCGGCTGACACCGTTGATATACCCGGAAAAGGCCACACCGAAACAGAACATGGAAAATTTATTTTTCTCCCTGTTTCCGGGCAGTTCACCCCAGGACAACAGCTCATCTTCGGAAATACCGAATTTTTGGGCATAGGGAACGATATAGGGACGTACAAGCTCCTTGTCAAATTCATCATGCCCGGCTGAGACCGGGGTATGGGTGGTAAACACGGCACTGCGCCTACCCGCCTGGGATGCGCTTTGAAATTCCAGATCGAACCGGTCCATGATCATACAGGTCCGCTCAAGACCTGCAAAGGCGCAATGCCCCTCGTTCATATGGCAGACGGCAGGAAACAGATCCATGGCCTGCAATACCTTGATCCCGCCGATACCCAGCAGAACTTCCTGGGCCACCCGGAGGTCACCGTGGCTGGCGTACAGCCGTGAGGTGATATTCCTGATTTCCTCTGAATTTTCAGGCAGATTGGTATCCAGGAGCAGCAACTGGATTTTTCCCACCTTTATCTGCCAGGCACATGCCCGGATAACCCCCCAGGGCCCCGGAATTTCGATCAAAAGATCGGTTCCTGTTTTATTCCTGATTTTCCCGGCAGGCAGATCAAACACATCAATGAGGGGATAGGTTTCCTGCTGCCAGCCGTTATGGTCCAGGTACTGCCGGAAATACCCTTCCCTGAACAACAGACCAATGCCTGTCAAAGGCAGGCCCAGTGTAGAAGATGCTTTAAGATGATCACCGGCCAGCACCCCGAGTCCTCCGGCAAAAAACGGCAAAGATTCATGGATACCGAATTCCATGGAAAAATATGCCACCGTTTCTCCGGAACCCAGATCAAGCTTCTGGATCTGGGGGACATCGGAAAGCATATTTTCATATTTTGTTTTCACCCAGTCAAGATGCCCCAGAAAACTTTCATCTCTGGACAGTTCCTCATACCGCCGCTGGGAAATCCTGGTAAGAAATACCACCGGATTTTTTTCCACCGTCTCCCACTGCTCGGGATTGATCCGGCGAAACACATCAATGGCCTCATCATTCCAGCACCACCACAGGTTTCTGGCCAGGCGGTCCAGAAAAGACAGGGATTCGGGTATTGCCGGATAGACTTTATATATCTGCATTTCCTGCATGGATATCATGTACTCCTTGAAGATAGTTTATGTACCACCCGGGCTGCCTCGCTCACCCCCCAGGCCTGGGCATCACAGCCCCGGGGTGTGTGGGGAAAATCCCCGTCCAGAATTTCCGGGATATATCCGGCAGCGCCGGTTCGCATCAGATGTTTACAGCTGCCCAGCCATGCCAGGCAGGTACCATGGCTTTCCGGGCCGAATACCGCAGCCCAGGCTTCGCAGAATACAGGAAACTGCCAGGTCCAGGCAGTGCCGTTATGATAGGCTGGTTTCCTCCGGGTGTCTTCATCACCCTGGTACCTTCCGGCATAGGGATGATGGGGGTCGTTGAGGGTTATGCCGTCATGCACAACTGCCAGGGGCAGGGCAAGTCTTCTGTCGGCAAGGCTTCTGATCCCTCCGGGCACCAGCAGTTCCAGACAGGTTTCCACGGTTTTCCGGGCCATGTCGCCGGGGCCCGCCACTCCCAGGGTGAGCAGCAGCAGCTGGTTGGGCCGCAGGGCATCATCCGGCACTGCACTGGCGGCGGGACCGTTTCCGTGCAGGCAGTCACTGAAATACCCAAGGGACTTTTGCCAGAACAAAGAGATAATGGCCTGTTTTACTGTGTGTGCCATTTTGTTCCATCCCCTGCCCGGATCAATGGTTCCCAGAAAACCAAGGGCATTGTACCACAGACCCTGGATCTCCACCGGATATCCCTGGCGGGGGGAACCGGCCGGAAAATTGGTGTCCATCCAGGTAAAATGGGCAGGACTGAACAAAAGCCGTGTGTCAGGATCAGCCCGGACACCGGTGGGAGTGCCGGCCACCAGGGATTCTGCCATGGAAACCAGTACCTGTTTGACTGTCCGGCCGTCCAGGTCCTGGTCCAGAAATGATCTGTCCTGTGTTTTTTCCATCATGTCCCGGCAGCAGGCAAAAAACCACAAAGGAGCGTCCGAGGTTTCGATATTGCCGGCATCATTGCCGCAGATCATGTTGGGAAGGGTGCCCTGGTCCTCAAACCGGCCGAACAGATGGAGCACTGCCAGGGCATCGGAGATCCGCCCCAGTTCAACCAGGCTTCTGCAGAATATCAGGCTGTCCCGGCCCCAGTCCAGAAACCAGGGATATCCGGCGATCACGCTTTTATCCTGTCCCCGGTCCACCAGAAACGCGTCCAGTCCCTTAAAAAGTGCCTGGTCCAGGGGAAATCCGGTATCAAACGCCGGCCAGGTGTCTGGTCCGGGGTTTTCCAGGATGTGCCGGACCTGGCCCAGGGTCTCATTTACTTCCGCCACAAGGGTGGCAGATTCCCCGCCCCGGCATTCCAGAGAAAAATACCCGGGACTGAAAAGATCTGAATCAGGGTCCAGGCCCCGTTGTGTTTCCAGAGGCCGGTGCACCATGTACTGCCATTCCGGTTCATGAACAAACCCGCCATGGGCCAGGGACATTGAAAATACATGTCCTGATGAAAGAAAAAAATCAAAACCGCTGCTGCGGGGCTTCACCGCACCCGGCCATGCCGTCTCAGGTCCTGCAAACGCCTTGATTGTTTCGTGGAAACTGCGGTCTTCAATGTCCGGCCGGAAAATAAGTGTCACCGGCACAGCATCGTCCAGAAACCGGCCGGATATGCTTCCGGCCTTCGGCCTCTTAACGGAGAGCCGGACCCTGTTGGACGTTGCTGACAAGGCCAGGGTCAGTTCCAGAACATAATACTTGCCTTCTGAGGTGGGTACATGAAAGCGCCACTGGCCGGCATTGTCAAAGGAAAAAGTGAAACTCTGGAGACAGTCTTTAGCCAGCTTTCTGGAGTATCCCTGGAAAATGGCCCAGATCCGGCACCGGGACAGCACCATATGCCTGTTTTCAGGCATGTCAGGATTCAGATTTGCTCCCAGCAGACTGTCATATCTGCTGTGAACCTCTCCCCAGTCACCCAGGGCCCGCATCATACCGCCGGTGCGGGTGGTGCCCAGCAGGGTAAGCCCGGGATCTGCCGCAATGTTTCTTCTGGTGAAGGTGGTGCGCAGACGCAGGGTGTCAAACGGGGCCAGAAACAGAACAGCCGCAGTTTCCCGCCGGGTTTCTTCAGGATAAAACAGCCGCAGGTGGAGATCACAGGCTTTGTGTTTTTTTCTCACATGCCTGGGCATGAAAATAGCGAAGAACCCGCCGTCAGCCATAGGCAGGCCTTCCTCATATCCCAGAGAACTGGGGACGGCATCGGCCGCATCCAGGATTTCAGCCCGGAACCCCACAGGGCTTTTTACCAGCAGAAAATATCCCGGCGGCACCATGACCTGACGTTTAAGGTCTTTGGTGACATCAAAGGGAATAACGCAGCTTTCTGGTGATTTTTTATTCAGGGAACGGATAAGGGCAACAGGATCGGCTGCCAGATGTTGGGCAGCCTGATCCAGGTCCAGACTGCTCACATCTGTGTACCCGTCCAGAGCAGTCTTTACAGCCAGGACCCTGGCCTTTATTTTCTGGATCAGTACCTTATCCGGTACCATTGCAGGCAGTTTGGAATCCCGGGATGGATGCGGTGCCAGGACTTCCAGGTCTGCCGCATCCGGGGACAGGGCCATGACCTCACCAGGTGCCAGCCTGATTTCGGCCCTGTTTCTGATACGGGTCGGTCTGATGCAGGTGCCGGACAAAAGATCAGTCCATTCCGTGCAGTCCGCACCTGCATCCGCAAAATTCCAGGATACCAGGGTGGATTCCTGGCAGTCCAGATTCACCAGCACCAGCAGGTGCTTGTTTACACTGGTATTATGCCGCAGCAGGGCCAGTGCCTGGGTGTCACTTGTATGAACAAGAGACAGACGGGTATCTTTAAAAAATGCAGGGTGGGTTTTCAATATCTGATTAAGCCGGAAAATATGGTCCACCTGGTTGTCTTTTGCCCCCCAGTTGAGGCCCGGAGATTCATGTACATTGATTTTTTCTGTGGCAAACCATTCCACACCATTGGCAAAACCGAACCCCCCGCATACGGAAAACAAAGCGCATAAACCTGTCCGCATTCTGGCATAGGTTGGTGAAACCGAGGCCAGCCGGTTGTTGTCATGGGTTTCCGCAAAATGAATCATATGGCCGCAGGTTTCTGAAATCCGGGTGGCAAAAGGCAGATACTGCTGGATCTCCTCTCTGGTATAGTTCTGAAACAGTTCAGAATAGGCCCAGTTGAAGTCCGCCCGGCTCAGAATCTCTCTGGTGGTTGTCAGGTGACCGCCAAGGCCTTCCAGAAGAAACAATGTATCCGGATATTCCTGCCTGACTCTGGCCACCATGTATTCCCAGGCATCTGTGGGAACCATGTATCCGGCATCGCACCGGAACCCGTCCACCCCCCGGTGGCACCAGAGCAGAAAAATTTCCGCCATATACTCCCACAGCTCGGTATGGGTATAATCCAGTTTGGTGAGATCGGCCCAGACCACGCCCCAGGCACCGGGGGCCGTTATCTTTCCATCTTCACCCCTGACCAGCCATTCCGGATGGGACTGGTGAATGGTTGCGGCCCAGCCGGTGTGGTTGATGGCAATATCCAAAAACAGGTACCCATTGTGATAGTGGACAGCATCCGCAAGCTCCATGAATTGTTCCAGAGGGGTGGCAGAAGGGTCGAACCGGGCCAGGGCCGGGTCCACATCTGTAAAATTCAACGCTGCATAAGGGCTGCCGAAACGCCCCATGCGGGCATAGGTGGTGGGGGTGGGGTGGATGGGCAGAAGATGCAGGGCCCGGCAACCCAGGGTGGAAAAAATAAACCCCACCTGTTCTTTGAGATCCCGGAATTTCCCGGACTCCGGTATCACGGTGAATCCTTTGGCATCCAGGGTCTGGATCAACGGTGCAAGAGACCGGTCCCCTCCGCCTTCGGCACTGTATCTGGACGGACCGAACTGGCGGACAAAGGCATTATAAATTATATTGGCGCAGCAGGTACCGGCCGGTTCCACATTCAACACACAATTGTCGCCTTCCGGCCACACCGGAACGCTCTGGTTTTCGGGAATAAAAAAGCATTTGGCCTGAAAATAGCCGGTCTGGTGAAGCGGTAGAAGGATCTGAAACTCTGTGGCACTTTTTTTATTCATCTGGATATCAGACCAGGCCTCATCCAGCTTGATCTCGTTTTTTTCCACCCGGTCGATGATTTCCCGCCGGGCAACGCCGGCTGTGCCCAGATTTGTGCGGACCCAGGCGTTGCCGGCCGCATCTTTATCCAGGGTAAGGGTAAATAACAGGCAGTCCCCGCAAAACAACACCCGGGATGTGCCGGGGGGGGGTGACTGGGTAATACTGGGCAGTGTTTCCATAAAAAAATATCCAGGGGCCAGAAGTTGTTTTTTTGCATTATGCTGTCCGGCATTATGCGGTCCGATCGGGTCACCCGGTCAGACAATACACAATTATATCACAACAGTGCTGAGATTACAGAAACAATTTTATTTTTCATTCATGATTTTTCTGGCAATGGGCAGACAGGGGTAATACCCGTTGAGACAGACCCGGTTGGCCGGACGGTGGCAGGCGATAGTAAAGTGAAAATCGACAAGCCGGGAATAAAAATCAACAAACACTTTTTCTTCGGTTTCAAGAGATATCCGGCACCGGTCTGGAAGGCTGAAAACACCGGCACTGTGGTGTACCATCAGAAAAAAACAGGCTGCGGACAGAAACCTGGGCTGGGCTTCCAGAAACAGCCGGGGATAAAATTTTGATATATAAATTCCTTTGGAAAACCGGTCATGGGAAAGAATCAGGTTCAAAGAAACCAGGGCCCTGGTGTTTACATCCCGCAAAAAATATTCCATGCAGGTGTCCTGCCGGACAAAGGTCAGAAAATACCGTTCCAGCAGCCGTTTCACCTGTATTTGCATAAACCCTGGCACTCCGGGAGCCAGATCTGCCAAACAGGCCGTCACAACGGGCCTTCCCCATCTTTTTTATCCGTCTTTTTCCAAATTTCAGGTCCGGGCCTGCCAAACACGGTACAGCCCCCTGTCCAGTCTCCGGGTGCATCTTTCATCCCCAGACAATGGTCCATGGCAGACACCAGTTCAAACCGGCCGGTTTCCAGATGCATGGTTTCACACACTGACTGGACCACATCCCGGGCCAGGGTATACACATAATTGGGGGCAGACAGACAGGGAATTTCGGCATTTTGGTTGCCGGAGACAAAAGCGGTTTCACAGTCCTGTCTGTTCAGTGAATTCCAGGTTCTGCAGATAAAGGGCCGCTGCTCATAAATGGAACAGTCATGGTGCTCCAGAAAAATGCAGGGGGTCTGGTCCTTGACCGCCACCCGCTGGGCAAAAGACCGGCCCCGGGTATAGGCAAGATTGGTGCGGATCCGGGTCTTTAAATCCTGGATTGCTCCTGTGCTGAAATGGTCCTGCACATGGGCACAGATCACCACCGCTTCCAGGGGCATCACATGGATACGGGAATGGCAGCAGAAGCTGCATCCGCTGGCACATGCCGGTTCCGGCGATTCGCATGTTCCGGCCACGGAATCCAGTACCTGGGCTGCTGCAGCCAGCACCTGCCGGATAATGGGAAACAGGGCAAAAGATGGATCTGCAGCCTGCGTCTGGGCTGCATCGGCAATCTGAAAAAAATAGGCGGATAAGGCATCCGGGCCGGCGGGGGTCTGATCAGGCATCCTGTCTCCTCAGTGTGTAAGACAGGCAGCGATCTGCTCAAATCCGCCAGAGGGATGTCTGGAGCTTACATGTTATTATCCATGTCGGCCACCCTACCCTATTCAGGATCTCTGGTCAAGCAGACAGATGGTGATGACTGGGTGATTCCCATCATGAGAATCCAGACCGTCATTTCCCCGCGTTTATCATAAAAAAGAATTTGCAGGTTCAACCGCTTTAATAGTTTATGAACATTGCCTTGGAACCTAAATCAATGTTGCTGTTTATTACGGTGAAATTGGTTGTAATCTGGAACAAAAGGGAAAAGTCATCGGTCCTTTAGATATGCTGATAGCAGCGCATGCTTTAAGCAGAGGTATCACTACCCTGGTAACAAAAAATGAGACAAAATTCCAAAGGGTTAACCGTTTAATAGTTGAGAACTGGGTCAAACAAGATACACAGAACAAATAAGCATAGATCATGAGATGAAAACGAATCAAATCTGATCCGGTTGTTGCACTAGCGCAGTCAATACCCTGTTTTTATGCATGTTTTACAGCCCGGACGATCTCTTCGGCCAGGACCTGGGAAGCGTCAATGGTGGCAAGGGGCAGATTCCCGCCCAGGGCGCTCAGTTCCGTGCACGCCACAATGGCCACCTGCACGTCCCGGTCTTTTAAATACCCGCAGACCCGGGCATACTGTTGGTGGAGATCCGGGGAAATGCGGCCGGTCTTCACCTGGCGGATGATAGAAAAAAG
>Ga0102943_1000552_pt1 | contig 25095 bp, 27 predicted proteins | sample SalPonC_black_MG_FD_78174 | JGI IMG/M metagenome (GOLD analysis project Ga0102943, IMG submission 78174) | Salt pond soil microbial communities from South San Francisco under conditions of wetland restoration - Salt Pond MetaG... | ecosystem: Environmental > Aquatic > Marine > Intertidal zone >...
GCCCGTGCCGAACACCACCCCGGGATCCAGGATGATATTGCGGATGTCAGGATCATCTGATCCCTGCTCCCAGGGGGGATGGACAAAAAAACCGGCTGCCGTGTAAGGCGCAATATCCTCCCCATGCCACTGGGCAAAGGTCATTTCATACACATCCACCAGCCTGGCACCCGGATGGCAGCCGCCCATCTGCTTTGCCAGCTGCGGCACAGGTTCACAAAAGAATACAAAAGAGGTGTCTGCTTCCTGCCAGTTCCCCAGAAACCGCGGATTACCGGTCACAGACCTGTCCGGGTCGATCACGCCCTCAAAATAATAGATGACCAGGTTCTGGTAAGGGTTTTTCATAAGCAGGGCAGCCTTTATGACAAAATAAAATTTGACAATACCAAAAATTTGCAAAATAATCTTTCCCAGTGGAAAATTCAAGAAAGTTTATATAAAAGAAAGATCCGGGCATACATGAAATTTCAAAAAATCACCGCTGCTTTCACCGCTGATAACCTGGCCATGGCAGAAGAATGCGTTTGTGATGGTTTTTTTTCCGCAGGCCTCACAGGGGTGGAATGCACTGTTCCCCTGGATGAACCGGATGAAGGTTTCGGCACCCGCACCCTTGCACCACCTGCTGAAAACGCCATTGTGGGATATGTGGCAGAAGAAAATTTTTCACCTGCAGTTATGGAGGAACTCGGACACCGGTTCCAGAACCTGAAATACGCCGGTATCCAGGTGAAACTCCGGGTTGACACCGTGGATGACCGGCAGTGGGCAGATGCCTGGAAAAAGCACTTCCATGTGGTGCGCATCACAGACCGCATCGTTGTGAAACCGGCATGGAAAGATTTTGACCCGGCTCCCGGCGACATTGTGATCCACCTGGATCCGGGCATGGCATTCGGCACAGGCACCCATCCCACCACCTGCATGTGCATCCGGCAGATTGAAAAAAACCTTGTGCCCGGCCAGTACTTTCTGGATGTGGGATGCGGTTCAGGCATTCTCATGATCGCCGCAGCAAAACTCGGGGCCGCAACGCTCACCGGCATTGATACGGACAGGATTGCCGTGGATATCACCAGGGAAAACCTTGAGAAAAACCACATCCCGCAGGAGCGCTGTTTTCTGTTCACCGGCACCCTGGATGAGGTCCTGCCGGGCCGGTATGACCTGATTGCCGCCAATATCATTGCCCAGACCATTGCCGCCATTATGAAAGACATCAAAAAATGCATGGCCTCCGAAGGGCGGGCCATACTTTCAGGCATTATCCGGGAACGGCTGGACGAGGTAACCCGGGCCCTTTTTGATCATGACCTGGAAATCATACACCAGGATACCAGCGGAGAATGGGTAACCCTTACGGTGGTTCATAAAAAATGACACAACCTGCATCCCTGACCATAGACCAGACCGACAGCGCCCTGGTATTTGCCTTTTCCGGACACCTGGATGCAGGAGGTATCGCCGGTGTATGGGAAAGGGCCTGCAGAAGAATTAAAAAGGCAGGCGGACCTGCCCTGGCCATTGATCTTTCCGGCATCACCTATTTTGACACGGCAGGGGCTGCCTTCATTGCCCATCTGGAACGGATGGCCCGGGACCGCAACTGGAAGAAAACCGATATTACCGGGCTTGATCCAGATGCTTTTTCCCTGCTGGAGCGGATCCGGGAGAGACATTCAGAACCGGGTCATGGCACTGTTCCATCCGGCGGGGCCCTCCGCACTTTTGTGGAAAACAAAGGCAGGTTTCTGGGAGATTTCCTGTATGATGCCCAGACCTTTATTGCCTTTCTCGGAGAAATTTTCTGGGCCTTTGTGTCAAGCCTGGTGCACCCGGGCCGGATCCGGTGGGGGGAAACCCTGCGGGTGGCGGAACGGGCCGGGGCAAATGCCCTGCCCATAGTGGCCCTTATCAGCTTTATCGTGGGACTGGTCATGGCATTTCAGTCGGCCATTCCCATGAAGATGTTCGGGGCGGAGATTTATGTGGCCAATCTCATCGGCCTGGCCATGGTGCGGGAGCTGGGACCGCTGATGACCGCCATTGTGCTGGCAGGCCGTTCTGCTTCCGCTTTTGCCGCAGAAATCGGCACCATGAAAATCAATGAGGAGATTGACGCCCTCACGGTCATGGGCCTGGAACCGGTGCGGTTTCTGATTCTGCCCCGGGTGCTCGCCTCCACCCTCATGACCCCGCTGCTCACGGTGTTTGCCATCCTGGTGGGCATCCTGGGCGGGGCTGTGGTGGTTCTTTCTTTGGGCCATCCTTTTGTGGCCTACTACAACCAGGTGGTGGGGTTTGTCTCCTGGGGGGATTTTGTGGGCGGGATCATCAAATGTTTTGTGTTCGGCATCCTTATTGCCGCCACCGGCTGTATCCGGGGGTACCAGACAAGCCAGGGTCCGTCAGCAGTGGGAGATGCCGCCACCCGGGCCGTGGTGTCTTCCATTATTCTCATAGCTGTGTTTGACGGTATATTTTCAATCCTTTACTATGCGTTGGGCGTGTGAACCAGACGATTATACAAGTGAAAAACCTGTATGCCGGATATCATGACCAGGCCATCATGGAAGACCTGACCTTTGACATCGAAAAAGGGGAAATCTTTGTGATCCTGGGAGGCTCCGGCTGCGGCAAGAGCACTGTGCTCAAGCACATGATCGGCCTTCTGCCCCCTGTTTCCGGCCGGGTGCTGATCAATGGGCAGGACATGGTTTCGGCCACAGGAAAAAGCCGGATCCGGCTGCTCCGGCAGATCGGGGTGGCATTTCAGAACAGCGCCCTTTTCGGATCCATGACTGTGCTGGAAAATATCACCCTGCCCTTGAAAGAATTCACCTTTCTGCCGGAGGATGCCGTCACCACCATTGCCCGGGCCAAGCTCGGGCTGGTGGATCTGGCCGGCAAAGGACACCTGCTGCCGGGTGAACTGAGCGGGGGTATGAAAAAAAGGGCCGCCATTGCCCGGGCCATTGCCCTGGATCCTGCCATTGTTTTTCTGGATGAACCATCTGCAGGCCTGGATCCGCTGACTTCTGCTGAAATAGACCTGCTCATCATGGACCTGGCCAAAACCCTGGGCATCACCTTTGTGATCGTTACCCATGAACTGGAAAGCATTTTCACCATAGCAGATACCGTCATAATGCTGGAAAAGGATACCAGAGGCATTATTGCCAGAGGAAACCCCAACGACCTGAAGGCAGATACTTCCAATGCCTATGCATACCAGTTTTTCAACCGGAAACCCAAAAGAGATAAAAAACCATGAACCGGAATCCAAATTATTTTAAACTCGGCCTGTTTGTCATCATCTCTTTTTGCCTTGGTGTGGGATTTCTCATTGTTTTCGGGGCCGGCGCATTTTTAAAAAAAGAAATGCTGGCGGAAACCTGTTTTGATGAATCGGTCCAGGGCCTGGATGTGGGTTCTGAAGTCAAATACAAAGGGGTGGGTATCGGCACGGTCAAAAGCATTACCACCCCTGCCAAAGTATATAACGCAGCATCAGAATATGTACTGGTGGTTTTTTCCCTGGATGAAAACATTTTTGTCGAGGGCCGGAACAAAGACCCTGAACAGGCCTTTGCCGATGCCATCGACAAAGGCCTCAAGGTATATCTGAGTTTTAAGGGGCTGACCGGGGCAGCCTTTCTGGAAACCGATTATTTTCCTGACAAAACATCAGACCTGAACATCACATGGGAACCAGAGCACCTGTATGTGCCTTCCCGGAAAAGCAGTATAAAACGCATGGGAGATGCATTGAACCAGATTCTGGAAACCCTGGCCGATATGAATATCGTGGGAATGACCACCAATCTGGAGGAACTGCTGGAAACCCTGAACGCGAAAACGGCCAACTTTGACCTGGCAGGCATATCCACCCAGGCATCCACCCTGCTGGCAGAAATACGGGAGACCAACCAGCAGTTGTCCGATACCCTCGGTTCCCCTGAATTTCATAAGATGATCCAGGATGCCCAGGGGTCTTTTGCAGGCATCAGATCCATTGTGGACAAAGCAGGGGAACCTGTAGACAAGACCCTGAAGGATCTGCAGCATACGGCCGCCAATGCGAGAACCTTTACCCGGGAGCTGGAAACGCGCACAGACAAAAGGCTCAAACAGGTATCCGGGCAGATCAATACCCTGCTGGAAAGCCTTAACACCACGGTCAAAATGCTGGAAACCCTGGTATGGCTCAATACTGACACCATCAACCGAACCATTGACAACTTTGAACACACCTCGGAAAACCTCAAACAACTGAGCCTGGAAATCAAGCAGTATCCCGGCCGTCTGCTTCTGGAACGGCCCCCCAGAAAACTGCCTGAAGACACGGACGGGAAGGGAGAATGATGAACCAGAGTCCACACAGGGAGGTATCACGATCAGGCGTATCAGGGCGGGCCTTTCTTGGGAAAATGAACCGGCTCAGCATACCCGGTGTTCTTGTCGCCGGGCTCTTCGTTCTGACGGGCCTGTGCATGGCAGGCTGCTCCGGCATCATCAGAGATTTTCCTGAACAAAACCAGTTTACCATTGCACCCCCGCAGCTGCCCGGGGAAGCCGGGATCCGCAGCACTGGAAAAGGCCTTCTGGTGCGTCAATTTGACATATCCCCTGAATTTGAGAGCACTTTTTTTATTTATAAAGTATCTGACAACCGGTACACAGGTGATTATTACAACAAATTCATGGTGTCGCCGGCCCGGATGATCTCAGATGCGTTTAAAGAGGCGGTATACAGATCTGATTTTTTCCGGCCTGCCCGGGCCAGTGCCCCTTCTGACATCAGTTTCCGCCTGGGGGGGAAAATAATTTCGCTGTATGCAGATATCAGGGACCCGGAAAACCCCCGGGCGGTCATGGCCCTGCGCCTGACCCTGGAACAGCATGCAGGCACCGGGTTTGTTCCGGTGATCAACCGGGTCTACAAAGCGTCTCAGCCCACCACCCAGGCCGGGGCAGCAGCGCTGGCGCAGGCCTGGAACCACTGTCTGGCCCGGATTATACTGGATTTTTTAAAAGATGCACAAACCCTGGAATAAGCAGGGGCCTGCCGGAAAATCACACCCGGCTATACAGGAAAAGCAAAACCGGGCAGACCAACCTTCCAGAGCCCGTTTTCCCTGACCACCGTGACCGTGGTCTGAAATTCATGTTCTTCAATCAGGCCGAACACATATCCCACTATCCGGTAAAGCGGATTGATACTGCGGACCATGACCGCTTTAAACCCGATAACTGCCGTATCTTCATCTTTGGACAGCACATGGGTTTTCATGAGAATGGGCCGCATTTTCAGATAGGAAAGTGCAAGCCCCCGGCTGGCTGCCTCCTGTTTTTTTACCCGCAGGTACATATCCACCCGGTTGACATCGTTTTCGTTATAAAGGGCTTTTTCACTCATATAGACAGACATGGTTTCATCCAGCATGAAATACTCCCCGGCAAATGCTTTTACCACGCTTTCAGGGCTGCTGCCATCCTCAGCCAGGACAGAGGATGTATGGATGCACAGGCCGGTCAACAAGGCAGCAAGCAAGGATATCAGTCTGAAGCGATTTTTCATGGGTTGTTTCTCCCTTAATTTTTTGTTTTGTGTTATACAGCACCATGTGGGTTTCTAATAGCAAAGAAAATTTTAATGTTCAATATATTTCAGGGCAGAAAATTAAAACTTGATTATAAAACCCCGGCATGGTATGGATGCAGCGAAAATTACATATCACATACTATGTGATACACAAGTTTTGTGTCCAGGGTAACGCAAAGGGAAAAGGATGGGGGTAAGATGCTGCGCCTGACCAACGTCACCAAAAAATTCGGGGCCTTGACAGCTGTCAACAACCTCAGCTTTGAGGTCCGCCAGGGTCAGATATTCGGCATTGCCGGACCCAACGGGGCAGGAAAATCAACCGTGTATAACCTTATCACAGGGCTGTATGATTTTAAAGGCACAATTTTTTTTAAGGATCAGGACATCTCCGGGCTGCCCCCCCACCGCATTGCCAGACTGGGCATTGCCAGGACCTTTCAGATCCCACAGACCTTCCCCAGCCTCACCGTGGCAAAATCCATTGCAGTGGGCTCCTGTTTTGGCAGCCGCAAAGGGTTTGACCAAAACCACGTGGACCAGGTGCTCGCTTTTGTAAACCTGGAAGAAAAACGTGATACCCCCACCGGCAGCCTGAATCTGCTGCAAAAAAAAATGCTCATGATCGGCGCGGCCCTGGCCACCCGGCCGGAAATTCTCATGCTGGACGAACCCATGGCAGGGTCTAATTCAAAGGAGATCATCCAGCTCATGGACCTGATCCGGCGCATCAACCAGGACTTAGGGGTAACCATCATCCTCATTGAACATTTCATGAAGGTGCTCACCGAACTGACCCAGACCCTGCTGATCCTTGAAACCGGCACGGAAATCTGCTGCGGCGATCCTGAAAAAGTCACTTCCGATCCCCGGGTCATCGAATGCTATCTGGGGGACTGTGATGATTGAGCTTGTGGATGTAAATGCCTTTTACCAGGATTTTCATGTGCTCAAAAACGTGTCCCTGGCTGTGGAAAAAGGCCAGATCGCGGTCATGCTGGGCCCCAACGGACACGGCAAAAGCACGGTGCTCAAATCCATCTGCGGCCTGGTGGAAAAGGTCAGCGGCGTGATCCTTTTTGAAGGCGATACCATCACCGGGCTTGGATCTGAAAAACTGGTGGACATGGGGATCACCTATATTGCGGAAAACCGCGAATTGTTTCCCCAGATGAGTGTGCTGGAAAACCTCAAGCTCGGGGCCTATTCCCGGTCTGCCAGGGCCTTTGAAAAAGAGAACCTGGAAAAGGTGTTTGACCTGTTTCCCCGGCTGCGGGACCGGCGTTCCCAGCTGGCTTCCACCATGAGCGGGGGAGAGGCCAGGATGCTGGCAATTGCCAGGGGACTTATGTCCAATGCCCGGTTTCTGGCCATGGACGAACCCTCTCTGGGGCTTCAGCCCAACCTGAGGGACGAGGTGGCCAGGATCATCAAACAGATCAATGACCAGGGTATCACGTTGCTGGTGGTGGAGCAGAACATTCCCCAGATCACGGAACTGGCTGACACGCTTTATGTGCTGGAAGAAGGCAGCATCAGCTTTGCAGGCTCAAAAGAAGATGCCCTGGGCAATGATCACTTAAAAGAAATATTTCTGGGCATGTAGGAGAACCCCCATGGTCATCGAAATTGCGGATGTCATTATCAGCGGCCTGATCAACGGATCTGTCTATGCCCTTATGGCTGTGGGCCTTACCCTGATTTACGGGGTGTCCAAAGCGTTCAACTTTGCCTATGGGTCCTTTTACAGTCTGGGCGGATACATCGCGTTTCTTTTGTTCAGCCTGTCCTTTATCAACAACTATTTTGTGGTGTTTTTACTGGCTGTCCCCATTCTGCTGGTCTTTGGATATTTTGTGGAAAAAGCCCTGGTGGCGCCGCTGCGCAAAAGAGATGACTGGGAAATCAAGGTGATGATGATCACCCTGGGACTGGCATTGTTTCTGGACAACTCCTTTCAGGTGATATTCGGCTCCCGCATGAAATCGCTGCCCCCGTTTCTGGAAGGCGGGTTTGAGGCGGGGGATTTTTATCTGTCCCACCAGGATGTGGGAATCTTTTTTCTGTCCATCGGCGGCATCCTGCTGTTCCGCTGGTTTCTCAACAACACCCGCACCGGCATGTCGGTGCGGGCCGTGGCCCAGAACCCGGCCGGGGCCCAGATCGTGGGTATTCCCAAGGAATTTGTCTTTGCCGCCACCTTTGCCATTTCCACGGTCATGGTGGGTATGGGCGGGATCCTGCTGGCCCAGAAATATTTCATCACCCCCATGGGCGGCTGGGATATCCTGGTCAAGGCCTGGGTGATCACAGCCTTCGGCGGAATGGGATCCATCAAAGGCGGGTTGTATGCCGCATTTATCGTGGGCATGCTCGAGGCGTTTGTGGGATGGTATTTCGGCATGACCTGGACCCTGATTGTACTGTTTGCCGTATTGTTGACCACCCTGGCGGTCCGTCCCCAGGGACTGCTGGGAAAATGGGGATAAATTAATGGATCACAAACGCATTACATTTCTGCTGGCACTTATCTGGGCTGTTGTGGCTGTTCTGCCCCTGTTTTTCGGAGGAACCAACTTTATCATGCACATTCTGATCATGTGCCTGATCTGGTCGGTGGTGGCCTCGTGCTGGGACCTGATCATGGGATTTGCCGGCATTTTCTCCTTCGGCCAGGTGGCGTTTTTTGTCACAGGGTCCTATGCCTCGGCCATTATTTCCGCGCAGTTCGGCATCCCGCCCATTTTTGCGGTGTTCATTGCCGGCGGTATCACCGCCGCCATCGGCATCCTGGTGGGCCTGCCCTGTCTCAAGCTCAAAGGGGCATACATTGCCCTGGTCACCTTTGCCGTGCACATGATCCTGGAACCGGTTCTGAAAGGGGATATCGGCCGGGCCCTGGGCACAGGGGGCTCCAGAGGGCTTTTAACCATAGAACCCATGCATATTTTCGGATACACCTTTACCACGGCCAGCCCGGTACCCTATTTTTACCTGATGCTGCTGGTGGCCGTGATCTGCTCGGCCATCATCCTTGTGGTGATCAGATCCCACTGGGGCACAGCGTTTCTGGCATTGAAAGATTCCCAGGAATTTGCCACCTGCCTGGGGGTGTCTGCCTTCAAGTACAAGCTCATGGTGTTTGCCCTGACCTCTTTTCTCACCGGTATGATGGGCGGGTTTTACGCCCATTACGTGGGCATGCTGTCCACCCGGATGCTGGGCATTGACCTGTTTGTCACCCTCATGGTGATCCTGGTCATCGGCGGGGTGGGCAAATTTCCCGGTGCCGTGATCGGGGCATTTATCACCATTGCCGCCAACGAACTGCTCTCACCTTTAGGTCCCTACAGACCCATCACCATGGGGGCACTGGTGGTGATCCTGGTCCTGTTACTGCCTGACGGCGTTGTGGGGCTGTTCGAGCGGCTGTTTTCCAGAAAGCAGCATGGCATAACCCATTAACACACGGGGGGCAGGGCCCGGCCCTGGAGCCCCGGCAATTTTAATAACACTTCAGGAGGATGAACATGAAAAAAGCACTTGGTATTTTATTGATTCTGGCACTGGCCCTGATGCCCGCCACCGGTCTGTGGGCCAAAGAAACCATCAAGGTGGGCGTACCCCTGGCCATGACCGGACCCTACACCGACACCGGGGACAACTACTGGAAAGGCATCAAGATGGCCATTGACGAAATCAACGCAGCCGGCGGGCTTCTGGGCAAACAGCTGGAACCCGTCCGGTTCGACACCCAGGAATTTGCACCGGAACGGGTCATGCAGGGGGCCGACTACCTGTGCGGCCAGATCGGGGTGGATTCCGTACATGCAGGCTGGGCCGGATGGGGACAGGATGTCCGGGCCTACGGCAAATACACGGCCCCGTTTTTTGCCGATGACGGATCCCAGTCTGCCGTGGATGTGTTCAAACAGAACAAGGAAGAATACAAGAATATCTTCCAGCTCACCGACACCGGCATCAACCAGGCCCAGTCCATGTTCAATGTGCTCATGGCCCTGCCCTATGAATACCCCAACAAAAAAGCTGTGATCATTACTGCGGATGATGCCTGGGGCACGGAAGTGGGAACCACCCTGGAGAAAAATTTCAAGGAAAAAGGCTGGGATGTGGCCATGCATGAGCTGGTGCCCTACGGCACCAACCAGTGGGGCCCGCTGCTCACCAAAATCCGCAGAATCGACCCGGCCATCATCCATGTGGAAATTGTATCTGCCCAGGAAGTGATCACATTTTTCCGGCAGTTCATGAAACGGCCCACCAATTCCATTTTGAGTTACGGATATTCCCTGGTGCCCAGAGAAGTGGTGGAAACCATGGGAAAAGAAGCAGACGGCCTGCTGGGTGAAGTGCCCACAGCCATGCCCACCCCGGAAGCACCCACTCCTGAGGCCCAGGCCTGGCTGGACAAATTTGAAACCATCTGGGGGCATCTGCCCCAGGCCGGCTCCTGGGCAGCCTACTCCGGAGTTAAGGCATGGGCCACGGCTGTTGAGGCTGTGGGGGATGAGAAAAAACATGATGCCGTGTCCGAATATATCGCTGAAAACGGCTACAAAGGTGAAACCGGCTGGTGGAAATGGGATGAGGACCATGTGATGCGTGCCGGCGGAGATGTGCCCATTGCCCATTACCAGGTGCAGGACGGGATAATGGTGGCCATCTTCACTGATCCGCCCACCAGACCCTATAAAGATTACCAGTTCCAGGTTCCCCGCTGGATCAAGCAGTAGAAAAAAGGCCCCGGCCGCATGAACGGATTTGAAAAAAAATGCCAGATATGGGGGTGGGGCCTGTTCATCATCTCAGCGGTCTTTTTTCTGACAGCCGCGGTCCGGGCTGAAGACTGGATGGGATTCTGGGGGGCCCTGTTTTTCTTTGTGGCCTGTTTTGTGTTCCTGGTACCGGTACTGCGCAGATGAGCCTATTCCGGTACCAGGCCAATACCGTACTTTTTCATCTTTTTGTACAACAGGGTCCGGTGAATGCCCAGAAGTTTTGCCGCCTTTGCCTTGTTATACCCGGTTTTTGCCAGGGCCTGGTAGATCGCTGTAATCTGGGCCTCATCCCGGGCGGTTTTCAAAGAGGGCTTTGACCGCCTGCCGGCAACATCCCGGCCCGGGGTCAGGGTGAAGGGCAGATCTCCTTTGTAGATGGTATCGCTTCCTGAGGCGTACATGGCCCGCTCCAGTACATTGGACAGTTCCCTGGCATTTCCCGGCCAATGGTACTGCACCAGTTCTCCGGCTGCATTTTTTTCTATCCGCATGACCGGACGGCCGGCCGCTTTTGCAATCTTTTTCAGCATATGCCGGGCCAGAGGCAGGATATCTGTCGTCCGTTCCCGCAGGGGCGGAATGTGAATCTGGATGACGTTCAACCGGTAAAACAAATCCCGCCGGAACCGCTTTTTGGCCATCATTTCTTCCAGATTCTGGTTGGTGGCGCAGATGACCCTGAAATCAGACCGGATGACCTTAGTGCCGCCGATGCGTTCAAACTCTTTTTCCTCAAGAACCCGGAGCAGTTTGGGCTGCATGTCCAGGGACAGGTCCCCGATCTCGTCCAGGAATATGGTGCCTTTGTCAGCCAGCTCGAATTTTCCGGGCTTTCCCTTTGTTCTTGCCCCGGTAAACGCGCCTTCTTCATATCCGAACAACTCAGACTCCAGCAGGTCCCGGGGGATGGCGGCACAATTGATTTTCACAAACGGGTGCAGTTTTCTGGGGCCGGCATTGTGTATGGCCTGGGCAAACAGCTCTTTGCCGGTACCGCTCTCACCGGTCACCAGCACGCCGGAGTTGTTGGCTGCTGCCTTTGCCGCCTCCTGTTTGAGGGCGGTGATGGCATCACTGCGGCCGACGATGCAGTTGAATGTATATTTTGTGGCCCGCAGGTCAAAGATCTCTTTTTCAAACAGCTGGACCCTGGACTCCAGTTCAGACAGTTTTGCAGCCAGTTCCCGGACTTCAGCCACATTCTTGAACATGACCTGGCCGTAAACCGCAATGACCTGCCCGCCTTCTTTTATGGGAATGCGCTGCACCACCATGTCCTGGCCTTTGATGCGGTGGGATTTATTGATTTCCGCTTTTCCGGTCCGGGCCACAATGTGCATGCGGGTGTTTTCCACTACCTCGGTGCAGTGCCGGCCGATCTGGGCTTTGGGGTCCAGGTTCAGAAACCGGCCGTACTGTCTGCTGAAATGGGTGATGTACCCCTGGGCATCGATCACCATCACCCCGGCATTGATATTGTCAAATATCTGTTCATATAATCTGAGCTGTCTGTGCAGTTCTTCTATTGTATTCATTTTGATACACCTGAGTGCTGTTATAATTCCAGTAACCTGAAATGTCGAGAAAAAAATTGTTTTTACGGACCAGTCCAGCCGGAACGTACCATAACAGCTACATGTATATTCATTGCTACGGTTTTGCCGGTACTGAAATCCCTGGGTCCTGCTGCCGGCTTACGGTGCAAAACCCCTGTTTTCAGGTATTTCAGCCATACCTGCCATCTTTTCGGTATGGGATGGCTTGAAACTTGCTGTTAAACAACAGCATATCTCTTTGCACCCGGTTCATTTTATGAACATGAAAGGAAAGAACCATGAAACACAATGCCGACACCATCGTATCTTTGTTCATCTCCTCTTCCATGTCCGAGCTGATGCAGGACAACGCAGCTCTTGCCGGCATGACCCCTAAACAGCAGGCCCTTCTCAAAACCGTCTGCCGCACCGCCGCCCGGGATGCACTGGCGTTGTCCGGCACTGTTTCCACAGCCGCTGTAACTCACTTTGATGGAAACCGGGCAGACACCCCCATGCCGCTCACATGCATTGCCTGAAAATCTGCATCGCCTGAAAACTGACCGGATTATTTGAAAATCAATTTTGCTGGTGGATCTGAATTGATTGCCCACCTGACTTGCCCTGCACCTGGTTTTTTCCTGGAGAATATGGTAGACAATCTTAACACCCATATGGAACCAGTGCGTAACGCATTTTGGAAAAGGAAAAAACCAGTACCCATGAAACCTGAGAACCAAACCAGCGCCTACACCTGCAGAGAATACAGAGAGGAGATGATCCTTCTGGCGCTGCAGAAAAAACTGTCCGCCCCGGACCTGACCCCGGAAGAAAAAGAACAGCTTCTCACGGAGATCGCCCGGGTGGAGGCCCTGATGGGCATGGATTGAGCTTTTTCAGGCAGCCCGGGATAATATACACAGGGAATTCACTATGAAAACAACAGAACTGATAAAAAAAGAAAACCAGTTCGGGGCAAAAAACTACAAGCCCCTGGACGTGGTGCTCAGCAAAGGATCCGGCATCTGGGTCTGGGATGTGGAAGGCAATAAATACCTGGACTGTCTGTCTGCCTATTCCGCAGTGAACCAGGGACATTGTCATCCGAAAATCTTTCAGGCCATGAAGGACCAGGCACAAAAACTCACCCTCACCTCCCGGGCCTTCCGCAATGACCAGCTGGCGCTCTTGTATGAAGAACTGTGCGCGCTCACCGACTCCCACAAGGTTCTGCCCATGAACTCCGGCGCAGAGGCGGTGGAAACCGTGATCAAATGCGCCAGAAAATGGGGATATGAATCCAAGGGCGTCGCACGGGGCCGGGCAGACATTATCGTATGCTCGGACAATTTCCACGGCAGGACCCTGTCCATCATCGGGTTCAGCACGGACGAGAATGCCCGCCAGAACTTCGGGCCCTTCACCCCGGGATTCACTGTCATTCCATTCGGGGATGCCGATGCCCTGGAAGCTGCCATCACCCCGGACACCGTGGCCTTCCTGGTGGAGCCCATCCAGGGGGAAGCAGGGGTGATCATTCCGCCCAAAGGCTATCTCAAGCGGGCCAGAGAGATCTGTACCCAAAAAAACGTGCTCATGATTTTAGATGAGATCCAGACCGGTCTGGGCCGCACAGGCAAACTGCTGGCTGAAGAGCATGAAGGGGTCCAGGCAGACCTCACCCTCATCGGCAAGGCTTTGTCCGGCGGGTTTTATCCGGTATCGGCAGTGCTGTCCAATGAAGCGGTACTGGGCCTGCTCCAGCCGGGTCAGCACGGCTCCACCTTCGGCGGCAACCCCCTGGCCTGTGCCGTGGCCCGGGCAGCACTCAAGGTGCTGAAAGAAGAAAACATGATTGAAAACGCCGCTGAGATGGGGACCTATTTTCTGGAACAGCTGCAGAAAATCAAGCATCCGGCCATCAAAGAGGTCCGGGGCATCGGCCTGATGATCGCCATCGAACTGCACGAAAATATTTCAGGCGGTGCCAGGCCCATCTGCGAAGCCCTCCAGACAAAGGGCATCCTGTGCAAGGAAACCCACACGTACACCATCCGCTTCGCACCACCCCTGGTGATCACAAAACCGGACATCGACTGGGCCCTTGAAAGGATCAGGCAGGTGTTTGCAGACCTGGATTGATGGATATTTTTCGGAATGATCCGTGCCGGCTGATCTTTTAAAATAATAAACCGGGCGATGCCGATTTCTTTGAATCATTATTAAAATTTTCTTGACAATTCTCCGTCAAAAACCTAAAAATCAACCAGTAAGTCCAATTTATTAGACATACTGGTTGATTTATCATGAAAAATTTGATGCAATTTCCCCCAGAGTTTGATTACAATTTGCTGCTGCACGCTTTACGGGATTACAAAAAGCCAAGAGATAAAATCAGGAGGCTTCTCAAGGATAAGGATATCATTAGAGTTAAAAAGGGACTTTATGTGCTGGGCAATGCGTATAATAAGCCCTACAGCAAGTATGTCCTGGCCAATCTAATCTATGGGCCATCTTACATAACCGCTCAAACCGCATTGGCATTTTGGAACATGATACCCGAACGTGTTGAGCTGTTTATCAGCATGACAACGAAAAGAAAGAAGCTGTTTGAAACACCAGTTGGCAGATTTTCTTATTTGTATTGTCCGAAAAAAGTGTTCAATATCGGGATTCAGCTTGAAGATGCAGGAGATCAAAAAAAATTTCTGATTGCTTCCCCTGAGAAGGCGCTGTGCGACATGACAGCTATGCAAACGCATATTTCAACAAAAAGAGAAATGCAGGAATTCCTCACGTTAATGCGATTGGATTATGGTGCCTGCAAAGACCTTGATTTATCATTATTAGAAGAAATTAAGACCGGATATCGAAAGCAAAGCATAAAACGGCTGCTTCATTGTTTGAAAGAAGACTATGTTTGACAAAAAAATTGAACAAATGCTGCGCAGGTATGAATTACAGACGGTTCATGATCATGAGAATGCGCTTAAAGAGATCATACAGGAAATCGTTTTGCTTGGTTTATGGCGGTCAAAATTTTATGAAAAAGCTGTTTTTTACGGTGGGAGCGCATTACGAATTATGCATAACCTGGACCGTTTCTCTGAGGATCTCGATTTTTCATTAATTCAGCCGGAAAAGGCTTTCGATGTGAAACCATATCTTGGTGGGGTAAAATCAGAACTGGAACTATGGGGTTTTGAGGTTTCTACAGAAGAAAAAGACAAGAAGGATAAAAGCACGATCGATTCCGCGTTCATCAAAGCAAACACATTGGTCCATTTATTAAAAATTGGTTCAAATTTGAAGACCCATAAAAATGCTGTGATGAAGATAAAATTAGAAATTGATAAAGATCCGGCTATCGGCTTCACCAGTGACCTTAAATATCATCTGCATCCAATTCCGTTTACCATAAAAACCATGACCCTGCCCGGTTTGTTTGCAGGCAAACTGCATGCGTTGTTATGCCGGACTGTAAGAACCAACATAAAAGGCCGGGACTGGTATGACTTCATCTGGTTTGTGAAGAATAATATCCCATGTGACTTGCATTATCTGAAAAATAAAATGCTGCAGACAGGCCATATTGATTTTTCAGAAACGCTGACAAAAGAAAAACTTGTTGAATTGATGTCTGAAAAAAGTAAAAAGATTAACTTTTCCCTGGCAAAAATGGATGTTGAACCATTTTTAAAAAATGCCGGGCAAAAAGATGAATTACGCCTTTGGTCAGATGTTTTTTTTAATGAATATCTGATTCAAAAAATTGATGTCTTGACAAGTCATTAAGAAACGGTTCACTCTTTTTCCCCGCCTGATGCCAACTGGCAATTTATCTTTTTCTGGAACCTGCGGAGGTGTCATGAAACACCTGATTATCGGAAACGGAATTGCCGGGATCAACCTGCTCACAAAAGGCCTGGACGATCTGGTGGGTCTGGTGGGGACCAGGTTCGCTGTCGAACCTGATCCGGAGAAGGCCGCTGTTTTTCTGATCCAGGTAATTGAAAAAAAAACGCAAAGCACTGGGGCTGCACAGCCGGGCCCTTCAATAACAATGGAAGGACAATAGGTGAACCATTTTTCAAAACAGCCTGGTTTGTCCGCGATATACTTACTAAAGTAATTATTTCACTTGCAGACGGCAAGTTCAAGGATTGATGCAGCCAATGTGACCGGCTGTTTTTTCTTCCATGATCCGGATCACTTGCTCATAGGAATGGCGCTTGATGATATGGTTGAACTGGGCCCGTAAAATCCCCACCAGGCTGACACCAAGGGCAGTCACATCATAAACCATCCACTGGCCGCCGCCGGTGTGATGCATCCGTACAGTGACCGGGATGCGCAGCCTGTCGTGATGAACTCTCACATGCACCAGGGCCCGGTTATTTGCAATTTTTTCCCGGACAAACACCACCTGTTCTCCTTTATATCTGTCTGCCCAAGGCAGGTAGACGCTTTCCAGAAACCGGCCGAACAATGCGATGAATGCTGTTTTTTCCGTATCTGTGCGTTTATCCCAGTGATCCGCCAGGCTCAACCGGGCTGTTTCTGCCAGACTGAAACGCTCATGGACTGCATCACACAAAAGGCGCATCTGTTTTCGGGCGTCATTCCGGGAATCATCTGTCAAACGGGTGAGAATGGCGGTTACCCTTTCAACCGTCTCCTGCAGCTGCTGCCCGGGAGATTGCGCCGGCTGCGCCCGGGACCGGTCCACAGCAATGCTGCACAAAAACAGAACCAGGATCATGCACACAAACCGTTTCATGCAGATCACCTCACCGCCTTTCCGGCCAGATCTGTTCCGCCATTTCCGTGAGTTTGTATTTCTGGATTTTGCCGGACGCGGTCATGGGATAATCGGTCACAAAATGCACATACCTGGGGATCTTGTACCGGCTGATCTTTCCCCGGCAGAAATCAATGACATCGCTGGGATGAAGATCTGCCCCGTCCCGGGCAATGATGAAAGCCCCCACCTCTTCCCCGTATTTTTCACTGGGCACGGCTGCCACCTGCACATCCCGGATCCTGTCCATGCGGATGAGAAACTCCTCGATCTCCCGGGGATAGATGTTTTCTCCGCCCCGGATGATCATGTCCTTGTGCCGGCCCGTGATGGACAGATTGCCTTTGTCATCCAGAACCCCCAGGTCCCCTGTGTGCAGCCAGCCGTCTGCATCAATGGCTTTTTGCGTGGCTGCTGGGTTGTTGTAATACCCTTTCATGATGCTGTACCCTCTGCAGCAGATCTCTCCCTGCTGCCCGGGTGCCAGGGTTTTTCCGTTTTCCGGGTCCGTGATCCTGACTTCGATGTGGGGCAGTGCCCGGCCCACGGTTTCCACCCGCAGCCGGATGTCGTCATCAATGCGGGTGTAGGTCACCACTGGCGAGGCTTCAGTGAGCCCGTAACAGATGGTGATGTCGGTCATATGCATCCTGTCGATCACCTGTTCCATCACATGCACCGGGCAGTTTGATCCCGCCATGATCCCGGTGCGCAGCGATGAAAAATCGAATTTGTCAAACAGGGGATGGTCCAGGATGGCGATGAACATGGTGGGCACCCCGTAAAGGGCCGTGCACCGCTCTTTTTCCACCGAGGTCATGACCATCACCGGATCAAACCCTTCCAGGATCACCATGCAGGCCCCGTGGTTCACGGCAGCCAGCACGCCGAGCACACACCCGAAGCAGTGGAACAGGGGCACGGGCAGACAGACCCGGTCCTTTTGTGTGAATTTCTGGTTTTCCCCGATCCAGTACCCGTTGTTGCCGATATTGTAATGGGTGAGCATCACCCCCTTGGGAAACCCGGTGGTGCCCGAGGTGTACTGCATGTTCACCACATCGTGGGGGGAAAGGTGCTTCTGCCGCCGGGCATACTGATCATCTCCCACCATCACCGCCAGGGACCGGATCTCAGGAATGGTGTACATGCCCCGGTGTTTTTCCTGGCCCAGGAACCCCACCCGCTTCAGGCAGGGAAATGCATCACTTTTGAGGCTGCCCCGCTGACAGGTTTTCAGCTCCGGCACCAGATCATACACCGTGTTCACATAATCAGTGTCCTGGAATCCGTCAATGATGAACAGGTTTTCCGCTTCCGACTGCTCGAGCAGATAGGCCAGCTCAGCGCTCCTGTAATTGGTGTTCACCGTGAGCAGCACAGCGCCGATTCTGGCGGTGGCAAACTGGAGTGTCACCCAGTAAGGAATGTTGGTGGCCCACACCGCCACCTTTTCCCTTTTTTTTACCCCCAGGGCCATGAGTCCCTTTGCCATCTCATCCACCAGGTCTCCGAACTGACGGTAGGTGAGGCGGAAATCCCTGTCCACATACACCAGGGCATCGTTGTCACCGAATTGTGCCACGGTTTCATCCAGCAGATCCCCCAGGGTAATTTCCCGCAAACCTGTACCTGTTTCCATGAGATCTCCTCTGTTATTCCGGTATGTAGATGACCGCGTGAATGGCGGCTTTTTCATCCCCGTGACAGCTCACGTAATGGGGCACAATGGAATTGTAGTAAATGGAGTCTCCCATCCCCAGGATATGGGTGTCTTTGCCGTAGATCACCTCGATCTGTCCTTCTACCACCACGATGAATTCCTCGCCTTCGTGGGAGGATAAGGTTTTTTCCCGGGCCGATTCCGGGAGAATCTCCACGAAAAACGGCTCCATGTGCCGGTCCATCTTGCCTGTGCCCAGAGCATAGAAATTCAGGGCCGGGGATTTGCCGGACACCGCAGGCACGCTGAACTCCGCAGCCCGGGTGCTGTGCCGCACAATAAAGGGATCGGCCTTTCCCTGGTCATCCAGAAAGGTGCCCAGCCGCACCCCCAAGGCCCTGGCGATCTTCATCAGCGGCCCCAGGGGCGGGTACACATTTTCAACGAGCATGTTTTCCAGAAACGGCACGGAAAGCCCGGTCTGTTCTGCCAGACCTTTCAGATCCATGCCGCGTTTATCCATATATGTTCTGATACGCTGACTGATTTTTCCTGTCTGCATGATGTCTCCAAATATTGCATAAAAAAATCTGCTTTATAATACAATCTGCAGGGCTTGTCAAAATCCCTTATTGCCTCTGGATTTTTTTCTATAAGATGCCACGATTTGAGTCCCTGGTGGAGCCCCGCGACCCTGACTGTACTTTCACCCAGCTGCATCATGCCCGAAACAAGCGTGATTTAATTAAAAAAACAGGTTGTTTGAACGAATCAAAAATTATATTATGGCAATGTCATTCAAAAGGATAAATACACAACGCCGGAGCGTTTATGACTATCCTGAATTTTCATTGTAATCAGGCCCGCACCGTTTAAACCGACATCCAGGCAGAAATCGATTGAATGGCAAGGCAGTGTAATTAAACTGGGGTATGGTCAGATGGAGACTAAAACCGATACTGCCGGGAATCATGGGAACCTCACGGTTTCAATGAATATCGCCATTGTGGGCGGTGGCCGGGCCTGCCGTTTTTTCCTTGAGCTGATCAGCAATGATCCAATTCCTTTTTTCGATATCAAAATACTGGGGGTATGCGATAAAAATGACACCGCGGAGGGATTCCTGCTTGCCCGGAAAATGGGAATTTATACAACTGAGAATCTCCAGGATTTGCTCAATATCAAGCACCTGGACAGCGTACTGGAGCTTACGGGCAGCCGGGATGTGCTCCTTGAAATTATCCGTTTAAAACCCGATGGTGTCGGTGTCCTTGAATACAATATCAGCAGAATACTGCGCAATCTGCTGTATACGAACCAGCAGCTGAAATCAGCCGAAAAAAAGCTTGTGGCCGAGAAAACCTTTTCCAGTCTGCTCATCCAGCAGAGCACGGCTGCCATTGTCATCATTAATACTGATTTTACCATTGCCGATGTCAATGATGCCTATCTCCATACGGTAAAAAAAACAAAGGACCAGGTTATCGGGGCCTATTGCTATGAAATTTCCCATTGTATAAAAGCCCCCTGTTCAAGCGTGTTTCCCGGTGTGAAATGCCCCATGCTGGAAACGTTAAGGTCCGGCAAGAATGCCTATGTTATCCATGACCATCCGGGTCCGGACGGTAACCGGGTGTATTGCAGTCTTAACACCTATCCGATTAAAAATGATGCCGGCAAGGTAATACAGGTTATTGAGTTCTGGCGGGATATAACGGCCGAGTTCTCCGACAGGTGGAAGAAACGGGAAAAAAAATTTCAATCCGATATCCAGAAAATGGTCCAGGAAGATCGGATGATTTCTTTGGGCAAATTAGCAGCAAGCTGCGCCCATGAAATCAACAACCCCATCCAGGGGCTTTTGACATTTTGTGATTACATGCTGGGTATTTTAGATACCGGGCGCCCGGAAGGTGATCAATTATTACAGTTCAAAGACCACCTGACGCTCATGTCATCTGAACTGGAACGCTGCGGGAATATCGTTTCCGGGATGCTTTTCTTTGCCAGGGAATCCGGGCTTGAACATAAATATATTGATTTAAACGAAGTCTTGCATGCGGTTCTCACCCTCACCCGGCATAAGCTGGAACTTGGAAATATCACACTGACAACAGACCTTTACCCTGCCCCGCTGATCCTTGAAGGAGATATCAACCAGCTTCAGCAGTGTTTTTTGAACCTGATTTTTAATGCCAGTGAAGCGATGCCGGACGGAGGTGAACTCACTGTCACATCCTGGATGGACAAAAACCCGGAAACCGCCTGTGTGGAAATTCGGGACACCGGTTACGGCATCCCGGAAAAAATCCACGATAACCTTTTCGATCCTTTTTTTACCACAAAGGATATCGGACAGGGTACCGGGCTTGGGCTGTCTATTGTGCACGGGGTGGTCAAAGCCCATAAAGGGACTGTAAAAATCGACAGCCAACAAGGAAAAGGCGCTGCATTTATTCTGTCTTTTCCAGTGATATCTTCGCTTGACCATGATCCTGACGGAGGATAAGCATGGATAATAAAATTAGAATCATGATCGTGGATGATGAGATGATTGTTCGAAAATCTCTTTGGACCTGGTTTAAAAAATACGGCCATGGGGTGGATACGGCCGCTTCAGGTCCGGAAGCCCTGGAAAAACTTGAACAAAAGCCTTTTCAGGTAATGTTCGTGGATATTAAAATGCCGGGTATGGACGGCCTTGAACTGCTGGAGAAAGTAAAACAAGATTATCCGGACATCATGGTGGTGATCATTACCGCCTACGGTTCCATTGAAAGCGCGGTCAAAGCCATGCGCACCGGTGCCAGTGACTATCTGCTCAAACCTTTCAAGCCGGACCAGCTGTCACTGGTGATGGAAAGGATCATCTGCCAGCAGAAAATCACACTGGATTATCAATACCTGAAAGGACATCTCGAACAGATCACGCGGTTTGACAACATCATCGGTCAGTCAGCACCCATGAAAAAACTGTACGCAATAATCCCGGAAGTGGCCCAAAGTGATGCATCCATTTTAATCACCGGAGAAACCGGAACAGGCAAAGAACTGGTGGCCAAGGCCATACATGCCAAAAGCCCCCGGGCAGAGCTCCCCTTTATCGCCATCAACTGCGGCGCGCTGCCGGACACGCTCATGGAAAGTGAATTGTTCGGGCACAGAAAAGGGGCGTTTACCGGGGCGACCCATACCAGAAAAGGGTTTCTGGAAATAGTTTCCGGCGGTACCCTTTTTTTGGATGAAATCGGTGATATCAGTGCAAAGATGCAAGTAGACCTCCTCCGGGTGCTGGAGGACAAAAAAGTATTCAGTGTTGGAAGCGAAACACCTGTTGCGGTTGATTTCCGCCTTATTTCAGCCACCCGGCACAACCTTGAGGCGCTTATTCTGGAAGGGGTTTTCAGGGAAGATTTTTATTACCGGATCAACGTGATAAAAATCCACCTGCCGGCCCTGCGGGAACGCAAAGATGATATTGCGCTTCTTGCAAAGCATTTTATGGAAAAATACAGCCATGAAACCACGAAAAATGTGGACAGGATAACACCGGATGCCATCACGCTGTTGACCGCTTACGACTGGCCGGGAAATGTCAGAGAAATGGAAAATGCCATTGAACGTGCCGTAGTGTTAAGTAAATCCCGGACGCTCAGTACCGAAGATTTTTCATTTCTGAAACCTTCACAGGCACCGGTGCTCAAGGGAAAGACATTAAAAGAAGTACAAAAAGAACATATTCTTCAGATACTGGAGGAACATGACTGGCAGATTACCCGGTCGGCAGAAGTCCTTGGTATAAACCGCGTAACGCTTCATAAAATCATTAAACGGGATAATTTAAAAAAAGGCCGATGAAAAAACAGATCGGGGTGTTGCCGCTGGGAGAAGTCCCGGCACTCGTGCTCAAGGTTATAACAGCCAATATTACAGCCTATTACAAGTGGCCGGCCGCTGTTCTGCCCGTAGGTACCATTCCTGCATCCGCTTTTGATGACAGGAGGCTACAGTATGATGCCGGCATTATCATCAACAATCTCCATGCATGGGATTTTACCGATTATTCTAAAATTGTGGGGGTCATGTCCCAGGATATTTTTATTCCCATTTTCAATCATGCATACGGCCATGCTGTACAGGGCGGCTATCTGGCCATTATTTCGCTGTTCAGACTGAACAGGAACACCGACGGGTCATTGCCACCGCCCTCCCTTTTTTACGCGCGGGCAGCAAAAGTCGCACTCCATGAACTCGGCCATCTGTTCAGCCTCTTCCACTGCGATGAAAACAAATGTGTCATGCACTTTTCAGGTGCCATAAAAGATCTGGACACTATTCCCTTTTATCTTTGCCGGGACTGTGAAAGGCGCCTGGTTCCCTGAACAGATACCTCCTTAGTATTCTTTCAGGTTCTCAAAAACTCCTTTACAAGGGATTCCCATCCGATCTCAGGGAAACTGCGGTATACATCATCCACCGGTTCACCACCCGTGGCAGCCAGATCCTTGTATTCCGGACCGATCAGGTGTAAAAGCCGCTGGCTTTCCCGGTCTGTCCATGCAAGACTTTCTTTTCCATAAAAAAGCCCCTTGTGATTCCGTCTGGGCATATCTGGCTCAAGCACACACAGCCAGCCTTCATGGTAAGGATCTTCATGGACGATTTCCGGATGCTCCTGTGCTTTGGTGTTGACTGCCAGCACAGCTCCTGTGACAGGTGAAAGTGCTGTGGCCTTCTTGTCCGAACGGGAAAATGTCACCGCAGCATGGTCTTTTTTCAACCCAGTACCGATGGAGGGAATCGAAATTTTGGAAGGGGTGCCAAACAGTTTGACCAGGAAATCATCAAATCCCACCGTCACCCGTCCGCCATGCCCGAACCGTGCCCAGGTGTGTCCCATGTGGTAGTAATAGCCGCGGGCCAGGCGGTAACCGGATGCCATTGAAAAATCCGGTTTTTTGCTGAATCCGCTCAGGTCTTCCTCATCCAGTATCTGATCATAGGCACAGTGATAGCACTCATAATCCAGAATACAGGCTTTGGGTTCATCCACGCGGCCGGTAAGTACGTGCCGGCAGGGCCGGGGGTACCATTTGTAAATATCTTTTAATGTTTTAGACAATGGTGAACCCTCTTTCCGGGAATCCAGATTGCGGGCAGCCTCCATTTTTTTCTGCATGGCCTTATCAAACGGACAGGTGCGGCAGTCATACACATTGTCGCATAATTTGAAATGGACAATACCTGCTTTCATCCATATGCACTGGTTTTCAACCACCTGGAACCCTTTAACCGCATGTTCCTGTTTTCGGGACCTCATTTTACACCTCCTTTGCAGGTTCTAAATACCTGCGTTTGTTTATTGACATTGCAAACCCGGTACCAGATAAAAAACACAGACTGACAAACCGCTATCTGATTGAAACAAAAGGATTGTGTGGCTTCCAGACATGCAAAAAACGGCAACCGGCCATGTGTAATTGAGATGCAGGTGTAACTATTTACAACACAGCTGCCTGATATTTTAAAAGATTTAAATTCAAATAGAGCATGGACAGGACCTCGTGAGGAATGTTGCCGAAAGCTACAGGCCTGTGATGATTTGTTACACAACAGCCGCAATCTCTGACCTGCTGACGGGTCTGCAGAGGTCAGACAGCGGTCTTGTTCATAATTGTTCACCGGTTTTATTGGAAGAAGAAGATAACAGGCTTTGGCAATGGCAGACCGCACCGCCCTGAAGTTCTTGATCGAACCGGTCTGCCACCGCCTGTTTGACCCTGTTCAGCCTGTCAGAGGCAGGAAGGGTGCGGCAGATAGATTCCACGTAGCCGCGGTCTCTGACCTGCTGCAGGGCCGGCGCAAAATTGATATCAAATACCCACCCGATCTGAAGCAGTTTAAAATCATTCAGATTTTTTATATGGCGGGCATCCACGATTTTTCCATTTACCACATCTTCGTACACCCGGTCTGACATGCCGGGTGTATCCGGAAGTCCCAGTTCAATGGCCGGGTTGTCCTCCTTGTTCTGGCGCTGGTAATGGTCAATGACCACCCGCCAGATATCCAGCTTGTCCGCATCCCGCAGCAGCCGGGCATAAAACAGGCATTCCCCGGTTTCACCTCCGGGAAGGGCCGCCCGGTTGTGATAGGAAATAACCCGGCACACCCGATCTGCCACAGAAGGGGAAAGGCTGTCCAGCACCTGCTGGTGCTGCAAAATTTTCACCCCGAGCGCAGCATGGTTTTCTGACTTATAGTCCACAAAGGTGCGGTACCGGGCATATTGTTCAAAGCGCCCGATATCGTGAAACAGGGCCATGACAGCTGCCAGGTTCCGGGCCTTTTCATCCAGGCCCAGGCCTTCTGCAATCAGCAGAATCTCCTGGACCACCCTTTCTGAATGGTCCTTTTTCAGCCGGACATTTTTCACCACATCCGGGGGGGGATTTCCCCGGGCCGTGAATCCGGCCACATACTGGTCAAACCAGTTTCTGAATTCGTCTTTTCCCATTAATCCTTTATACCTGCAACACCGGTTCTGAATGATCCGGCTGTTTGGGTTCCATGTTGCCATGAACCCATAAAAAACATGGCCTTCAGTATATATCAAATTAAAGCAGTCTGGGCAATTGCCGGGGAGAACCATTTGTTGTGGTCTCTCCGGCCATGAGGGTTATAAAAAA
>Ga0102943_1000553_pt1 | contig 25095 bp, 16 predicted proteins | sample SalPonC_black_MG_FD_78174 | JGI IMG/M metagenome (GOLD analysis project Ga0102943, IMG submission 78174) | Salt pond soil microbial communities from South San Francisco under conditions of wetland restoration - Salt Pond MetaG... | ecosystem: Environmental > Aquatic > Marine > Intertidal zone >...
CGCGCCCGATTCGACCGAGGCCGCTGAGAGAGCCGTGCCCGACACGAGCGGGACCGTCGAGGTCCTCGGATCGGCCGCCCGCCCCGTGACGATCGAAATCCCGGACAGCATGACCTCGGTCGAGGTCCGCGAGACCGACGGCGGCCGGTTCGTCGTCCCCACGATCGAAGTGCGCGGCGAGCGGATCGATCCGGCCGACCTGCGGACGCAGACCACGGTCTCGCTCGGACGCTCCGAGGTCGAGCGCTTCCAGCCGGCGAGCGTGGCCGACGCCCTGGTCACCGTGCCCGGGGTGGATCTCACCAAGACCGGTCCCTGGTCGACCCGGCCCTCGCTGCGCGGCCTCGGCGGGCAGCGCGTCCTGCTCAAGGTCGACGGGGTGAGGATCAATCCCGTGCGTGGGCACGGGCCCGATCCGTCGATCGCCGGTCTCGATCGCATCGAGTCGATCGAGGTGCAGCCCGGCGCCAGTGCCGCGCAGAACGGCACCGATGCCCTCGGCGGCGTGATCAACATCGTCACGCGGCGGCCGCTGCTGGAGGGAGAGGTCGGCGAACATGTGGCGATCCGCGGACGCGCGTCGGACCCGGGCGGCGGACGTTCCGTCGGGGCCAGCCTATGGTCCACGCGGCCGGGATTCGGATTCGAGGTCGACGCCAGCCGCGGACAGTTCGATGCCCTGCGGACACCCGACGGCGAGATCGCCAACAGCGGGTACCGCGACGAGAGCCTGTCACTGCGGCTCGCGGTGGGACGGCCCGATCTCCACTCGGAGATCCAGGCGAGCCGGTACTCGGCCTACGACGTGGGCCTGCCCGCCTTCGCCAGCACCTCGGGCAACGCGGGCGTGTACCCGCTGCGGCGCCGCGACGCGTTGCGGTTCGAGTCGGTCTACGAGACGCCGGCGACCTCGACGAACGTGATCGAGCGCGCCGCGGTGATCGCCGACGCGCAGCGCAACCGGACCCACTTCACCGAGACCACCGTCGACAGCTCGTTCGTCCGCGGGAATTTCGTCGCCCGCACCGTGAACGACGGGCGGGAACGCGTGGTGACCGACGACCTGGGACTCGCCCCCGAGCTGCGGCTCCGGCTGATGGCCGGTGTCGAACTCTACGGCGAACTCCGTCGCCAGAGTTCGGACGGACCGCGCGAGGACGTGTCCACGGTGATCAGCCGCAACGGCGACACCGTGAGCCGCGAGACCACGAACGTCGCGAGCATGCCCGAGGCCTCGCGCGACATGGCCGCCGTCGGCGTCAACGCGGCGCGCTACGTGGAGCGGTTCCGGTTGAACGCGGGACTTCGCTACGACCGCGTCACGACCGAGTCGGCCGGCGTGCCCGAGCGTGACCTCGAGGCCCTCGAGACCGACGAGAGCCGGGTCAGCGGATCGTTCGGAGTGACCCGCAAGGTGGGATTCGCGCGTCTCTACGCACGCACCGCCACCGGATTCCGTGTGCCCGCGCTCGACGAGCGGTACTACAACGGCTTCATCCACGGCGGTCTCTACCTCTTCGGCAACACCGACCTCGGACCCGAGAAGAGTTGGTCGAACGAGATCGGCGTGCGCATGCGTTCCCTGTGGAACGACCGCATCGAGTTCCTGCGGCTGTCGGTCTACCGGTCCGACGTCGACGACCTGATCACCTTCCGCTACGTCGGCCAGCTGTTCCTGGTGCCTCGCTTCCAGTACGTCAACGTCGATCGCGCGCGCCTGTCCGGCGTGGAACTCACCGGACGCGTCCGCATGCTCGACGTCGGACTCGAGGTCAGCGGGAGTGTTCCCCGCGGCGAGGACCTCGACACGGGCGAGCGCATTCCCACGCTCGGTCCCCGTCGCCTGTCGCTGGAGTTCGACTGGCCCGTGCACCGGATCCACGAGTCCCTGGACCTCCGGACACGCCTGCGCTGGTCGGACGCGCTGTCGGGGATCGACGACGACCTCGAACGCCCCGCCTTCTGGACCGTCGCGGTCGAGCTGGGGGTGCGTGTGGCCGGCGTCCGGGCGGCGCTGAGCGTGCGCAACCTCTTCGACCACGCCTACGCCGAGCCCCTGAGTTCCATTCCCGAGCCCGGACGGACCGTGGGCCTGAGTCTGCGCTACGCGACCGATCTCCCCACCACGCCCTGATGCGACCCGGAGGATCCCGATGAACCGCTGGATGCTGCTCGTTCTGCTCGCCGCCCTGATCCCCCTCGACGCCGACGCGCGGACGCGACCGAATCCCGAAGGCCGGTTGGTGCTCGACGCCCACGACGCACCTCTTCCGACGACGGCCGCCGAACCGCTCCGCCGCGCGAATCCCGTTCCGCTCGCCGACGGCGCCGTGCAGATCGGCGAGACCTACTACGACCTGCAGGACATGGGGGGTCTGGGCAAGAGGATCGTGATCGGCGACGACGGGCGGGTCCACGTGACCTGGGTCGACGACTTCTGCGAACTCTCCGCCGCCGGCTGTCCGCCCGATCTGAACGCGCCGCAGCCCTTCCCCGAGCGCACGAACGCCCACGCCTGGCGCGACGCCGGCGGAAGCTGGAACGCCGGGGTGAAGGTGGCGGATCCTTCGATCCGTGGCTGCTGCGTGACGGAACGGTTCGGGGGATTCGGCTCGATGGCCCTGACGCCGGACGGCCGCGCCGTGGTCGTACCGCACGCCAACGAGGACGGCTGCGACGCCCGCGCGTCCATGTACGTCCAGGACGCCGTCGGGGGCGCGACCTTCAGCGCCTACCTCACGCCGATCACCGATCCGAGCTTCCTGTTCCCCCAGGTGGTCGCGCTGGCCGACGGTTCCTTCACCGTGCTGGCGGAGGTCGCCGAGTTCGGGACCTACGACGAGACCGAGGAGTTCCGCGTGGCCCGTCTCGGTGCCGAGGGCACGGGCTTCTCGTGCCCGACGGGTTGGCAGTTCGGCAGCTGGAACCCGGTCGTCGACGACGTATCGGTGTTCCGCGACGGGACGCCGGCCTTTCCGTCGATCGCCGCCGGCGACGACGGTCGGGTCGGGATCGCCGTCAGCGACTTCGGCGGCAACGTCTTCCTGTACGAGTCGTCCGACGGCAGCTTCGCGCCCGGCACGATCACGGTCACGACGATCACGTCCTACACCGACGCGGCGATCACCGCACCCGACGCGAGTTCGGACGAGTATCGGGCCTTCGTCCACAGCGATCTCGTGTACGAGGGCAACACCCCGCACGTGGTGTGGGCGGAGCTGCAGGGCCGCCGGGACGCCGGCGGCGTGTTCTTCGTCGACCATCGCAGCCGCATCATGCACTGGAGTCCCGGCGACGGGATCTCGGAGGTGTACCGGACGGCAGGGGAGGCCGACGCCTACGGCAACGTCGACGTGGGCGGCAGCGGCCCGCTGGCGGGATTCAACACCATCTCGGTCGACTGGCCCCAGGTCGGGTCGTCCGCCGACGGCAGCGAGGTCCACGTGGTGTGGTTGCGCTTCGTCGACGCCGAGGTCGACCCGACGGCCGACGCCGGACTGCCCGGGATCGTCACCGGCATCGGCTACGGCGACGTCGTCCACGCGCGTCGGCTCGCGGCGGGGTCGTGGAGCACTCCCGAGAACCTCACGAACACCCCGACCGCCGACGAGCGTTTCGTCTCGCTGGCCGCGCGCAACCCGAACGACCGTCTGCACCTGGTGTTCCAGGCCTCGACCACCGACGAGGCCGGCGTCACGGCGATCGGCGATCGCGGCTTCGCCGGCGCCAACGTCCTGCGCCGCATCGGATACCTCGAGATCCCCACCGGGGCGGCGACCGACGTCGAGTCCGCCCCGATGGGCGTCGGCGCCCTGCGCGTCCATCCGAATCCCGCTTCGCGGACCGTGGTCTTCCGCCTCGAGGGCCCCGCGTCGACCCCGCGCGAGGTCACCGTCTACAGCGTCGACGGTCGGCGCGTGCAGACCCTGCGCGTCGACGCCGGCGGTACGTCGTGGAACGCGGTGGCGGCCAACGGCCGTCCGCTCGCCAGCGGCGTCTACTTCGCCCGTGTCGACGGAGACTCCGGCCCGGTCACCCGATTCGTGATCAGGCGGTAGAGCGTGAACGCCGTCGAGCGTCGAATTCCCCCGTGCCATCAACGAAGGAGATCATCTTGAAGACCTTGTGCACCGTCGTCCTCTCGCTGGCGCTCGTGGTCCCCGTCGCGCAAGCGCAGGTCGTGATCGAGGAGCGCGTGAGCGGCGGCAGCCTGGACCTCATTTGGACGCCGGGCTTCTTCCTGACCAACGACCTCGAGCCCGTCACCCTGGCCCCCGGTGATCCCGGCTACCCGAACCCGTCCGGCGACGACACCGTGGCTTCGCTGACGAACACGCCGCCCGAGGAGGGTGGACTGGGGATCGCCGTGACCGATCCCGCCGGCGTGGCCAACTATCGGTGGGAAGGCATGGTCTGGATGGGCAACGGAGACACCCGTCGCGGCCTCGTGGCCCGCGCGGGGACGCCCGCGGCGGGCTTCACCGAGAACTACCAGTTCGTCATCCAGCCGGGTCTTCTGACCCTCTCGCTGCGCAAGCTCAGCGGCGAGGGCGCCGAGACGCTGGCCGAATGGTTCACCACCGACACGCAGTCCGGATTCCCGCCGCAGAACTCGTGGCAGAAGATGGCGATCGAGTGCTTGGGCAACACCCTGCGGGTGTTCTGGAACGACGAGGAACTCACCACGACCCCGATCGAGAACGCCGAACTGCCGACCGGATACGTCGGTGTCTACAACTTCCGCTTCGACCTCGGCGGCGTGAGCGTCCTCTACGACGACCTCGTGCTGACGGCCATCGACGTCGTCGACACCGAGGAGCGCAGCTTCGGTGACCTGAAGTCCCTCTACAACCGCTAGACCCCCTCCGATCCGAAAGGACTGATGCCGGTGAAGGAATCGAACCAGACGACCTGGACCGTGGGTGGAGTCTTCGAACTCCTCCGCCGGCTCAGTCCGCTGCGGGTGATCTCGGTGAGCGGCCCGAGCGTGTTCGAAGCGATCGTCGACTTCGATCGCTACGGATTCGCCCACGGTCACATGAACGCCATGACACCCGCGTACCACTGGCACCTCGGACTCGACGACTTCGGTTGGATCCGATCGCACGACACCGTCCACGAGCGGTCCGGGCGGCGAGTCCTCTTCCTCCAGTTCGCCCGCTCCTCCGACGCCGAGCCCTTCGTGTCGGTCTACGTGCACCGGGCCACGGGCGAGGAGTTCGACCCCACACGTCTCGAGGCCTTCGCGCGGGCGCACGCCGAACTCGCGGAAGGGCGACGACTCGAGGCGGACACCAGGGAGGCTTCGTCGTGAACGTTCTCGTGTCGATCCTGTTGTCGATGGCCGCGGCCGGTACCGGTTCCGACGCCGCCGGAACGGTGCGGGTGGCGACCCTGGTCCCCTGGGTCCACGACGTCGCCGCGCTCGCACCCGGGCACGTCGAGGTCGTGGCCTCGAGCCGCAGTCTGCGCCACGGTGTGTGGTCCGGCCGCGATCGCGTCGATCTGGGGAGCCCGCACGGGCCCAGCATCGAGGCCCTGGCCGGCGCCCGCGCCGACGTGGTCGTCTACGACGAGGCCATGCACGCGCGGTTGCAGCCGAAGCTGGACGCCCTGGTGTCGGAGACCGTCGCGACACGGGCGACGACCGTCGACGCCACCTTCGAAGCGCTGGCCACCGTGGGACGTGCGTTGGGGATCGAGGAGCCCGTCGACCACCGCATCGACCGCATCCGCGAGGCGCTCGACGGACTGCACCTCGGGGGCGCCGTGTCGGCCGTGACCCTCTACGCCTCGCCCGGCGCACCCGTCGTGATCACCGAGCGCACCTGGTTGGGAGACCTGCTCGCGCGCCTGGGGGTCGACAACGCCGCCGCGGCGGTGAGCGGACGCGAGGGGTATCCGGGCTACGTGACGCCGTCCGAGGAGACCCTGGCCACGCTCCGGGCCGACTGGATCCTGCTCGTCGCCCACGGCAGCGGCGACGAGGCCCTGCAGGCCCTGCGCCGTCGCATGGACGACGAGACCGTCTGGCGTGGCCTGCGCGACAGCGTCGGCGACCGGGTGCTCGTCCTCGACCAGGAACTCTTCGGCTCCAATCCCGGCGTGCGCCTCGACGAGGCGGCCCTCTGGTTGCACGCGCGCCTCACGGAGGAACGGCCCTGAACTCGACGATCGTCCGCCCTCTCGAGAGCGTGGGATTCCGGCTGCGGCTGGCGTCCGAGCGGCCGCTGTTCTGGGTGCTGGTGCTCTCGCTGGCATCGGCGGTGGTCGCGATCCTGTCGCTCTCGACGGGAGCGGTGCAGCTACCGTGGCGCGAGTTGTGGTCGACCCTGGTCGATCGCGAGCATCCCCTGCACGGCCTGATCACCGACGTGCGGCTGCCGCGCCTGGTGGCGGCGGCACTCGTGGGCGCCGCGCTGGCCGCGAGCGGAGCACTCATGCAGACCGCGGTCCGCAACGCGCTGGCCGACCCCGCGCTGCTGGGAGTGAGTGCCGGAGCGGGCATCGGCGCCCTGATCGCGATTTTGTTCTTCCCGGCCACGCCGCTGCTGGTGCCGGGCTTCGCTTTCCTGGGTGCCTTCGCCGGCGTGGGGAGCGTGCTGGCCGCGTCGATGCTCGGAGGCATGCTCGGTTCGCCGCTGCGCATCATCCTGTCGGGCGTGGCGTTGCAGGCGATCTTCTTCTCGGTGATCAGCCTGCTCGTGTTCTTCTTCGCCGAGCGGGCCCCGGCCTTCGTGGCCTTCACGGTAGGATCGCTGGCGTCGGCCGGATGGTACGAGGTGCAGCTCGCGCTCGGGCCCACGCTGGCCGGTCTCGTGCTGGCCGGCCTCATGGTCCGTTGGCTCGACGTGCTCCTGCTCGACGACGATTCGGCGTGGTCGGTCGGTCTGCCGGTCGCCAGGGTGCGGCTGGCGGTGTGCGCCGTCGCCGCGCTGCTGGCGGCTTCGGCGGTCACGATCGCGGGTCTGGTGGGTTTCGTGGGGCTCGTCGTCCCCAACGCCTTCCGAATCGTGATCGGCCCGCACCACGGCCGTCTGCTCCCTCTGGCCGTCCTCGGCGGCGCCTTCCTGATGATGACCGTCGATCTGTCGGCGCGCACGCTCGTGGCGCCGCTCGAGCTTCCCGTCGGATCGCTGCTCGCGTTCCTGGGTGGGCCGACCCTTCTCTACCTGCTCTGGAAGCACCTGGCATGAGTGCGGTGTTGTCGGCCGAGCGTCTGTGCGTGCGTCACCTGCGGGCCGAGCGGGACGCGGTGCGCGACGCGTCGCTGCAGATCGGATCGGGTGAGGTGATCGCGCTGGTCGGACCGAACGGTTCCGGGAAGTCCACCCTGCTCGCCGCTCTCGCCGGTGCGATCGGACCGCGCGCGGGGCGGGTACGGCTGCACGGCCGGGACCTCCGCCACTACGGGGCCCGCGAGCGCGCACGGCGCCTGGCGCGGCTGCCCCAGGAGCCGCGGTGTCCCGACGGACTGACCGTGCTGGAACTGGTCGCGACGGGTCGGTACGCGCACCGGTCGCGGTGGGCCCGGGGCGGTGATCCCGATCGCCGCGCCATCGAGGACGCGCTGGAAGCACTGCATCTGCACGACCACCGCAACCGCGAGGTGCAGCGATTGTCGGGCGGGGAACGACGGAGGGCCTGGATCGCCATGATCCTGGCGCAGGAGGCACCGATCGTCCTGCTCGACGAACCCACCGCCGCGCTCGACCTCCGTTTCCAGCTCGAGACCCTCGACCACCTCGTGCGTCTGAACCGCGAGCGCGGCGTGACCCTGGTCGTGGTCGTGCACGACGTCGAGCACGCTGCCCGTCTGGCCGACCGGGTGGTGGTGATGCGCTCCGGGCGCGTGTACGAGATCGGCACCCCGGCCCAGTGCATCCGTGAAGAAACGCTCCAGGACGTCTTCGGCGTTCGGGCCACCGTCCGCGACGAGGGTGGTCTGCGCGTGCGCGTCGAGGGCGCCGCCGACCCCATCCGCCACATGTAGACAGGAGACCCCCATGCTCGGACGCCGCAGTGCGAAGATCCGGCCCCTACCGTCGTCGTTCCTCCGTTGGCAGGTGGCGCTGCGCCGGCACACGATGCAACACCGCAACGGCGCGCCCCACGTCGGCGTGGCCCCCGTGCTGACCGTGTTCGCCCCCGGCGTGGGACACGGGATGTCGAGTCACTCGATCATCTGCGGTGTCCTGCCCGCACCCGAGCTGCTCGACGTGAGGACCAAGGAGTTCCGCGAGCTCTACGAGCGCCATCTGCCCGAGGGTGCGCGGGCGGTCTACGACGCCGGCCTCGCACATCTCGAGGGCTACTACACCGATCCGTCGGACTTCGATCCGGCGACGATCACCACCCTGCTCCCCGAGGACGGGCACGTGGTGCGGGCGCTGCGTCTGCGCCCGGAGTGCTCCCTGCTGTTCTACGTCTTCGATCTCCACGACCAGTCCGAGATCGGCCGGCTGCGGTGCACGCAGCTCCACTGCGTCGCGGAGATCCACGCCGACGGACCCGTGTACGAGAACGTCTGGTGGCACAACACGCTCTTCCACGGCGCGGCCGACGGTCACGTCGTGATCGCCTTCCGGCATCTCTCGAGTCACGACACCGGATTCGGAGCGCTGGATCCGACCTGAGCGGCGCGGTGAACTCGAAGGGGGTCGAGCCGCCGTCACGGTGCCGCGCGCTCGCGTGGTCGTGGCTGTGTACGGGAGGCCGTGCGTGCAGCGGAGCGAACCAGGCGCAGCCGCGGAAGCCTCCTGACTTCCGCGGCGGAAGCGCACGGCTTTCGGGGTGGAACTTCCCCAGGTGTCACCCGACCGCCACCGGCGCGATCACCGCACCCTCCCGACGAACAGCTCGGCCCGTCCGACCGCGGTCACGACGAAGGTCGACTCCGGATCGTGCAGCCAGGCTCCGCGGAGTTCCCCCGTCCATCCCGCGGGAAGCGGTTCGTCGGTGCGTCCGATCACGTTTCCGTCGGCGTCGATCTCGGTGACCGTGACGGTGCGGTCGCCGGTGTTCGTCGTCAGAGCGTAGACGCCGCCCGCGGATCTGCGGCGCAGGTCGAGGCTGGTCGGTGTGTCGCCGACGGCGCCGGTGGTGGTGACCTGCGGTCCGGCGACCAGGCCGGAGTGCACGATCGCGATCGCGTCGCCGCCGCGGTCGAGGACCACGCCGATCCGTCCGTCCGCGCGGGCCGCGCGGGGGTCGACACCGGCCGGTCCCAGGTCCTCCACGGTGATCGATGCATCGACGCCGCGCGCCAGCAGAATGCGACCGTTCTCGCCACCGGTCACCGCGAGGACGAGGTCGTAGGTGTCGAGCATCGCGGCACCGACGAGGGGTGCGGTCGGATCGGGACTCGAGAGGACGTCGAAGCGCAACTTCTGTTCGAGTCCACCGAAGTCCTGGGAGGAGTACCAGCGTAGGGCGTGCACCTGTCCGTTCGCGGTCACGATCAGTGCGAGGTCGCCGTCCAGGTAGAGGGGCGGGGGCGGGCCACGACGTGCCGTGTCGTAGGGCCAGGGCGCGGGGGTGGGCGTGACGAGTTCGCGCACACCGTCCAGGTACGGAGGGGACGTCGGTGCGTCGGACCACGCCCCCGCCTCCCACTCGTAGGTCCTGCCCCGCGTGGGGCCGATCTCGTAGAGCCGGAGCGGGACGTCGCGAGTGGCACGGCCGAGCACGACGGATCGTACGGGAGGCGCTGCGAGGGGCGACGGCTCGACGCGGCGGAGTCCCTCGATGGGCTCGCCGTCGAACACGTCGACCGAATCGGTGCCGCGTCCGGTGGGGACCAGCACCGCCGTGTGCGTGCCGAAGGTCGTGACCGCGGCGATGCCGGACACGACCGCCGGCGGACCAGTGGCGGCCGCCGCGAGGGGGACCACTCCGAGGGGAATGCTCTCCGTCGGCGGTCCCACGACCTCGACCTCGAAACTCCGGGTCCACGTCCGACACGCGATGTCGTCGTCGGAGACGGCATCCTCGAGGACGATCTCGAGCACGTAGCGCCCGGCCGTGTCGAAGCGAACGGTCCACGAGGTGCGCGAGATGCCCGTGTCGCGCTGGTCGACGATCACTCCACCGCCGGGCGGCGTCTCCAGGACCCGCAACTCCGGGTCCATCGGAGTCGAGCTCGACGCGAAGGCCCACCGATCCTCCGGCAGGATGCGGAACGACCGGGGCCGCCCGACGTAGGCCCGCGACTCGAAGCTGGTCGCGACCCCGCAGCCGGCCACGGTGACCTCGACCGAGGTCCGGGTCGACTTCGGGCCGCAGGTCGAGCCGGCGTCGACCGCCGCATGCACGGTGTAGCTGCCGCCGACGGTGAACTCGACCTCGACCCACCGCGTGCGGCCCGTATCGGGTGATGCGTCCAGGGATATGTCGGCGGGTCCGGTGATCGACCAGGTGACGTCGACGTCGTCGCCGTGGTCCGCCCCCAGGATCAGCTCGAAGAGCGCCGGTGCCCCGGTCTCGATTGCGTCCGGCGCGTGCAGGGTGGGTGCGCAGTCGGACGGGTCGTCCGTGCCGTCGGGTTCGACCACGTGGCTCGTGTCGTCGCAGCCGACGACCCAGACCGACAACGCGACGGCCAGAGCGTGCTTCAGGGCCGCAGGTCGGCGTTGCGCGTGTGCCAAGACGGGTACCTGCCCGCGTAGGGGGGACGAAGGACGTCGGGCCCGCGTGCATCACGATACGGGGTCGAATCCCGAAAGGGCAAGACCAGGACGAGGTGCCACCACACAGAAGAGCGGGCCCCCTCCGGGGCCCGCCCTTCGCACGACACGAGTGTCGGATCGCTCGCTACTTCACGAGCACGAGCCGCGTGCTGGCCGCGTAGCCGCCGCCCACGACGCGGGCGAAGTAGACCCCGCTGGCCACGAGCTGGCCGCTGTCCCCGCGGCCGTCCCAGGTCCGCGATTGCTGACCGGCGCCCAGTACGCCCTGGTAGAGGGTGCGCACCAGCCGGCCGCGGCTGTCGAAGATCTCGACCGTGACGTCGGCCCGGCTCGGCATCTCGAACACGATGCTGGTCTGCGGGTTGAAGGGGTTCGGCACCGCCTTCACGGCCATGCGCTCGGGACGCACGGGCGTGTCGACGTTCGTGGGAACCGTGAAGTTCAGCTCGTCCACACCGAGCACCTGGGGGTTGCCCGAGGCGTCGAACTCGTCACTCAGGACCACGTTGCGGTTGGGCAGGCCCTGGCCCTCGAACTCATCGCCGACCACGTACTTGTACTCGAGGAAGCGGTTGCTGCTGTCGGGGAAGACCACCGACGTGGTGTAGATCAGGTCGCCCGCCGTGTCGTCGGGAGCGACGCCGTCGTCGAACATGGCCACCGGTGCTGCCTCGACGCCGTTCAGGTCGAAGCTCAACGGAGCGACGTTGCCGGCCACGAGCACGTCGAAATTCAACGGCGGATCGACGTCGTAGCCCGAACCGGTGATGTCGACCGCGAAGACGACCTCGGTGTCCCCGGCGACGACTGTGCAACGATCGTAGGTGGCCACCGGGAGAACGATCGGGCCGTTGGTCCCGCCGATGGTGTCGAACTCCTCGTCGTTCAGGAAGACCGTGCGGTCGCCCTGCCCGAAGCACTCGAAGTTCGCGTTGAACACGTACTTGTAGTTGACGTTCTTCAGGCTGCCGGCCGGGAAGGTGACGACGGTCGTGTAGATCCCGTCGCCCGCGGTGGCGTCCTGACCCGCGCCGTCGTCCAGCAGCGGCGTGTACGGCGAGTCGAAGCTCAGCGGCAGGACGTTGCCGGCCAGCTCGACGGTGTCACCGGCCTGGATGTCGAGGGCGTTCATGTCGACGCTGAAGATCACGTCGATGTCGGTGGTGGTGAACTGGCTCGGGTCGAGGTCGTCCCAGAAGCGCGAGATCACGCGCGAGCCCTCGTCACCGACCGCGATGATGGCTTCGCGGTTCGAGCGGCTCTCGAACTGGACCCCGTTGAAGCCGAACTTCCACTCGAGCGCGATGCTCGAGGTCACCGGCGTGCCGCCGCTCGGGCCGACGTAGAACGCGAAGGACACGGGCAGGCGGTAGACGTCGTTCTCGGCGTCGAACAACGCCATCTCGTCGTCGCCCTCGGTCAGGATGAAGTCCAGGGGCGACCGGCTGCCCTCGACGGTGAAGAAGTCGTCGGGGCCGGTGGCGTTGTTCTGCAGGAAGGGTCCGAACAGTCCCTCGAACACCAGCTCCTTGACGGCGACGTCGAAGGATCCGTTCAGGGTGTTCCCCGAGGGGTCCTGCACGCCGTTGATGTCGAGCTGCAGGTTGGTGGCGCTGCCCGCGGTGGCGCCGTCGCCGGAGTCGAAGACGACTTCGACGACGCTGTTCGAGGTCCGGGTGGCACTGATGGGGTTCACGCCGCCGATCGAATAGTTGATCAGGGCCTCGGCGGAGGCCTGCTCCACCGGCTCGTTGTAGGTCAGCCGGTAGGTACCGGCCGCGCCGTCGACGAGCGAGACACCGGTCAGCAGCGGAGCCTCGTTGTCGACCACGTCGATCACGGTGTAGTCGAGGTAGGCGGTCATCTCGACGTCGGTCGACACGTCGAAGGTCGTGCCGCTCGGTGTGGAGGTCTGGACGTCGTCACTGGCCAGCGCGTCCAGGGGCGGCTTGCTGGTGCCGTCCTGGGTCATCCACAGCTCGATCTTGAGGTTCTGGCCGCCGCTCAGGCCGGCCTGGCCGTTGCTGAACCAGCTCAGCGGGATCGAGATCTCCTCGAATCCCACGTCGTTGGCCATGCCCAGGCCGTCGGAGCCGTCCTGGACCACGTCCCAGCCGGTGCCGTTCCACTGGTAGAAGACCTCGTAGTTGAAGCCGTCGAGCACGGCGTAGACGTAGTTGTCGGGCTTGTCGGCGATGGTGTTCCAGGCGATGCGCCGCGAGAACGGGTCGGTGGTGCCACCGTCGGCGGGATCGCCGTAGCTGAAGGCCATGCCCAGGTTGACCTGCGGGCTCGAGAAGCACTCGCGGTCGTAGACGAAGCCGATGTAGAGGTTGTTGGCGTCGTTGGTGACGTACACCTCCTTGATGTCCATCGGGGTGTCGACCTCGGGGTCGTCGCCGCAGAAGTTGGACTCCTCGGTGTCGCCGCCGTCGTCCTCGAGCAGGTTCGCGGCGTCGAAGTCGTTCACGCCGTCGACGACGATGGTCTGGGGGACCGCAGCGATCGAGGGCGATGCGAGCAGCACCACGAAGAGTGCCAGCACGCTCGCCGCGGTCACGCGGTGGGTCTGGTACGCAAGCTTCATTCTTCCTCCCGGCAGCGGGTCGTGGCATGTCGGGGTCCACGCGCGCTCGACCTCTGCGGAGAACGAGGGTTTTGTTTCCGTCGAGAGAAGGGCATCGGCGTCGTCGAGCCCGGAGGGCCCGTGTTTCGGCACGCGCGGCGCGTGGATCCGTGGCCTGTCGAGGGCTGGCGGTTGCCGCGGCATGGTGTCGAGAACGAGCTGCGGGGGCGACGACACGAGTCGTCATTCTACCACAAGACCCGGCCCGATCCCCAGGGGCCCGGCGCGAAACCATTCGGCTCCACGGGCGACGGAACGACGTCACCGAGCTGGCGAAAGATTGGCGAAGGTATCAGCCCTTCACTCCGCCGTGCGTCAGGCCTTCCACCAGGAACTTGCTCAGGCCGATGAACAGGGCCACCACCGGGAGCGCGACCAGGAGGGATCCGGCGGCATAGTTGGCCCATTCGGTCTGGAAGGTGGTCGCCAGGCTCTCCAGCCCGAGCGGCAGCGTGTTCAGCTCCTGGCTGACGATCAGTGTTCGCGCCACGATGAACTCGCTCCAGCCGGCGAGGAAGCTGAACAGGAAGGTGATCACCAGCGCCGGGGCCGACAGGGGCAGGGTCACGCGCCAGAAGGCTCCGATCTCGGTCATGCCGTCGATCAGGGCGGCTTCTTCGAGCGAGCGTGGGATGGTGTCGTAGTAGCCCTTCATGGTCCAGATGCAGAAGGGCAGCGCGGTGGCGGTGTAGGCCAGGACCACCCCGATCAACGAGTTCACCAGGCCCAGATTGCGCATGAGCAGGTACATGGGCAGCAGGAGCATGGTGGCCGGGAACATCTGCGTCGTGAGCACGCCGAACAGGATCCCCTTGTGCCCCGGGACCCGGAAGCGACTCAGGGCGTAGGCGGCGGTGGAGGCCAGCGTGACCCCGAGAATTGCCGTCGACAGCGCCACCAGGAGGCTGTTGGCCAGCCACCGCAGGAAGGGCTTCTCGAACAGGATGGTGCGGAAGCTCTCGAGACTCGCACCCTCCGGGATCAAGGCCAGGCTGGTCGAGTAGAGCTGGTCGCTGGGCCGCAGGCTGATCGAGAAGATCTGCAGCACGGGATAGATCGAGATCAACACGATCACGATCATCACGAGGTGCCAACGGAACTTCTTCACGGTCGCCTCCCGGAATCCCTAGGTGTAGGCCGGCTTGTCGCTCTGTCGGTAGTTGACCCACGTCAACAGCAGCAGGATCAGGAAGATCAGCACGCCGAAGGCCGCCGCATAGCCGTAGCGGTAGTACACGAAGGCGGCCTTGTAGACGTAGGTCACGAGGATGTGGCTGCTGTCGGCCGGCTCGCCGTGGTTGGTCACCAGCCAGATCACGTTCAGGTTGTTGAAGGTCCAGATCGTTCCGAGCACCACCGCCGGCATCATCACCGGACGCAGCAGTGGCACGGTGATGTGGCGAAAGCGCCACCAGTTGCCGGCGCCGTCGATGTCTGCCGCCTCGTACATCTCCTTCGGGATGCTCTGCAGACCACCCAGGGCCACGACCATCATGAAGGGGAAGCCCAGCCAGATGTTGGTGATCAGGGCCGCACTGAAGGCGCCGACCTCGGTGCTCAACCACGGGACTGCCCCGACCCCGATCTTCGACAGCATCAGATTGATCTGCCCGTACTCGTAGTTGAACATCCCGCGCCAGCTCAGGGCCGCGATGTACTGCGGCAGCGCCCATGGCAGGATCAGCAGCCCGCGGTAGATCGCCCGGCCCTGGAAGGGCTTGTTCAGCAACAGCGCGAAGCCCACACCGAGCACGACGTGGAAGACCACGTTCACGCCCGTCCAGATCAGCGTGCGCAGCAGGTAGTTGTAGAGATCGGGCTCGCCGAACAGGCGGATGTACTGGGCCAGGCCGACGAAGTCCGGGCCGTGCTTGATCGTGTACAGGCCGAGGTTCGTCGTCGACAGCCACAGGTTGTAGATGAAGGGCCAGACGACGATCAGGCCCATGACCAGGGCCGACGGCACCAGGAACAGAGCGATCGCGGCCCGCCGGTTCACAGCTTCATCTCCTCGATCTTCCGCACGGCGTCCTCCTGCATCTCGCGTGCGGCCTCGTCGGGAGTCGCCGATCCGCTGACGACGCGCTGCAAGCCGGGGCGCATGACGTCCCACAGGGCACGCATCTCGGGCACCACGGGCATGGGCCGCCCCTTTCGCAGCTGCTCCCAGCTGGCCTTCAGCAGCGGATCGTTGGCGATGCGCGGCCACTCGCCCACGTCCAGCCGGCTGGGCAGAGTGCCGATCTCGGCGCTCAGGTTGCCCACGACCGGCGCGCTGGTCAGGTACAGCAGCAGTTCGACCGCGAGGTCGAGGCGCGGTTCGGGCGTGTGGATGTTCAGCGCGTAGCCCTTGCTGGCCGTCGACGGTGTCGGGTAGTCGTCGGTGCCGGCGATCCGGGGAATCACGCTCAGCTCGACGTCGACGCCCGCGTCCCGGTAGGACTGCCACGACCACGGGCCGTTGATGATCATGGCCGCCTTGCCCTGCTTGAACAGCGTGTCGCTGAGCGGGTAGTCGCAGCTCGGTGGGATCACGCCCTCGTCCACGAGCCGGCGCACGAAGGTCAGGGCCTTGCGCATGGCCGGCGTGTCCAGGGTCGGGTTGGCGTTCTCGTCCATCACCCAGCCGCCGTAGGCACCCAGCCAGGGAATCAGCCAGAAGGGCTCGGCCAGGTTGAAAACCAGCCCGTAGCGGTCCACGCGCCCGTCGCCGTCGGTGTCGACGGTGTTCTCGCGGGCGATGCGGATCAGGGCGTCGGTGTCGACCGGCGCCTCGGGCACGAGCGCGGCATTGCGCACCAGTGTGAGGTGGTTGCCGACCTGATCGGCGAGACGGTAGACACGGCCGTCGACCTTCGGCTTCGCGTTCTCGAGGTAGAGGCCGAGGGTATCGGCCGGGATGCCCAGTTCGGGCGCGTCGAGGGGCCAGATCAGGCCCATGATGCTGTACGGGCCCACTCCGTCGGCCGGTCCGTAGATCAGGTCGGGGCCGGTGCCGGCCAGCGCGGCGGTCTGGAAGTTCGAGCGCAGGTTGTCGGTCTCGAAGTGCACGGCGTCCACGCGCAGGCCCGGATGCTCTTCCTCGAAGCGATCGAGGTGCTCGCGGAGCAACTCCTGTTCGGCGGGATCCATCTGCTCCCAGATGGTCAGCCGGTTCGGGTCGTCGCGCGAGGGTCCGCAGGCGGACAGGGCGAGAGCGACGCAAGCGAGAAGGGCGGCGGTGCGGACGTTGAGCTTCATGACCGCCGGATTCTAACCGGTCTGGGCGGCGGATAGAAGAACTCCCCGGCCACTTCCGTGACCGGGGAGTCGCACTCCCGGGCAGCGCCACCGCGGTGGCGCTCAGCCTTCGATCTCGATCACCGCGTTCTCTCCGCCGTAGCCGTCGTCGACGGTCCTCTCGGCGCCGGGGTCGGTGATCCAGTTGCCGTCGACCACGAATTTGTACAGGTGTTTACCGGCGGGGAGCTTCGTGGTCGCGCGCCAGACGCCGTCGTCGCCCTTCACCATGGGGACGGCCTGTGGGTCCCAGTCGGCGAACGAACCCGTCACGTAGACCGCGCCGGCGTCCTCGTAGCCCTCGAGGTCGAAGGTGTGCTCGCGTTCGACCTTCAGGCGCGCGCTGGTCCCGAGCGAATACGAGACGTAGGCCTCGTCGTACTCGTAGTCGACGTCCGACGGCACCACGAGGATCGAGTTCTTCCCTCCGAAGCCGTCATCGACGACCTCGGGGTTGCCCGGGTCCTCCTGCCAGTCGACCTGGTCGACCAGGTACTTGTACTGGTAGCGGCCCGGCGGCAGGGGCAGGGTGATCTCCCAGATCCCGTCGTCGTCGGGGTCGCGCATGGCGTCGAGGTTCGGGTCGAGCCGGCTGTCGGCCGTTCCGAGCCAGTTGTTGAATTCGCCGGCCACGTTCACCTGCCGGGCGGCCGGGGCCTTGTAGTAGAAGCGGATCCCGTTCTCGGTGGGTTCGGGCGGCGGCAGGCGGTCCTCGACGAAGTTCAGGACCGCGCAGCCGGAGCCGAGCACCGCGAGCAGGGCCACCAGGGCGGTGCGGATCGCCAGGGTGGGCAGGAAGCGGGGAATCGTCATGGCGATCTCCTCGGAGGGGCGGTGCATCAGAAGCGCAGCAGCGCGTTCACGACGAACTGGGTGCGATCCTCCAGCACGTGCTCGGCCGCGATGTGCGCCAATGGATGGAAAGGATCGACCCCGGCGGTCCGCAAGTAGTTCTCGCGGAAGCGGTAGCGGCCGTTGTCCCAGCCCTGTGGGCTCACCACGTCGTAGAAGCGCGGGTCGACTCCGTATCCGAGCTCGATCTCGACGTTGTCGGTCGGGATGAACACCAGCGACGCGAAGGGGTTGAAGAAGTCGTCGGTGTCGGTGGCGGTGGCCAGCGCGATTCCGTCGGTCGAGGTCAGCGTGACCTCCTCACCGTCTCCACGGTAGTCCACGAAGCGTAGGTCGAAGCGCAGGTCGAGGGGGTACTCCAGGGTCGGTTCCAGTGGCAGACGACCGTTGAGGACGATCTCGGTCGATTCGATCTTCATCAGGTGGCCCACGCCGGTCTGCACGCCCGCCTGCCGCTCCAGCGACTGCCGGCCGGCGAACTGCAGCTCGTCGGGGTTCGAGTACTCCATCACCTCGGCCTGCAGGGTCACGTGGTGGCGGTCGTGCTCGAAGGGCCGGTAGCTGACCGTGGGCTGGGTCCGGAACTCGTAGCGTTCGAGGTCGAACTCCAGGATCGTCTCCGGGTCGGAGGGATCGGGGAAGAAGTCGGCGTACTGCAGGTCGTCGTGGGTCCGTGTGAAGTCCAGGGAGAAGGTGAAGTCCTGCCACCGGTAGGACCCGTGCACGTGCGTGCGCCAGGTGGTGCGCTCCGGCGTCGGGCCGAGCAGCAGGACGTTCAGGTCGTCGTTGTTGTTCGGGTTGACGAAGGGCTGGGTGACTCCGTTCAGGGCGAAGCGGTCGACGTCCTCGATCATGCTCGACGGCTGGGTGCGGTAGACGGCCGATCGCTCGTTCGCGTCCATGCCCAGGCCGTAGTACAGCTCCTGCCGCACGCCCACGGTGTAGTCGGGCTGGTCGTACTGCAGGCCGAGCAGGCCCCGGTAGTGGGCCTCGTTGCCGATGCCCAGGTCGACCTCGCCGTTGGTCTGTCCGCTGCCCTGGATGTCACCCTTGTTGAAGACGTCCCAGTTGGCCTGGTACCAGCCGTAGCCGAAGCCGCCGGTAGCCGTGAGGTCGTAGGGGAGCGGCCAGGCCACGTCGACGGCACCGAAGTGTTCCTCATTGCCCAGCTCGAACCAGTCGTCGCCCTCGGCCGGGGCCTCGACGCGATTGTCGAGGAAGTCCTGCACGTTGTCGGGCGTGGTGTTGCCGGTGGCGTCCATGTTGACCCACCAGTCGCTGAAGGTGCCGCGGTAGCTCAGACCCACCCGGCCGCCGCCGACGTCGGCGGTCCATCGTCCACCGAGCACGTCGGTCGCCGTGTCCCGGTTCCGGTCTTCGGGGCCGAAGATGTCCTCGTCGTAGGTGTCGGCGTACATCAGCGAGAGCTGGGTGCCGAAGGGCGACAGGCCGAGCGTGACGCCCTGGCGGCCCTGGCCGAAGGGTCGGTGCTCGATCTCCATGGTGCCGCGCAGGTCGCCGCCGTCGAAGAGCCCGAAGGGATCCTCGGTGCGGTAGATCTCCTCGTTGTAGAAGGCCTTGGCGATGAAGTCCTCGGCCTGGAAGTTGGCCTGGGCCTGGTAGAGCTCCGCACCGACCTGGTTGAAGTCGCCGGTGTCGGTGCGGACCTGTAGGCGAGCCGAGCCCCAGATCGACTCGTTCAGGTTCGCGGTGACGTCGAGGTTGAACTGGTCCTGCGGACGATCGATCCGCAGGCGCTCGTCGGTCATCTGGTCGTCGGTCGACTCCATGAGCATGCGGAAGAAGCCGCCGATCACCACGCGCGTGTTCATCGGGGTGTTCGACCGCGTCGCCGTGCCCGAGGGCTGGGCGGGCGGCGCGGCGGCGGTGGTGGTGACCAGCGAACCGTCCGGGCCGACCTCGACGATCGAATTACCGTAGTCGCCGCCGGTGACCGGGTTGTCCGGGTCGGCCATCCATGTTCCGCCGTTCACCACGTACTTGTACTCGTAGCGACCGGGATCGAGCGGGACGACGACCTTCCAGGTGCCGGTTCCGTCGTGGGTCATGGGGGTGGCGTTCGGGTCCCACCCGTTGAATTCGCCCGCCAACGAGACCGAGGCAGCGGTGGGATCGGTGTAGCTGAACTCGATCCCCGTCTCGGTCGTGGCCAGACCGGCGACGGCCGGCGCACCGGCGAGGAGCAGGACGAGGGTCAGGATCGGAAGCGTACGCATCGAGAGGGCCTCCACGACTAGAACCAGTACTTGAAGATGATCTGGACCCGGCGTTCGGAATCCTGGTCGACGGCGGACGGCCCTTCGCTGATGAAGCCGTCGTTCTCGGTGAGGCGGTCGCTGCGACCCCCGTCTCCGTACTCGACGAAGAATTCCGCGTCCTGGAATCCGCGGTACTGCGCCGACACGAAGATCGTGCGCCGCGATTCGGTGTTCTCCTCGGCGTTCAGGAAACGCGAGAAGAACTTCCAGTTGTCGGTGGCGTTGAAGTTGATCTCCATGCCGTAGCCCTGCACGCCGAAGGGGAGCCCGATGTCGCGGAAGCGGACCTGCGGGCGCACCGAGATCAACTTGTTCTGCCCCTGCAGCTCGAACACGATGTCGTCCCGGTCCTGGAACTCGGTCCGTGCGTTGTTCTCGTCGTGGCGGTACTTGACCCAGGCCGAGAAACCGCCCTTGAGCTCGGCGTAGAGTTCGAGGGCGTGTGCGTCCTGCGAGAACAGGTCGTTGCCGGTGCCGCCGAAGAAGCGCTCTTCGATCCCGCGCTCGTACAGGTAGGTGTAGCGCAGGTCGAGCTGCTTGCGCGGGAGCCGATAGTAGGCCTCGAGGAAGGTTCCCTTGCGGTCGTCGAAGCCGCCCCGTGAACTCAGCCGACCGGTGAAGGCGTTGCGCTCACGGTACCAGCCGTTGAACTTCAACGTGAGGTTCTGGATGCGCACGTCGCGGAGCTCGCCCTCGACCGCGTTGAGGTCCTCGCCGTCGCCGAGCCCGCCGGAGAGATTGCGGCCGGCTTCGACCACCAGTGTCGTCCGGCCGAGCCGATCGACACCGGGGATCAGTTCGCCGAGCGCCAGCTCGACGTCGGCGGCAGCCGTCATGTCGTACTCCGACGTCGAGCTGCCGAAGTCCAGTCGGCCGAAGGTGGCGCCGAAGCGCACCCGCCGGTCGAGCGACGGACGCGTGATCCGGGTGACGACGAAGTCGTCGGCGTCGTTGCCGAAATCGGTGGTCGTCTGGTCGCCGTAGTAGGCCAGACCCTGGAAGCCGTAGGCGTCCCAGAAGTCGAGGCGGATCGCGCGCGATCCACCGAGTTTGTTTCCGTCGATCACCTGCAAGAGGGGCTGGCTGAACCAGAAGCGGTTCTGCTTCGACGTGAACAGTAGTTCGGTGTGATCACTGCGCAGCTTGACGTGCGCCTCGGCGAAGAACAAACGCGGCTCGTGCCGGCTGACGTCGTCACGATTCGCGAAGCGGTTCGATTCCGCAAAGGTCTTGATGAAGGCTTCGGTGCCGGCCCACGGGGCGGACAGCAGTCGCAACTCGAAGAAGTGGCGCGGCCGGTCCACCTGCCAGGTCTCGTCGGCCCGGTTACCGGTGAAGTTCGACTCGTAGTAGCCCTGCAGCTCGGTCGCCGCCTCCGCCGGGGAGGTCGTCCCGGTCAGGAGGCCCAGCACGAGGCCGAGCCCCCAGAGCTGGCGGGGCGAGCGCGGGCTGCATTGGCGTGGTCGGATCACGGTGCTCCTCCTGGCCCGGCTAATAGCCGAGGGTGACGGCGGCGCGGAAGGTGTTGCCCAGACGCTCGTTCGTGACCAGTCCGCCGTCGAAACGGATCCGGTCGACTTGCAGTCCGGCGCCGGCGGTCAGGTCGCCGGCGTCGATGCCCACGCGAAGCGCCAGCACGTCGTTGAACCAGGACTCGGCGCCCGCGTGCAGCGTCCAGTCGCGGTTGTAGTAGTCCGGGAAGTCGTGGTGGCGGAACTCGCCGGTGATCCACACGACCCCCTGCACCTTGTAGGCGAAACCGACGCGGCGGCGCCCACCGATCGGATCGACGTCCTCCTCGTCGCCCAGCAGCGACATGGTGGGACGCAGCAGGTTCTCGAAACTCGCGCCGAACTGCAGCACGTCCGACCACCGATAGAGTGCTCCCACGCTCACCGACGGTTCCCACTGGCTGCCGCCGTAGGCCGGATCGGCCAGGACCTCCAGCCCGGGAGCGTCGGCGCCGAAGAACAGCAGGGTGGCTCCGACCTGCAGGTGCTCGCTCACCCGATAGGCGGCCGACGCGTTCAGGACGTCCTCGGTGTACACGTCCTCGAGAGCCACGCGGGTCCAGCCGAAGCCGATGCCCACGTCGTCGGTGACCTGGGCGGTCAGGCCGACGAAGTCCTCCTGCACACCGTCGAGGCCGTCGAACAGGCGCGTGCGCATGCCCGTCACCTGGATCCGGCGATCGGAGAGGATCGCCGAGGCGTTCCAGAACAGGCTCGTCGGATCGCCGTCGACGGCCACGAAGGCGCCGCCCAGGGCCATGCCCCGCGCCCCGACCTCGGAGTCGTAGAACTGGGCGCGGGCGGGTTGTCCGTCGAGCAGCAGGAGCAGCGCCGCTGCTGCCATCGTCGTCAGGATCTTCTTCGTCATCGCACGACCGCCACGGCTCGGGTCGCCCGCTCGACGCGGACCTCGTTCTTGTTCTCGACCTCGACGCGGACCACGTAGATGCCCATGGGGACCAGCCGCCCGGTCTCGTCGCGGCCGTCCCAGGTCAGGCTCAGGGTGCGGTTGATCACGTCGTCCGGTCGGAACTTCTGCAGCACGCGCACCCGCTCGCCCTGGATGTCGAAGATCTCGACCACGGCCCAGTTGGTGGCCTCGGGCAGCACGTAGCTGATGTCGACCTCGTCGTAGAGGCCGTCGCCGTTGGGGGTGAAGGGGTTCGGGGTCACGACCAGGCCGGTCACGTAGCGCTCGGGGTCGATCTCGACCGGCGCGGTGAAGCCGGCGAAGGCGCCCAGGCGCTTGGTGAGGATGGTGACCGTGCTGCCGTCGGTCTCGCCGTGACCGCTCACCAGGATCCAGCGATCGGTCTCGGGATCGATCTCCTCACGCCGGAAGAGCGACAATTCGCCGGGGTGCTCGTCGCCCTGCAGGTAGCGCGGGAAGTGGATGCTGAGCCGGCTGTTCTCGGGAAGTTCCCGGATCAGCCGCCGCGAAACACCCTGGACCACCTCGAGTTCTAGATGGCGGGCGATCCCGAGGAAGCGATTGTCGGGCCCGAGGACGGTCTCGTTGTCGGCGGTCCGGAACGCTCGGTCGACCTCCTCGACCGGCACCGTCTTCAGCACCAGGTCCAATCGCGCCGTCGAGTCGGGCAGTGCCTGTTCGAGCACCGAGCGTTCGATCTGCCACTGCGAACCCTCGTTCAGGTCGATCGTGATCACGGGATCGTTGCCGGCGAGCAGGTCCTCGTAGCGGATCTCGGTGACGGCGTTCACCGGCAGTTCGACCACGAAGGGAGCGGCGAACTGCTCTTCCTCGGTGTCGGCAGCCGGCACCGTCGAATTGCCGGCGATGTCGGTGGCCTCGATGGTCACGTTGATGTAGCGGACCATGGAAGCCAGGTCGTCGGGATCGTCGAGTTCTCCCGTGTCGGTGGCCTCGGCGACGTCGCGCCAGGGGATGTCGCCGGCGAATTCGGTACTGGCCGGGTCGAGGTCACCCCGGAGCTTGCCCATGGGCACCTCACGACGCTGCGCTGGTGATTCGCCGGGGGCCCACCAGAACATGCGGGCGTTCTCGATTCCCGAATCGTCCGTGATGTCCGCGCGTACGACCACCGGGCCGTCCTGGAGCACTGCCTTGGGCACCACGGCGCGCTCGAAGGCTGCGCCGACGATCTCGACCCGGGGCGGTTCTTCGTCACGGAAGGCCGTGGCTTCGAGCTGCACCGAGGCCACGCGCTCCTCGCGTGCGAAGCGGGCCCGCGCCTCGGGCGTGAGGTAGTTCATCTGCTGTTCCTGGGGGCGACCTTCCGGCTTGCGTGTCTCGGCACCGGGGCGCGTGAGACCCGACAGGGCCATCAGATCGATGATGTTAGGATCGCGCTCGCGGCCGTCCTCACTGTTGCGGCCGCCACCGAACTGCCACTCGCTCACGTCGTCGTTCACCCAGCGCACGCCGCCCCAGTTGTCGTCGTTGCTGTCGCCGTCGTGGCCGCTGAGCATGACGATCAGGTCCCAGGTGAGGATCTCGTCGAGTTCCTCGGGTTCGAAGACGTCCTTGCTCACGAAGCCGGTGATGGTGTTCGTGCGTGCGCTGGCGCAGAAGAAGAACTGCTCGTCGGCCGCCAGGATGTTCCAGCCACCGGCGTTCGAGGTGCCGTTGCTGCGTACCATGCCCTTCCACCAACCATCGAAGACCATGGCGTACTCCCATGCGTCCTGCGGTGCGATGTCGGCGTGGCGGTTCTCGGGGATCTCGGTCGACCCGATGTTCACGCCGTCCTTGGTGTCGAGCAGGATCACCACGTTCTGCAGGTTCAGGTCGGTGCGCTGGCCCTCGGGGCAGTTGATGTTGCTGGGGTAGGTGGCACCCCAGTCGGCGGCGCTGGTCTCGGCCGGATCGGTGAGGTCGCCCAGCGTGACCTGGAAGAGCAGCTGGTCGCCCAGGTCGAAGACGTCGAGCTGGCGCAGGTCGAAGACTCCATCGAAGAACACACCGTTCGTGGGCGCTTCGTAGAACAGGAAGTCCTCGTCCGGCTGGTTCGGGCCGTGATCGTCACCCGCGGCGTCCTCGAGGGAGATCAGGGGGACCAGTTCGGGGTCCCCGATCACCTCGACCGAACCGCTGGTGAAGACCTCCTGGGCCGTGGTCAGCTCGAGCGTGCGCACCACGATGTCGACCTGGCCGGCGAACTGCGTGGCCGGCACCGTCCACGTCGTGGTGAACACGCCGTCCCCGGCGGTGACGTCGCCATTGGTGCCGTCGTCGTTCATGCGCACCGCGCGGTCGCCGCCGAGCGGGGAGAGGTCGGCGAAGACCTGGAAGATCGGATTCGGGGGACCCTCACCGGGAGGGAATCCCGGTTCGATCGTGATCAGCAGCTCCTCGTTCTGCGTGGTGGTCTCGGGGACGAAGTCCACCGCCTCCACGGTGAGCGTGTTGCCGATCCGACGGGGGCTGAAGGTGACGTACTCGTCGAGTTCCGTGTTGCCGGTGCCGTCGGTGCCGGTGAGATAGGCGATCAGGCGGTCGGTGGCGCCGGGATCGGTGTCGGGATCCCCGAAGGCGTTCCACACCACGGTGTCGCCGATGATCATGTCGAGGGTCTGGTCCTCGGGGATCGAGTCGTAGGGCTTCCGCTTCTGGTCTTCCTCCTGCATCAGGTAGACCTGCGCGCGGAGGCTGTCGACGCCCGAACGGAAACCGGGGGCGACCACCGAGACCGGCAGGCGGAACACCACCTGCGACGGTTCCTTCGACACCTGTTGCTGGTCGACGATACTGATGTCCGGCGCATTGGTGAACTGGGCGACGAACTGCTCGTTGGCCCAGTCGTACCACTCCCAGGAACCCGAGCCGACGTTCCAGCGGCGGAAGTCGCCGTAGTCGTTCGCGCTGTACTTGTAGGTGA
>Ga0102943_1000554_pt1 | contig 25061 bp, 20 predicted proteins | sample SalPonC_black_MG_FD_78174 | JGI IMG/M metagenome (GOLD analysis project Ga0102943, IMG submission 78174) | Salt pond soil microbial communities from South San Francisco under conditions of wetland restoration - Salt Pond MetaG... | ecosystem: Environmental > Aquatic > Marine > Intertidal zone >...
CCGGGTCCAGCACCCCGTGGTGGGCGATCACATTGGCGGTGTAACCGGACATGAACACCACCTTGAGGTCCGGGCACAATTGTGTCAGCTGGGCAGCCAGGTCCCGGCCGTTCATTCCGGGCATGACCACATCGGTGACCAGCAGATGAACCGGATTGGGATGCGTTTTGGTCAGGTGCAATGCCTCTTCCGGAGAAGCGGCAGCCAGTGCAGTGTATCCCAGTTGTTCCAGCATGGCACAGGCAAGCTCCAGAATAACCGCTTCATCCTCTACAACCAGGATGGTCTCGCCATGGCCTGAGGGCATTTGTACCTGTTTTTCAGGTAGGGCCTGTTCCGGCTGCTCTGTGTGACGGGCCAGATAGATCTTTATGGTGGTGCCTTTTTCCGGTTCACTGTACACATTGATAAAGCCGTTGTTCTGCCTGACAATGCCGTACACGGTGGAAAGCCCCAGACCGGTTCCTTTTCCTGCTTTTTTGGTGGTGAAGAAAGGCTCAAACATATTGTCTGTGGTTTCTTTGTCCATACCGCAGCCGTTGTCACTCACCGCCAGCATGACAAAATCACCGGGAATAAAACCCGGATGGTCATCACAATATGCCTGGTCAAATGTTTTTGTACCGGTTTCAATGGTGATCTTCCCCACATCTGCTATGGCATCCCTGGCATTCACACACAGATTGGCCAGGATCTGATCTATCTGCACCGGATCCATTTTCACCGGCCACAGGGTATCAGCAGGATGCCAGAACAGATCAATATTTTCTCCCATGAGCCGCTGCAGTATCTGGAGCATGCCATTGCCAATTGTCCGGTTCAAATCCAGCACCTGGGGGGCAATGGTCTGTTTTCTGGCAAAGGCCAGCAGCTGGCGGGTAATATCTGCCGAACGGGCGGCAGCTGCATGGATTTTTTCCAGGTTGTCATGCACCGGATCTTCAGGACCGATTTTGTCCAGGGCCAGTTCTGCATACCCGAGGATCACATTGAGCATATTGTTATAGTCATGGGCCACGCCCCCTGCCAGCCGTCCCACAGATTCCATTTTCTGGGCCTGCTGAAACTGGGCATTCATTTTTTCACGTTCTTCTTCCGCCTGTTTGCGGTCGGTGATATCCATGATGATGCCTTCCAGGGCCAGTACGTCTCCTGTCCTGTCATACACCGGGACCCCTTGTTCATATACCCATTTTTGCTGTTTGTCCGCCGTAATGATCCTGTATTCAAGTTTTGCCGGTATATTTTTGGCCACTGCCCGTTCCCAGATATCATAAATTTTCCTGCGGTCCTCGGGTAAAATCAGATCATTGTAGGAAACTTTGCTGTTGTTCACCAGTTCTTCGGGTCTGTATCCTGTAAGAGCAGCGCAGCTTTCAGAAAGAAACTGCATAGTCCAGGACCGGTCATAACTGCAGCGGTAGACCATGCCTGGCAGGTTGGCCATGAGAACCGATTTGCTGCGCTCACTCTCCTGTAATGCAGCGCTGACCTGTTTTGCCTCCTGCCGCAGCCGGGTTTCTGCACGGTACAACCGCTTATACCGTGCCATTTTGTACTCCTGCCATGCCAGAAGGCCCAGGAACACAACCCCTCCTGCCAGCGCTGCAAACAGGGTCAACAAAAACCGGGACCGGGTCTGCCATTGTGCAAAAACCTGGTCTGCATCCTGCTTGGCCACCATATACCAGGGGGAATCCGGCACAGACAGAAGCACAGCCACCACTTCAATCCCCCGATAATCTTTTCCCCGGACAATTCCCTGGCGGCCCAATGCAGCCATGACCACCAGTGCATCCTTTTGGGTCACAGGCACCTGCAGTTTCAAAGCTGTGCCAGTATACACAGCCAGGTTGTTGAGAAACACCACCGCGTCTTTATCACGGCGGACCAGCAGGGTTTCTCCGGTCTCTGCCGAAGCAGGCCAGGACCTGAGCAGGGGATACAGGCCCTGTTCCGCTTCCTGGATGAGGATGAGCCCACCCAGAGGCTGAAAATCCGGAAGAACAGCGTCAGGGCTCTGGCCGAACACCGGAATTACAATACTGATGCAGGGTTTTTCCCGGGAATCATCCATATGCATCCGGGCAAAAACCGGTGTGGCCCGATGAAAAGCCTTTTTGAGGGCAGACCTATGTATGGTGGTGGTATCTGCATTCCGGGTCCGGCCCAGCCGGATGCGGCCTTCCTGGTCAAGCACCAGAATATCAGTGTACTGGTAACGGGAGGGAAGTCCGGCAAACCGGGTGCGCAGATGAGGGGCGTTACTGTCCGGGGAATCTGTCAGAAACCGGATCACCTCCTGCGCCAGAAAAGGGATTTGCATCAGGCCTGCCGCCTGTTCCAGCTGTGCGCTGCGCCAGGCGGCAAGTGCCTCTGCCTGGCCCTGCCCGATCCCGGTCAGATGGGCAATGGCCTTTTGCCTGGCTGCTTTTGCCTGGCTGCTGTAATACCATGTACCACCTGATGCCACCGCCAGCAGGGACAGGCCCAGCACCACGGATATCCATACGGGAAAGGCATCTGTTCTGGTTTCAGTCATCGCACATTTCTTTAAGATAATTAAGATAAAATTGGATATTATAAAAGATAGATAAAAAAGTTCAAGGTTTTTTGTGGGCAGGGGCTGTCTGTGCGTCCAGTTTATTCACGACTGCTGCAGGTATCTTAGCCCGTTCACGTGATATGCAGCCAGACTGAAAAGGAAATGGCGGACAACAGAGTGCACAAAGAAATGGCGGTAACGGCAAAATCCACATCCCCGTTCATCTCCACGGCCATGACATAACTGACAGTGGCTGACGGTGAGGCCAGCAGAATCAGGCCGGGGAGATATATTTCTGAAGTCAGCCCCCATACCGTGTAAAGAAGAACACCCATTCCCGGCACCAGAACCAGCTTGATGCCTGCAGCCGGCAGAACCGGTTGCAATTGTGATTTCATTAAATCAAAATTCAGGGAGGCACCAATGAGCAGCAGGGCCAGGGGAAGGGCCATACCGGAAATAATATCCAGGATCCGTACAAGGACCATGGGCAGTGCAGCATTGGTCAGAGAAAAACAGATGCCTGCAACAGCAGAAATGATCACTGGGTTACCCAGGATTTTGGACAAAATTTTGCCTGTATTGTCCTGGTGCGGATCTGTGGCATTGTAAAGCTGCAAAATACTGACAGACAAAAGGTTCTGGAGGATCATGACAAAACCGATGAGCAGGCTGGCGCTGACAAACCCCTCCTGCCCCAGGTAGTAATAGGCCACGGCCAGCCCGATATAGCCCAGATTTCCATGAACCGCACTTTGCACAAAGCTGCCGAATCTGCGTCTGGGTACATGAAACATACGCCCCAGGATCCAGGTCATTCCAAAAGACAGCACCACAGCGGCAAGGGTGCATCCCAGAAGCACAGGGTTGAAATCGGTTTTCAAGGATCCTTTGGCAATAGCGGCAAACACCATGGCCGGAATGGCAAAATAAAAGACCAGGCGGTTGGCCGGTCCTGTGAATTCAGGCGGAATAAAGCCTTTGCGCCGGGCCAGCCATCCTATGAGAATCACACTGAATATGGGGATGATGGTGTTAAGAATCTGCATTGGTAGTAATGTGATACTGCTGCATGAGACGGTACAGGTGGCCCCGGGAAAGACCGGAAATTCTGCAGGATTCTTTGATGTTTCCCCTGGTACCGGCCAGCAGATGCTGCAGATAGGCGGCTTTGGTGTTTTCAATATGGTCTTTGAGGGGGGGCATGTTTTCCGCAGGCCCCAAAGCAGATGACCGGGTTTTTTCTGCCGAACTGCGGGCATTGCCTCTGGCTGCAAATTTATGCCGGATGTTAAAAGCGCGGATGTGCTCAGGCAGGTGGTGGGGAAACAGTGTGGCCCCGTCCCCTGCTTCCGCACACACCAGATCAAGGGTATTGAAAAGTTCTCTCACATTTCCGGGCCACTCGTAAATCTGCAGTTCATCAACAAATGCCCGGGACATGTTGCAGACATTCTTGGGATAAAAATCATTCTGCCGGTTGATATGGTGCAACGCAAGAACAGCCACATCCCTGCCCCGTTCTTTTAAAGGGGGCAGGTGGATGTTCATGGAAACTATTCTGAAAAACAGATCTTCCCTGAATTTGTTTTCTTTTACCATGTCCTCCAGATTGCGGTGGGTGGCACAGATCAACCGGAAATCGCTTTTGACTTCCGTTTTTCCTCCCAGGGGCCGGAATTTTTTTTCCTGCAAAGCCCTGAGAAATTTTTTCTGGACATCAAAGGGAAGCTCTCCTATCTCATCAAGAAACAGGGTGCCTTTGTCAGCCATTTTCATCAACCCTGTTTTTTCCATATCCGCACCGGTGAAAGCCCCTTTTGTGTGGCCGAAAATCGTACTTTCCACCAGATGCTCGGGCAGGGCCGCGCAATCCACCACCACAAACTCTGCGCAGGCTCTTTTGCTGTTGGCATGGATGGCTTTGGAAAAAAGCTCTTTGCCGGTTCCGGTCTCACCGGTTATCAGCACCGGAATATCGCTGTTTGCAGCCTTAGCAACCTGTTCCAGGCATTGTGATATCGCACGGCTCTCTCCAATGATCCCTTCTCTGCTCACAGATCCTTCCGGATCTTTGGTCTTTTTTTGCCGGCGGTATTCCACCGCTCTTTCCAGGGCAAACCGGAAATTTTTAGACGACCCGGTTTTGGAAATATAATCCCAGGCCCTGGATTTCATGGCCATTTCCGCGCCGTCAATATTTTCATCCGCTGTGATAATAATGATTTCCGGTGCAAACGCATGCTGCCGGATAGTGCTTATGGCCTCAAGGCCGTTACCGTCCGGCAGATTTACATCCAGAAAAAGAATATCCACGCTGTGTGAAAAAATTTTTGCCAGGCCCTGTTTCAGGGTCAGCTCATAAGAAACCTCATACCCCATGCCGGTGAAAATTTTGGACAGGAACCTGCACACCTGTTCATCGTCATCAATTATCAGTACATCTGTCATGCTGGTACCATCTTTGTTCATTGTCCTGTTTACCCGTTATTTATCTTTTACCGGTGCATTGTAAACCAGACTGCCATACCGGTTTCCTGTACCTGCCCGATGCGATCCTCACCTGCTTCTGGTATAGTCTATTCTTTGCCTTTTTGTTTCTATATATCCTCTGCCTGTGTATCCTGTTTTTTTTCTGTGGATATTGTATCAGTGATATCTTCAAACATGGCAAATACCTGAAACGGCCTGTCTTCTCCCTCATTGAATTCAGGGATGGCATCCACCTGTATCCACCGGTGCTCCTGGAGCCGGGGATGGTACACCCCCATGACAAACTGCCTGACCGGCCTGCCGGTTTCCAGGGCGACCATTGAGGGATGCTGGTGTCCGGGAAGCTCTGACCCGTCCGGTTTCAGGGCCTTCCATTCCGGGTCCATGGAGGTTCTGCCGTTCATCTGGTCAAGGGTCAGTCCCAGAATTTTCTGTGCTGCAGGATTGGCTGAAATGATCCGGCCGTCTGCACCCTGATACACCACTCCCTGAAGCATTCTTTCAAAAAGGGTGTTGTATTTGAGCTGGGCCTCTTCCAGCCTGATACACATTTTCTGCTGGTCTGTGATGTCTTCAAAACTGACAGCCAGCTTTTTTTCCGGCAGGGCAAAGGCCACCACGCGGTAGATGCCTGAATGGGTATCATCTTCATATTTCAGGTCATCCAGGCGGCAGGGGGTTTTGGTATACAGGGCCTGTTTGAATTTGTCATAAATGCCCAGCTGCTTTGCTTTGGGCCAGATCTGGCCAAAAGATTTTCCCTGCCATTGGGAAAGGGTTATGCCTGTAAGCTTCTGGGCTGTTGGATTGGCGCTTTCCAGAATCAGGTCACCGTCTTCATTCAGGGTGTAAATAAACAGTCCGGCCGGCATATGGGCCACTATATCACTGGAGATTTTCCGGGTCTGAATCAAATCTTTTCTGGTCTGGTCCAGTTCCGTGGTATCCACAAAGGTCAGCATGAATCCGGCATAGGTGTTGGGCCCGATATGGTAGGGCAGAATATGAATCAGATAGGTAAGATCCTGCCGGTCCTTTTTTTCAAAAGAGATCCCTTTGTTATTCTTCTGCACGGTTTTTACCGCTTCAAAGGCATCAAAATCAATGAGATGATGGGACAGATGGTTGATGGGTCTTCCCATGTCCTTGTCCAGGATATTGAATATTTTGGTGATGCCTGGCGAATATTTGCGTATTTCATAATTTTCATCCAGGATCAGCACCTCTATGCCGGAGCTTGACAGCAGGTTTTCCACATCATTGCTCATCTGGGTCAGCTCGATGATCTTGGTCTGGTATTCTGAATTGACCGTAATAAGCTCTTCATTGGTGGACTGCAGCTCTTCATTGGTGCTCTGGAGTTCTTCGTTGCTGGCCAGAAGTTCCTCATTGGTCGCCTGGAGTTCTTCATTGGATGTTTCCAGCTCCTCTATGGTCGCCTGGAGATTTTCATTGGAAAACTGGAGTTCCTGCTCAAGATCGGCGATTCTCTGCTGGACATCCGCCTCAAGATCATAGGTTTCAATGGTATTATGGTCTGTATTTTCCTGCTTTTTGGTCTCTTCGAAAAAAACCGCCGCAAGCGGGTCAGCGGATTTCTGGTCCGGCAGGGGAAGAATGCGCAGCCGCACGGTTCTGGTTTCGTTTTTCTGCTTTATTTTAACATTGGAATACACCAGCTGCTGCTTTGTTCTGAACACCTTCTGAATGCCTGTGGCAAGGGGAATGGCCAGTTCTTTGACCGCCATTTTTGTTATATCATACACCACCCTGCCTGAAGGCACCTGAAAATAGTCCCTGGTTTCACCAAAAATATGCAGTACTTCCATCTGCTGGTTCACGATGGCGGAAAGGGGCAGGTATTCATCTTCCAGTGCCCGCACGTACCGGTCCATAAGGTTGGCAGCATCTGTGGGATGCTGTCTGCGGCGCTCTCTGTAAGGAAAGGAAAAAGGCTGGGGACCTTTGTCTTTTTTTTCACGTATGGACACGGTATCTGTCATATGCAGGTCCGGAGAAAGTTTGCCTCTGGACCGGTAAATTTTGAATTTCTGGTGCACGGTTTCAAAACAGTCGGTCATGCTGCCGATGGTTTCACTGGTGCCTAAAAACAAAATGCCCCCAGGGTTCAAGGAAAAATTGAACATGCGCATGGCTTTTTCCTGGAGCACCGGCTGCAGGTAGATGAGCAGATTTCTGCAGGAGATCAGATCGATTTTGGTAAACGGCGGGTCCATTACCAGGTTGTGCTGGGCGAACACAACCATCTCCCTGATGTTTCTGGCAATCTGATAATTATCGCCTTTGCGGTAAAAATATTTTCCCAGCAGCCAAGGGGTCAGATCTGCGGCAATACTTTCCGGATATACCCCGTTGCCGGCCTGCATCACTGCATCCCGGTCCAGGTCGGTGGCAAATATTTTAATATCTTTGTTTTCGCCGGTTTTTTCCATCACCTCTTTTGCCAGAATCGCAAGGGTGTAGGCCTCTTCTCCGGTGGAACAGGCTGTGACCCAGAACCGGATCTCCCGGTTTTTCGTGTTGCTGATCAACTGGGGCAGGCAGGTTTCCATCAGCTCCTTCATGGGGGCCGGGTCCCTGAAAAAGCTGGTGACACCGATGAGCAGTTCCCGGTACAGGGTCATGATCTCCACCGGATACTTTTGTATGTACCGCACATAATCATCCAGGTCATTGATCTGATTGACGGTCATTCTGCGCTCGATGCGCCGGGAGATGGTGGATGGTTTGTAATAGGTGAAATCCACTTTGGTGCGTTCCCGCAGTTCTGAAAATATCCGGGTAAGCCCTTTCTGGTCATTGATCAGATTCCTGGATTTTTCTTTTCCCGCCACATAGGGATGATCCACATAGGCCAGCAGCTGGGCAGGCATTTTTTCAGGGGGCAGAATAAAATCAGCAACCCCGGTGGAGATGGCCGCCCTGGGCATGCCGTCAAACTTGGCAGTGGCATCATCCTGGACCATGACCATGCCGCCCTGTTCCTTGACCGCCCGCACCCCCCGGGTGCCGTCACTGCCGGTTCCGGACAAAATAATGGCAATCGACCGGTCTGCCTGGTCCTCTGCCAGAGATTTCAAAAAGATGTCAATGGGCAGGTTCACCCCGCGGATATTGTCTTTTTCCTTTAAGACCAGTTTGCCGTGAAAAATAGACAGATTTTTTTTGGGGGGAATCATATAAATATTATTGGGCTTCACCTGCATGCCGTCGGTACATCTGTGCACGGGAATTTTTGTCTTCTTGGACAACAGCTCCACCATCAGGCTTTTGTAATCCGGAGACAGGTGCTGAATGACGATAAAGGCCAGATTGCAGTCTTCAGGCACATGCGAAAAAAATTCTTCAATCGCTTCCAGCCCGCCGGCGGAAGCGCCGATACCCACATAATGAAATCCAGGATCCGGTGTTTTGTCTCTTTCCATTTTCCAAATCTTTTTATTAGAATTCAGGTTTGCCGCAATCTCTTTTAAAATTGAGGAATTCACCATAGCATGAATATTAATATTTTTTAAAGCCTAATCTTTTCCTGCATCAATCCAATGTAAATTCAGCAATTTTTGCAGAGAGGAAAACATTTTCTCCTTTCAGCCAGCGCTCTGAAGCTGTATCATCTGTAAACAGAATTTCCAGGGCACTGATAAATCCCACCTGAAAAGATGCCAGGCCTGTTTGGGCTGCAGCCTGAATCAGTACGGAAGAATACAGGTCCACACTCGCCCGGTAGACAGGAAAACACGGCACCTGGATCTGTATACCCAGGTCATAGCCCCTGCGGCAGACTGCGTCATCCAGTGAATGAAACGCCCGGCAGGAAAAGGGACGCAGGCCATAAATCAGACAGCGGCATGTATTATCCAAATCCAGGAACGGGCAGGGACAGCGGGATGTGCGCCAGAAGTTTTCATCCAGGATATCGCCTCTGTCAGATGTTTTAAGAATACGGTGTTTCAAAAAAGCCAGTCCTTCTGCAGTGGCCTGTGTCCTGATTTCATGGAAAATCACCAGGGCTTCGAAAATGGATACCCCCACCCGCAAATGGCAGCACCAGGCACACCCGGTTTTACAGGCAGCAGCTTCAGGCAGCGGGACCAAAGATTTTACAAACCAGTCCATGGCACTTGCCAGAACCGGCACATCAAGGCCCCTTGTATCCAGCAATTGTGATACATGTTTCATGGCAGTATCCCGGGTTGCGGCCAGAAGCACCCTTGCCCGGTCCGGGTTTTGAGAAAAGCGGGATTCATTCATGGTTTTTTTCTCCACTGCTGCAGGCTTCATTTTTTTCTGGGTCTGGCCCTGTGCGTGGCCACAGCAGATAAGGGGTCATCCGGCCAGAAATGTCTGGGATAGCGCCCTGCAAGGTCTTTTTTTACCTCTATATACGTGTTTTTCCAAAAATTTTCCAGATCCCGGGTCACCTGGACCGGCCGGCCCGCAGGAGATAACAGATGCAGGGTTACCGCAATTTTTCCATTTACCACTGTGGGGGTTCGGGTGCAGCCGAACATTTCCTGGAGCCGGACCGCCAAAACAGGTGACGAAAGTAGTGTATGGCCGTCCGTATATGCCAGCGGGATGCGGGAGCCTGATGGAACGGTAATGTGGGAGGGGGCCTGATGATCAACTATCTGCCGGTCATCCCAGGACAACAGAGAGGTCACAGCCCCTGCCAGGTCTATCTGTTTAAGATCCCGGGCAGACCGGATACCGGTGATAAACGGACCCAGCCAGTGGGCCAGTGTCTGCATTAATGCCTGGTCAGACAGGTCCGGCAGACTGGTGATCCCCCCATGTGCCCGCAGAAAACATACCCGGCTGCACAGGTGCGCAGTCTTGCGGGTCCAGGGAAGAGAAGACAGACCCATCTGGCGGATGCCGGAAATCATGGCTGCCTGAACCCCCTCAGGGTCTGGATCCGGCACCGGGGTCTGCTGGATCAGAATCCGGCCGTACCAGGTCTGCCGCATGGCCTGCACCAGTTTTTTGTCTGCATCCCAGTCCACAATCTCCCGGGTTTCCATCCGGTGTCCCAGAAGCTGTTCCAGCTCCTGCAGCAGAATGGGGGCTGCCAGAAAAATGCGGGCATTTTTGGGATGTCCCTCCACATGAGCGGCCAGGATATATGCATGGGACGAAACGGTATTGGGTTCTGTAAAATAAGCACCGCTGCCGGATGCCAGGACATAGGACAAGGCATTTCTGCGCCTGGCCACCCGTTCAGGATAGGCCAGGGCAAGGGTGATACCCGCGTTTTCTGCATCCAGGGCTGCCTCTTTCACCTGCATTCTGCGGGCCAGGTTTCTGGCTGCCGCCAGGATCTTTTCTGCCCGGCCTCTGTAAATTTTACCGCGGTCTGGCATTTGCTGATCACAGTGGCTGCCCTGCCGGGGGGGGTTCACCGTGTCTGCGCCTTTAGACGAAACCCCCTGCAGGGACCGCAGCAGATCCACACGCAGGCGGATATCAGGATCCCGGGACTTTCCGGACATCATGTCTTTTTCCTCCAGCAGGACCGCCAGGCAGCAGGCAAGAAAACCATTGCGGTGGCGTTTCGCTTCCAGCACCATATGGGCCAGCCTGGGATGAATCCCGGCTTTGGCCACTGCCCTGCCGTGGGGGGTAATGCAGCCCTGGCCATCCAGCGTCCCCAGATTGTACAGCAGGTGCCGGGCCTGTAAAAATTCTTCCTGCGGGGGCGGATCCAGCCATTTGAGTTCCCCGGGATCGCGTACCCCCCAAAGGGCCAGTTCCAGGGCAACCCCGGCAAGGTCCTGCTCCAGTATTTCAGGCCTGGTAAACGGTACCAGCCCCTTGTGCACATGTTCCGACCAGATGCGCAGGCATATGCCCGGACCGGTGCGGCCGGCCCTGCCCCGGCGCTGGTCTGCCGATGCCCTGGAAACAGGCAGGGTCTGCAGCCGGGTGAGACCGGTACCCGGAAAAAACCTGGGTCTGCGCATCAATCCTGAATCCACCACAATACAAACCCCTTCAATGGTCAGGGATGTTTCAGCAATGGCGGTGGCCAGAACAATTTTACGGGTCCCCGGCGGTGCAGGCGCCATGGCTGCCGTCTGTTTTTCCAAAGACAATTGCCCGGTCAACTGAAAAATCCGGACATCGCTGCTGGTGCAGCCTTCCAGCATTCGGGCGGCCAGCCGAATTTCTCCTGCTCCCGGCAGAAACACCAGAATATCGCCGGTGTGTTCTGCCAGGGCTTTTAAAACAGCTGATGCACACCCGGCCACCACAGGAAAAACCCCTCCTTGTCCCCGGCAGGATAGATCAGGGGGAAAATAAAATGTCTGTACCGGCCATGCACGGCCCCGGGAAACAATTACCCTGGCCGGATCCAACAAACCGGCCAGGGCATGGCTGTCCATGGTGGCGGACATGACAAGGATCCGCAGATCCGGCCGCAGCACCTCTGCCGACTGCAGGCACAGGGCCAGGCCCAGATCGCTGTGGATATGGCGTTCATGGAATTCATCAAAAATCACCAGGCCCACCTCTTCCAGGGCAGGATCATTCTGTATCATCCTGGTGAGAATGGCTTCTGTGACGACTTCAATACGGGTGTTGGAACTGGTTTTTTTCTCCATGCGGATCCGGTATCCCACGGTCTGCCCCACAGGTTCGTTTAACAATCGGGCCATGAAACAGGCACATGCCCTGGCTGCCAGCCGCCGGGGTTCAAGCATGAGAATTTTTTTGCCTGCCAGCCAGGCCTGGTCCAAAAGGGCCAGTGGCATCCGGGTGGTTTTGCCGGAACCGGGCGGTGCCTGGAGGATGGCCCGGCCTGTGTGCGCCAGGGCATTGGTGACCTGCGGCAGTACTGCAGTTACCGGCAGATCAGACATGCCCGATTTTTGTCCTGTATGAGAAAAGAAATTTGATTGTCTGTTGTCCTTCAGTAATTTTTGGGGTAATACACTGGGTAATGAATCTCACATGCAACAGGAGCCACAACCATGACATCCCAATTAAAACAAATTGTCATTCCCAAGGAAAAAGCGGTTTTCTGGCTGGACAAAAACGGCATCTGGCAAAACAACCATGGAAAATTCGAGCATCCCAAAATCATCTCATATTTTCACAAATCCATCCGCAAAGATGACCAGGGGTACCATGTCTTTCAAATACGGGACCAGTGTGAGGAAAAGGTGTATTTTCCTTATGAAGACACTGCCTTGTTTGTTTTTGACATGAAGGGTCCTGGCACCCTGGTGCTCAACACCACGGAAACCCTTCCCCTGAATCCCTCACAGCTGTTCACCCGCAACGACAATCTGTACATTCAGACCCCTGAGCACTGCATCAAATTCGGCCAGCGGGCACTGATGAAACTGTCCAGAATGCTTGTGGAAAAAGAAGAGCGCCTGTTTCTGGTACTGGACGGCACTGCCCATGAAATCAAGCATAAACCAGATTAGAAATCAACAATTACAAATTTTACCCTGCTGATGACTAACAACTGAAAACCAACGGCTAATTATGGCACTCCACACAATTGACAGGCCCTGCTGCCGGCAGGTTTTCTTCACCGGTGATTCCCGCTTTTTCAAATGATATGCGCTCTTTTTGCAGATCCCGATGGCAGGGAAGACAGGTATTGTGATACGCTGCCAGATAATAGTACACATTGGCCGGATCCTTGATATTTCTGGTGGAGGGATCCGGTTCCAGCTGGTCATGGCACCCTTCGGTGGCACAGCCCTGGACCTCATCTTCTCCATACCATTCGTGGTGGCAGGACTGGCAGGCGTAGTCAAAATGGGCCCCATGGGGAAAGTCCACTGCTGCCCGTTCAGGGTCCACCCCTTCAGGTGCCTCTATGGTCAGGGTGCCCAGGGGAACAGGCATCATCTCCAGATCATTTACCGGCTCTGCATGGGGATCAGGATGGCAGCCTTCACAGGCAATGGGTCCGGTGTATATTTTTTTTCTGCCTGCGGCTTTCTGGTCTTTTTCTTCCTGGCGGTGACAGTCTCTGCAGACCTGATGATAGGCACCTGCCAGAGATTTAACCTGTTTTTCTCCCAAAGGCGTGGTGCCCGGGGGTTTTGCCCACAGGTTTTCATGGCACCCTGCCGCAGCGCAGCTTTGTACGGGGCCTGCCGCATCCCAGGTATGGTGGCAGTCTTTGCAGGAATATGCAAAATGCAGTGAATGGTCAAATACAACCGGTGAGAGCTGTGGTTCACGGTCAGCATCCGGCGGGGCGGTTATGGTCATGGTACCGGTGGGAAGCATCAGCTGTTCCGGATCTTTATCAGCCAGTACCAGATGCTGGCCCAAAATTACCATCAGCGCTGCAACGCAGCAAACCAAACGCGCATATGATCTCATCGTGTTCCTCCAGTCTATAATATTCATCAGGGTATTTTAACCGCCTTTAGTGCCCAGCCGGGTGTATGTTACTTTTACCTGTCACATGATCTATATAAATTGTTGACAACAAAATCAATATATAATCCCTGGTTTTTTTCTCAGACACCATAAAACCAGGCAGTTTTTTACATTTTTCTGTGCAGAATACCGGTCATGCACCCTACGGCTCCGTTGGCTTTCTGCAGTTCTTCCACCGGCACCGGGATGCAGCAGATACCTGCAGCCTCATAAGCGGCAATGATTTCTGGTTCGCGGAGACCAGCCTTCTCCCCCATAGGCGGCGGCGTCAAAGGCATCTGCCGGTCTTTGCCCGGCTGCGGGGCTGCACCCTGATGCCGGGCTGCTGTCATCTGTCTGCATTTTGCTCCTGTCTTTGAAAATGGGTACATATGCGGTGTATGGCTGCATATTTCATGGTACCGTGTATTACCCGGCCTGCCCGAATATTGCAACCGCAAAAAAAAAATTCGTGCCGTTTCATCTGCATGCGGCTGTCCTGAAATGCCCTGCCGAATCTATTGACAAACCATGATTCAGCATAACTTTACAAAAAGTGCCTGGTTCATGCAGAACCATGGCTTGACAGAGAAAAGCCCATGAATGGTTTGATATATGTAATGCGCAGCGTTTTATACCTGCGGTATTTTTTCCATAAAATCACGGCCACCGGATCATTCGGCCGCCAGCATGCCCGGTGGGAAAAAACACAGGGAAAACCCCGGTTAAATCCGCTAAAGGCAGGGCTGTACCGCCACCATGTAAGGCAGTTTCACGAATCATCATGTTCTGTGGCATCAGTGGCCTGTGTGGTGAACACCCTTTTGGAAATCCAGGGCCGTCTGCCCCGGACAGTCCTTACCCAGCAGGATCTGCTGGACAGGGTAACCACAGCCCACTGGAAGGAGCGTATGGGTCCCAACGGATACCAGGGACGTCGGGGACTGCCCCTGGCAGTACTGGGAGAGGTGGTGAAAACCAGCCTGGACATCTTTGGCATTGTCCACCAGCAAGTGGAGGTGGTGGAAGCAGTAAAGGCACCGGCCAGAATAAAGGTCTGCCGGCAAAAGCTGTGGTCCAGGCTTGAAACTTTTGAAACCCGGGCAGACGGTGTCATCATCGCCCATTTCGACCAGGGCAGCCTGCTTCCGGAATTGAACATACCCCATATCTCGCCGGTGGGAGGATTTAATCCTGACACAGGCAGGGTCACGCTTCTGGATGTGGACACCTCTGTGCCGCATCCCTATACAGTCGGTTTTGACACCTTCTACAAGGCGATGTCCACCCATTACCAGCATCTTTTTCATCTGTTCGGATACGGCCGGGGCGGGTATGTGTATATCCGGCTGTAAAAATGGATGATCAGGCCTGGCTAATTACGGTCCTTTACGATAAACCAATGAAAATGAAACCGGGAGAGAAAGCGGGGTCAGGCCTTCCTTATTGTCGTCTGGCGCCAATAACGACAATAAGGAAGGCCTGACCCCCATTATTGGTTATTCTTTGGGTTTGCCCATCACCTCGGCAAACATATCCATATCCCATTCACGGGCCGAAGCCATGTTCTGACGGAACTTGAGAAAATCTATGGTATCCTGGCCGGTGATTTTCTTGGTATTGAAGGCACCGAATCCCAGGAACGCCTCACCGCTCATGTTGGCGGCCAGCCAGTGGCGGTGGTCGTTTTTCATGGTATCCCAGAAAAATTTCTTTTTCTGGCGGACATCCTCAATGGATTTCACCAGACAGGCCGGGAACAGGTTGGCAAATCTCCAGATTATTTTGTCCACTTCCTTGTCCAGCAGCTCGAAATCGGCATTGGCCTGGTGCTTTTTGACCAGGGCTTTTCCTTCTGCCAGGGCATCCCCTGTTTTGTATTCACCGTATACGATCTCTCCGTCCTTCACATAGGTGTCGGTTTCGATCATGGGATTTCTCACCCATTGGCCGTCAATTTTCAGTACCGGCACCACCTTGGAGATCATGCCTTTCATTTTCATTTTATAGGCAGACCACATTTCGCAGGACACGCAGTTATACATGGCATCTTCCATGGTCAGAAACCAGGGCAGAAAATCCGATGACCCGCCGGCCGGAGAAGATCCGTGTTTGGGGCCTGCCTGGCCGAAAATGGCAAGGTCTGATGAAATGGCAAGGTCACAGGCCAGGCCGATCTCCTGGCCCCCGGCCACCCGCATGCCGTTGACCCGGCAGATCACAGGCTTGTGACAGCTCAGGATGGCATCCACCATATGGTTAAACAATTCCATGTACTGGCCGTATTCATCACAGCGCCGGGAATAATATTCTGAATATTCTTTGGTGTTGCCGCCGGTGCAGAAGGCATAGGGGCCTGTTGCTGTAAAGACCACGGCGATGACACTTCTGTCCAGAGAGGCGTTTTCAAAACCGGCGATCACCCCTTTAACCATGTCTGTGGTATAGGAGTTGTACTGCCTGGGGTTGTTCAGGGTGATCCAGGCCACGTATAAATCTTTTACCACACTGCCTTTGGGATCGGTCAACGGTTTTTTCTCAAAAATCACCCCAGGGGCTTCAGTGCTCCAATAGGGATTTCTGTGTAATGAATGGTCTTTTGCCTCGTTATCTCTGGGCATCCACTCTAAAGCCATAGGTTCCTCCTTATTTTTTTAAATTGTCGGTGTTTATACCTGTATTTTCTAAAAATGGCCCGGCTATTATCCGATATAGCCGCCGTCTACTCCCAGCACCTGGCCGGTGATATAGGAGGCATCATCCGAAGCCAGAAACACAAAGGCAGGGGCGATCTCTTCGGGATCTGCAAACCGTCCCAGCTGGATCCGGCCTTCATATATCTTGCGCAGCTTTTCATCGGACTGCAGCTTGCCGGTCATTTCGGTTTTGGTGATGCCCGGGCAGATGACATTCACGGTGATATTGTACCGGCCGAGTTCCCGGGAAGCGGATTTGGAAAAACCGATGATGCCGGCCTTGGCCGATGCATAGTTGATCTGACCGATGGTGCCGAAAATACCGGCAGTGGAGATCACGTTGATGATCCGGCCGGAATTCTGCTCTTTCATGTGGCGGCCGGCAGCCTGGCTGGTGTTGAAGGCGGCCTTGAGGTGGATGTCAATGATGGCATCCCAGTCCTCTTCCTTCATTTTGAGCAGCATGGAGGGTTTTGACACCCCGGCGTTGTTCACCACGATATCAACACCGCCCAGTTGTTTGACACATTCCTCCACCATGTTCTGGGCGCTCTCATAGCTGGCCACATCCGCTGCCACAGCCACCCCTTTTTGACCCAGTTTTTCGATCTCGGCCACTGTTTCTTTTGCAGCGGTATCGTTGGAGTGATAATTGACCAGGACATCGGCGCCCTCTTTTGCATACAAAAGGGCAATGGCACGCCCGATGCCCCGGCTGCCGCCGGTTACAATGGCTTTTTTTCCTTTCAGTTTCATACTTCCATCCTTGTTTTTTTTATGCTTATACACTATTAAAAATCAGGTACCAGTACGATACGCTGATCAGGTGACTTTTTATGGGCTTCATCAAAACTTTCCACAATGGTGCTCATGGGCCGGGTCTGAACAAATTCCTCAAAATTGATTTTCCCGCTGGTAATCATGCCCAGCACCAGTGGATAGTATTCCGGCAGGCATCCCCAGGTACCGATAAGTTCCGCATCAAAGGCCATGAGCCGGGAAATGGAATATTCCACCTTGTGTGGACCGAACCCCACCACCACCATTTTGCCGGTAAAGCTCAACAGGGCCAGTCCAAGTTCCTGGCCGGGTTTGGTCCCGGAAACTTCAAATATTTTCCAGCCAAATCCGGGCAGACCTTTTTCCTTTCTGAACGCCTTGATTTCCCCGGATACTTCCTTGGTGGTTTTACCCATGGAATTCACTGTAAAATCCGCCCCGTTTTTGAGCATGGTGTCCAGACGTTCCTGGTTGATGTCCACGGCAATGACCGTGGCGCATCCCAGTGCCTTGAGAATCTGGACCATGTACTGCCCCACACCGCCCACACCGATGACAATGGCATGGTCTCCTACCTGCACGTCCGCGCGTTTGGCTGCCTGGAAAGGTGTAGTGGCGGCATCTGCTACAACCGCCAGTTTTTCCAGCGGGATGCTGCCCCGGTCGGTGACCGGACACAAATCAATGGCCGGCACCGGGATGTGGGAGGAAAACCCGCCGTAAATACCCATGGAGTTACCCGGCATTTTCTGGTTAAGGCACCGGTTTCCCCGTCCGGTTTTGCACAAATGGCACTTGCGGCAGGGCATGACCGCAGGAATGATCACTTCTTTTCCCATCCATGCCTGTACATCGTCAGCTGCAGCCACAACTGTCCCGGAAATTTCATGGCCCAAAGTCAGCGGCGGTTTGTTGACCGTTGGCACCCCGTGGTAATAATAGCCCAGATCGGTATGACAGATACCGCAGCCCGCCACTTCCACCAGGACATCACCGGATGCCGGTTCAGGTACCGGAACCTGCGTTTTTTCCAGTTTGCCCGGGGTTACGTCGCCGGTGTCCCGGTCCTTTTTAAAAGGTTGGATCATTTGCCATGTCTGAATGGTGTCAGGAACATTTGCCATTTTTCTCTCCTTTCCATATTTTGTATTTTCCAAGGGTATACAAACAGATGCAGATCAGAAAACAGATCTGTTAAAAGGTGATGATCATTGCTAACATTTAATCACTTTGACTTTTGTGCCGATCCAGTCAGGGGGCAGATAGACCCGCCCGCTGTTGCCGCTTGCATTCACTGTTTTCTCGATCATTTCCCGGCCGTAGACCTCAAATTTCACCTTTCTTTCCCTGTAATCAGATACAGATCCTTCCTGATTCTCATCTTCGTTTGCCATATTACCGCAGACTCCTCTTTACAATCCCAGGGACAGCCTGGTTATATTCAGCTGTTCCATAGATACTATTTAGATACAATGCAGCTACATGTCAAGAAATTATTTATAAATTTCCCAAGATAGCCTTGAAGATCACCCTTCCGGGGAATGCTGGTTTTTGCCTTTCCCCGGCCAAGGCTGATCACCTGCAGTATCCTGAGCTGATTGGTGTTGACTTTCCTGTCCCCTGCCTCTAAATTGAACACATATATGCCTGAACCCCATCCTTTTTCCAGGAGGTCTGACATGACACACCCGGAGTTTGCTTCTCCCTGCGGCCTTTACTGCGGTGTCTGCGCCATCCGCATCGCCCACAAGGAAAACAATGAAAAATTCAAGGAACGCCTGGTGGCGGTCTACAAAGGGGAGGTGCCCGGCAAAGGCACCCTGCCCAACTGCGAAAATCTTACCACAGATGATATTGTTTGTGAGGGCTGCCTGTCAGACAACCGGTTCATGCATTGTCAGCAGTGTGACATCCGGGACTGCACCATGGAAAAAGGCATTTCCGGATGCCATGAATGCGATGATTTCCCCTGCCGGTTTATTGAGGAATTTCCCATGGCCGTAGGAAAAAAAGTCATGATGCGGTGTACGCCTTTGCGGCGGGAAATCGGTACCCGACAATGGATGCAGGACGAAGAAGACCGCTATTTTTGTCCCGAGTGCGGACACAAGGTCTTCAGAGGGGTTGTCCGGTGCAACCAGTGCAAAGCCGGACTGAATCTGGATTGATGAAAATTCTTCACATCATCAGCCAGGCCCCTGATTTTACGGGAAGCGGCAAATTCATCCAGCAGATCATCGTCCAAAGCCGCAAAAAAGGGCATGCCAATTTTCTAGTGGCCGGGATCCAGAAAAATTTTATCCTGCCGGAAGGCTTGATCGAAGCATCCCATTGCCTTTTTGTCCAGTTTGACGGAAAAGACCTGGATTTTGTCATTCCCGGTATGAGCGATGTCATGCCCTATGAAAGCCGGGTGTTTTCCACATTGTGCCAACGGGAGATAGACGCCTACTACCAGGTATTTGAAGCAAAAATCCGGCAGGCCATTGACCGGTTCCAGCCCGATATTATTCATACCCATCACCTGTGGATTGTCTCTGCCATTGCCAGACGCATCAGTTTCGGCATTCCCATGGTCACCTCCTGTCACGGGACCTGCCTTCGCCAGCATATCCTGTGCCCCAACATCAGCAGCCGCATCACAGATGATCTTGAAAATATAGACCATGTCATCGCCTTGAGCCAAAGCCAGAAACAGGAGATCATCAAAACCATCGGGACAGACCCGAACCGCATCCATGTGGTGAGCGGCGGGTACAATGATGCCTGTTTCTTCCATGCCCCCAAGGCCTTTGACGGGGTGGTGGAACTGGTCTATGCCGGCAAACTCAGTTTTGCCAAAGGGGTGCCCTGGCTGCTCAACAGTCTGGCCCGGATCCGGCACCTGCCTTTTTTGCTGCATATGGCCGGCAGCAGCAGTGCGTATGAAAAAAACCGCTGCCTGGAACTGGCCGGGAATCTGGGAGAAAAGGTGGTATACCACGGGCCGCTGGGTCATGACGACCTGGGCGATCTTTTGCGAAAGGCGCATGTGTTTGTGCTGCCCTCTTTTTATGAGGGCCTGCCCCTGGTGCTCATGGAGGCCCTGGCCTGCGGGTGCCGGCTTGTCACCACGGCCCTGCCCGGGGTAAAGGAACTGCTGGCAGATGAGGAAAATGACATGGTAAAACTGCTGGATCTGCCCCTACTTGAAACCATTGACACCCCGTTTGAAGCCGACATCCCTGATCTGGAGGCCCGCCTGGCCGCAATTCTGGCACAATCCATCCATGACGTGCAAACCTGCCCAGAACCGGACTGGGACTATGCCTGCACCAAAACATTTCCCTATTCCTGGGAAAAAATATTTTCAAAAATCGACCGGGTGTATCAAACAGCCAGGGCGGCTGTCAGTCTCTGATCCGCTGCTTCAACGCCCGGATGATGCCGGAGCAGACCTGGTTGGCATCCGCCACCAGGGCAACATCCGCCAGTTTCATCATGGTGGCGTTGGGATTTTTGTTCACTGCCACGATGAACCTTGCATCGGCCAGGGCCGCTGTGTGCTGGATAGCCCCGCTGACACCGAAGGAGAACAAAACCTTTGGCTTTATATGCTTGCCGGCCTGCCCCACCAGGGCTTCGGAAGAGACCCAGTCCGCATAGACCACAGGCCGGGTCGCGCCCACCTCTGCATGCAGCAGGTCTGCCAGGTCAAACAGCTTTTTGAATTTGCCCTTTGACCCCATGCCCCGGCCACCGGTGATGACGATATCTGCGGTCTCGATTTTCCGGGCCCGGGCTGGGCGCAATTCCGATTTCAGGCACCTCACCCTGGGAGAGGGCATGGTTTCCGGCAGGGGAACGGTGATCACCTCTCCTTGTGCATCATCGTCATGGGGCCGTTCCTGAAAGGTGCCCGGCCGGATGGTGGCCATCTGGGGCCTGGTATGGGGGGTAATGATCTTTGCGATAAGGTTGCCGCCGAAAGAGGGCGCCACCTGCACCAGCTGCCCTGCGTCATCGATATCCAGGTCAATACAGTCCGCGGTCAGGCCGGTGTCCAGCTGTTTGGCCGCTCTGGGGGCAATCTCCTGGCCGAACCGGGTGGCACCGATGAGCAGGGTTTCCGGCGCAAACCGTCTGACCAGGGAGGTCAATAAAAAGGCATAGGATGCCACATTATAGGTCTTCAGGGACGGGTCATCTGTGACATAGACCTTTTGTGCGCCATGGGCAATGTATTCTTTGACATAGGCATCCACCTTGTCCCCGAACACCACGGCACACACCGCGGCATTGGTTTTTTCTGCCAGAACGCTGGCCCGGGCCAGAATCTGGAGGGTAACCCGGCTCTGGAAATAATTTCTGTAATCCGCCCATACCCAGATCTGCTTTTCCGCACTCATACATCCCCTTCGTGGTCATGGGTTTTCAGATCTTTTCCCATGGCACTGGAAATAATTTTACCGTAATCATCAAACAGGGTATCCACCATTTTTTTCACAGCACCTGTCAGCACCCGGTTCTCCTTTCCTGTGACCGGGGAATACACATCAATAATTTTTGTGGGAGAGGATGTCAGGGCATTGAAATTTTTGTCCAGACCAAGTGCCGCGCCGTCCATTAACCGGACATCACCGGCTTTGAATGCTGTTTCCACACCGCCCAGGGCCACATACCGCGGGGTATACAGATCAGATTCACCGGCATGGTCAATGGTTACAAGCCCGGGCAGATCCATTTCCATCAATTCCATGAAATCATCCACATGCCGTTCCACCCGGATGCAGTTACCGACCAGTTCCAGGCGCCGGGCATACCCGATGGCCGGAATGTCCAGAACTTCAGCCAGCTGGGGCCCCACCTGGGCGGTCTCGCTGTCACTGGACATGGAACCGCACAGGACCAGACCGGCATCCGGACAATGTCCGGTGATAAATTTTCCCAGGATAAAGGCGGTCATGCAGGTATCAGCCCCTGCCATGCACGGGTCTGTGAGCAAAACCCCCTGGTCTGCTCCCAGGGCTTTTGCCTCATACAAAATTTCTTCGGCCATGGGCGGTCCCATGGAAACCGCGATGATATGGGCCTGGTTTTGGCCCATCCCCGTCTTTATCTGCAGAGCTGCTTCCAGGGCACGCCGGGCAGAAGGATCCATCATGCCCTGGGCGGCTTCCCGTTTCAGGGTGCCTGTTTTCGAATCCCAGGGCAGTTCCGATACCATGGGGACCTGTTTGATGCACACAATGATATGTAACATACACATGCCTTTTTTTATTATCAGGTGGGCCGGGTCAGAATATCTCTGGCAATGACCATGCGCTGGATTTCACTGGTGCCCTCATAAATTTCAGTGACCTTGGCATCCCTGAAATACCGCTCCACGTCATACTCTCTGCTGTAGCCGTATCCCCCGTGGATCTGTACCGCCAGGTTGGTCACCATCCTGGCTGTGGTGCTGCAGTGGAGCTTGGCCATGGCCGCTTCGGAAGAAAACGGTCTGCCGCTGTCTTTGCAGGCTGCAGCACGGTAAAGCAGAAGTCTGGATGCGTCGATCTGGACCGCCATGTCCGCCAGATAGTTCTGGATGGTCTGGAACCGGGAGATGGGCTGTTTGAACTGCTGGCGGGCTTTGGCATAGGAGACGGATTCATCAAACGCGGCCTGGGCAATGCCCAAAGCCTGGGCAGCGATGCCGATACGTCCGGTATCCAGAGCGGACAGCCCGATTTTCAAGCCCTGGCCCATGGTTCCCAGGCAGTGGTCTGCCGGAATGGCACAGTCTTCAAAAAACAAGGATGCCACCGGGTTGGCCCGCATGCCGCACAGATCTTCAATCTCCCCCACGGAAAAACCCGGGGTGTGGTTTTCCACGATAAACACAGAAGACCGGGACGGAACAGTGTCAGATACGGCAAAGACCAGAATGGTGCCGCAGATGCCGCCGTTGGTCACAAAAATTTTGGTGCCGTTGAGAACAAAGCCATGGTCTGTCTTCCGGGCCACGGTCTCCACCCCGCCGGCATCGGACCCGGCATTGGCTTCGGTGAGGCAGAAGGCACCGATACTCTCACCTGCGGCCATGGGCGGCACAAACTGCTGCTGCTGCGCCCTGGTGCCGAACCTGAGAATGGGATAAATCCCCACACTGTTGTGCACGGTGATGCACAGGCCCAAAGCGGCAGACACCCGGGAGATCTCCTCCACCACGATGGCGTAGCTGGTGCTGTCCAGACCTGCCCCGCCCAGATGGGCCGGTGCCTGAAGACCAAAATAGTGCAGCGGTTTCATCTTTTCCATGAGATCTTCGGGGAATCCCGGCCCTTTGTCCATCTCGGCTGCCCGGGGGCGAATCTCATTTTCCGCAAATTCCTGTACTGTCTTGCGGATGAGCTGGTGTTTCATGCAGGGATTAAAATCCATGCCCGTTCCTTTGCTGTATGTTCCCGGAAAGGTTACGCCCCAAGGGCAGCTTCAAGGATGTTCAGGTAGTCGGCCTGCCCTAAGTCCCTGGGATTGGATGCATTGGAATTGTTTTTAAAAGACATGCCGGCAATCAAGGCAAACTGGTCAGATCCGATATTCAGATCCCTGAACGCGGGAATCTGAAGGGCCTTTGACAGGTCTTTGATTTTCTGGATAAAGATTTTTGCCGCCTGGTCGTCAGATGCGGCATCAATGCCGGTGGTCCGGGCCAGGGCGGCCATTTTCCGGGTACAGGCGGGCAGATTGTAATCCAGGACATGGGGAAGAAACATGGCATTGGCCACCCCATGGGGAATGTCATACAAAGCACCGATGGACTCGGAGATGCAGTGCACTGCAGTGACATCCGCATTGCCGAATGCCAGACCCGCCACCATGGAACCATACATGAGATCTTCCCTGTGCCCGACATTGGCCTGGATATCGGCAAAAGCCTTTTCAATGGATCCCAGGATCAGCCCCACCGCCTTTACCGCATGGGTATCGGTGATCAGGGTGGCAGGTTTTGCCAGATAGGCTTCCACTGCATGGGTCAACGCATCCATGCCGGTGGATGCAATCATGGGCTTCGGCAGTGTAACAATAAGATCCGGATCCACAATGGATACAGCCGGATACAGCTTCGGGCCCTTGATGCTCATCTTGAATTTTCGGTCCACATCAGTGATCACCGACACCCAGGTGACTTCGGAGCCGGTTCCGCAGGTGGTGGGAATGGCCATGAACGGCAGGGGATCGGTGACATATTTTTCTTTGCCTTCATAGTCCTGGATATTTCCCGGGTTGGTGGCCAGCAGTGCCAGGGCTTTTCCCGCATCCAGCGGGCTGCCTCCCCCCATACCGATCACAAGATCCGGCTTTTGCTGCCGCAGTTGTGCAGCGATGGTGTTGATGGTATCGGATTTGGGGTTTGCCTCTATGGTGTCAAATACCGGTATCTTTCCCAGCCGGTCCAGCACCGGCTCCAAAAGCCCGGCTTTGACCACCCCTTTGTCTGTCACCAGGACCGGATTTTTTGCCTCTAAAACCGTTGACACCTGCTGAATTTCCCCGGGTCCGAAATACAGCCGTGCCGGCATGTGATACTGCATGATATCCTCCCTGAATCAAACACACAGGCAAAACAAAGATGAAACCGCTTTTGTTTTGCCTGTGTTTCTCTATATGTTGTTTAACTTTTGTCTGTTTGTCTGACCGTTTCAATGATTATAAATGGATACCCTGGCTGGTGCAAGGAAATTATAACAAGGATTTTTTCATTGACAATCCGGTCATCCTTACAATAATTTATGATCAACATTAAAATAAGGATTACCCGATGAAATTTACCCTGAACTACTGGATTGACGAGGGCTGGTATATAGGCAAGCTTAAAGAAGTCCCCGGTGTTTTCAGCCAGGCAGAAACGCTTGAAGAGCTCAAAGTGAATATCGAAGATGCTTACAACTTAATGATGGAAGAAGATTCAATTATACCTGCATCTGATATTCAAACCGCCGAAATTCATCTTGATGTGGCATGAAACGCCGCAAACTTATTAAAGAGCTGATTTCTCAAGGATGCTACCTTAAAAGGCACGGCAGCAAACATGATCTGTATATCAATCCGGGTAAGGGCAAGCAAGCGCCGGTCCCAAGACATTCCGAAATTAAGGATACCCTCTGCAC
>Ga0102943_1000556_pt1 | contig 25009 bp, 18 predicted proteins | sample SalPonC_black_MG_FD_78174 | JGI IMG/M metagenome (GOLD analysis project Ga0102943, IMG submission 78174) | Salt pond soil microbial communities from South San Francisco under conditions of wetland restoration - Salt Pond MetaG... | ecosystem: Environmental > Aquatic > Marine > Intertidal zone >...
ACACAGCAGTATCAACCACGATGAAAAGGAGAGAAACATGGCGGGTGTAAACAAGGTAATACTTATCGGTAATCTGGGAAGGGACCCGGAAATACGGTATTCCCAGCAGGGAGTGGCAGTGGTGAATTTCCCCATTGCCACAAGCGAGCAATGGACAGATAAAAACACCGGGGAAAAACAGGAAAAAACAGAGTGGCACCGCGTTGTGGCCTTTGGAAAACCAGCTGAGATTCTGGAAAAATATCTGTCCAAGGGCAGGCAGGTCTATATTGAAGGCCGGCTCCAGACCAGCAATTATGAAAAGGAAGGCCAGACGCACTATACCACTGACATTATAGTAACCAATTTTCAATTTCTGGGTGGCGGCAGAAGCGATACCCAGGGTGGCGGGGGATATCAACAAAACACCGGTCTTCAGCAGGGCGGTGCCGGGTATAATCAGCCGGGCGGCGGATACCAGCAGCAGGGAGGTCCGGCCCCCGGCAGCCAGAATTTTCAGAACCAGACCAGTCCGGGCATGGGCGGGGGCCAGGGCCCTATTCCTGATGACGATATTCCCTTCTGACCATCAGGATATTTGCAAACCTGATTTTCCGGATCCAAATGGTGTCTGTCTGACAGGCAGAGCAGAAAATGTGGTCCCAAAACAAGCACTGGTGAAAATGTATGAATTTTAGGAAGTCTCTGCTGATATTTCCGGCAAACTGCCCTGGTCTTTAATTTCTGGGATTTTCCTTTCGCCACTGTCCCGGGCTTTTATAGCGGCTGCCCAAAGACCACATGCCGATGCGGTTATTCCGGGCCCGGATCTGGGCTGCCACATACGGGGATGCATCAAAATGTTCCGGCTTTCTGCCCTGGTAGACTTCTGCAAGCCCCATTTTTATCATTTCCAGGTTGACATTGGTGTCACTGGAAAACACTTCTGCCAGAACCCGGTTATACCCGCCCAGGCCATAGCTTTTCAGGGTGACTGCCCGGTCCTTGACAAGGCGGGATAAATACAGGTGGGCTTTTTTGCTGTAGGGCTGGCCCGGTTTGCTCCTGCCCCCGGTTTCCGGGGCATCAATACCCACCATGCGTATTTTGAGCGTCAAATCCAGGCCTTTCACCAGCAGGGAATCTCCATCATATACCTTGAGCACCTGGAATTGCCGGTCCTCTGAGAGCTGGTTCTGGATTTCTTTTCCCAGTATCCGTGCATCGTCAGCTTCCAAAGACGGGGCAATATTGGAAAAATGTCTGTACCCGTCTTCATCTGTCCACACAAATACGTCACTGCCCACTTGTACGGCAAAAAGAAACAATACCAGTCCCGGTATCAGATATCGGATGAATTTTTTCATTGATCCCTTGGGTTTCTGGTTCCCGCAAAAATCCAGTATAACGGATCATCCTGTCACAGACAATGTTTTTATGACGGCTCTCTCCAGCCTTATGTTTTGCTGGTAAAGATCAGACCTGTCCATTTTTTCAGGGTTTTTTCCCAGATCCGGACAAAGCCGTATTCTGTAAAATCTGCTGTCAGATCTGTGGTTTCCCATTCCCTTATGCCGGACAAAATGAGTATCCCTCCGGGCATCAGACGGCGGGCCATGACAGGCGCCAGTTTTGCCAGGGCAGGGGTACGCAGATTGGCACAGATGATGGAAAATTTTGGACCTGTGTCCGGCAGGTGATGCCCGGACACAGGTATTCTGCTGCCAAGATGATTGGCAGCTATGTTTTTTTGGGCTTCGTATACAGCATTGGGGTCAATGTCCCAGGCATGGCACCGGTCCAGGCCTGCCAGGCACAGGGCAATTGCCAGAACACCCGATCCTGTGCCGATATCTGCCCCCGGGCCCCGGTGCTTTGCCGGCACAAGATCTGCGGTGAAAAACACGTGCTCTATGGCAGCCAGGCACAGGCGGGTGGTGGGGTGGTGGCCGGAGCCAAAGGAGATGCCCTGTGCGAGCCGGATGTCCAGTTCATCAGGGCCTGCAATGCTGGGTATGTCCGGTGGAATCAGAAAAAAATGGTCGGTTATCCGGACCGGTTTCTGAAAATTTGCAATGACACAGGTGCTGCCGAAAAGATCCTGGTAGGCCAGGTCCTGGTTGTCCACCAGGGTTTTGAGGATGGTTTTGGCCCGGAAAAACGGTATCTGGAGCTTGTGTCCAATGGCACGCACACAGGCCCGGGCTGTCAAACAGGTGTCAGCATTGTCCAGGATGGCCAGGACAGCATCCCGGTCAGAGGGTGTCATGCCCTTCCTGTTTGAGCAGGGCTTTGTACCAGCAGGCAAATTCAAACATGCCTCTGATTTTTTCCTCTTCATTGATAATACCCAGACACATTTCCAGGGCCCCCTGGGCAAAGGAGTTGGTGTAGGTGTCATGGTCTGCCTGGGATAAAAATTCCCTGATCAATACCTGGGAGGTTCTTTTGGTTTTGTCTTTTCTGATATCAATGGGGTCTTTGGGTTCCTGGAACGGGTCCCACTTGTCATACCCTTTTTTCAGGATCTGCTTCTGTCCCCGCTTGCCCATGGCATCAAAGATTGCTTTTTTTCTCTCCTGGATCTGCTGGTCGGTAAAGTTATCCATTTTGTCGGACCCCCAGATATTCTTCATTAAAATCAGTGACCAGGGCCATGGACACAGGGATCAGCATTTCATGCATTTTGATATTGCCGGACTTGATGTCCTTTATGAGCTGGGCTGACAAAAGCTGGAGCTGGGTATACAGCTTGTCCATGTTCAGGGTGGGATAGGCCTGTCCCTGGATGAAGTTGGTACGTCCGCAGATATGGCTGGAACCGGCGGTGGCGGTGGGTATCCCGTAAATCCGGCAGGTGATGGGACGGAATTCATACAGCACGCACAGGTCATCAGATCCCAGCAGCGGGCACCTGACCCGTTCCTGGGACATGCGGCCCACAATCTCCAGCTGGTCTGCACCAGCCTGCACTTTTTTATAGGCCTCCCGTTTGAGTTTGACCAGTGCCCGGTCGGTTTTGTCGGCAATTTCCAAAAGGTCGTTTTTGGCTTTGCCGGAAAATTTTTCCAGAAATTTTGCCTTCAGGTACAAAGCTTCGATCAGGGGCATGTCAAAAATGGCGTAACAGCAGTCACTGCACTTTTCTCTGCAGAAAACCTCTTTGGGATATTCCTGTTTGACCCGGTCGAACACGCCGTCAATCACCTGAACCAGGGCTTCGTATTGTGTGAAATGCTTTTTTAAGTCAAGTGCCATGGGCAAGTATCCTTATATTTTATTTTCCAATGCAGAAATTATTAAAAATAGTGTCCAGTATATCTACAGATGCGGTTTCCCCTGTAATTGTTCCCAGAGAATCAATACTGTTTTTCAGGTCAATGGCCAGGGTTTCTTCAGGTTCCATGTTTTTAATGTTCTCTTTTGCAGAGGTGAGAAACCCAAGGGCCTGGACCAGGGCATTTTTATGCCGCAGGTTCGGGATCACAGCAGAGTTCTGCATGGTCAGGTCCCGGACACACAGGTACACAATCTTTTCGCGCAAATGTTTGATGCCTAAGTCATGAAGTGCTGAAATCTGTATGCCGGGCATGTTTTTACAGATATCCGGCAGTTTGGGCATTGGCGGTCTTCCCGGTTTTTCTCTTCCCTCCAGGTCCTGGACCAGATCAATTTTATTGGTCACCAGAATGATTTTTTTGTCTGCGGGAACCATTTTTTCAAATTCCCTGTCAGACAGAACCGTACCCGGTTCCACCATGAACAATATCAGGTCCGCATCCTTGATATGGTCCTTGGCCCGTTCAATACCGATAATTTCCACCAGATCGTCGGTGTCATGGATACCGGCGGTATCGGTGATCACAAACGGCACACCGTTCATGTTCACTGCATCCTGGATGGGATCCCGGGTGGTACCCGGCATGGCCGTGACAATGGATTTTTCCCGGGTCAGCAGCCGGTTCATGAGACTGGATTTGCCCACATTGGGTTTTCCGCATATGGCGATACGGATGCCTTCTTTGAGAAAACAGGCATCTTCGTGCTGCTGGATGAATGCTTTGCATTGGGTTATCACCGTGTCAAGGATCTCATTTCCCCCGACTGTGACATCAAGGCCTTCAGCATCATCCGGAAAATCGATGCACACTTCCACAGAGGACAGCAGGTGAATCAGTTTGTCCCGCAGTGTCCGGATCTGTTCCTTTAATACCCCCATGTTCTGGGAAGCGGCAAATTTAAGGGCGGATACGGACCTGGCATTGATGATATCCGCCACCGCCTCTGCCTGGGTCAAATCAATGCGCTGGTGTAAAAAGGCCCGTTTGGTGAACTCTCCGGGTTCAGACAGGCGGGCCCCTTTTGACAGCAGAAGTTCCAGGATCTGTTTGAGGACAATGGTGCCGGCATGGGCCTGGATTTCCACCACATCCTCTGCCGTGTAGGACTTAGGGCCGTACATGGGAATGAGCAGAACCTCGTCGATGATATCTGCCTTGTCCCGCACATATCCGTGATACACCCGGTGGGATGCCAGACGGCCGACCGGTGGTGTTCCTGTGCGGGTTCGGGAAAAAATCTGTGCTGCAATATCCATGGCCTCCGGACCTGATACCCTTATGACGCCTATTCCTCCGCTTCCATAGGGCGTGGCGATTGCAGCAATGGTGTCATTCATAAAACCTATCTTTTAAACCGCTTTTTCCCGGCAAAGGAATTCTTTTTTTTGGGGAAGATCACCAGCCGCCGGTAATAACCGTCCCCCATACTCTGGGTCCGTACCCGGTTGTCATCTTTCAGGGCCAAATGGACGATCCGCCGGTCCTGGGCACTCATCTGGTTGATGGTGGCCGGACGGCCGGTTTTTTTTGCTTTTTCCGCCATTTTCACAGCCAGGTGCCGCAGATTGGATTTGCGGGTTTCTGTATATCCTTCCACATCCACTTTCACCCGAACCCGGGCCTCGCTTTTCCGGTTGATGATCTTGTCGGTGAGAAACTGCATGGCATCCAGGGTCTGGCCTTTTCTGCCGATGAGAATACCCGCGTTTCCGCCGGAAATTTTCAATGTCAAATGGTCTTTGTCTGTTTGTGCCTCTACCACAGCATCATCAGTGATCAGATCTGCCATTTTCTGCAGAGTCAGTATACCCAGATCGATTGATTCCCGGGTGACATCCACCGCCGGCGGGGCTTCTGCCTGGATTTCCGGCTGGGAATCCGGCTGAGACTTTGATTCATCAGTGGTTTGCGGGGATTGCGGTTTGTCCGCCTTTGGTCGGGATTCCGGCTGCGGTTTTTTGTTATCCGCTTCCGGCTGGGGGGCAGATGCCATGGCTTCAGGTTTTGCAGGGATTTCGGGCTGGGGTTCCTTTTCAGAAGAAGGTTCCGGCTTTTTTTGCGTTTCTGCAGGACCCTGTTTTTTTTTGGGTTCTGCAGGGGATTGTTTTTTTTGAGGGGCACCATCGTTTTTGTTGTGTTTTTTGCGGGAACCCTGACTGTTCAGCCGGGTGTCTTCTCCAAATGCTTCATCCACCATGGAACGAATGCCTTCCATATCATCATCAGATGCGTCTTTGCTGTTCTGGGGAAGAAACACTTTTATGATGGCATCTTTACGGCCCACAATGCCGAATATGCCGGATGCACCGGCAGAGATCACGTCATACTTGAGTTCTTTTTTGGAAACAGACAATGCTGAGCAGGCAGTTTTGATGGCAGCATCAACGTCTTTTCCACTGAATTCCTGGGTTTTTTTCATGGATTGCCTCCTGCTATTTGGAAAATTTCTTTTGGGTATAATACTGCTGGCCCATGGAAATGATATTGTTAACCAACATGTACAAGACCAGTCCTGACGGAAAATTGATAAAAAGCACAGTCATGAATATAGGCATGAGCATCATCATTTTTGCCTGCATGGGATCGCCTGCGGTGGGGGTCATCTTCTGCTGCAGCAAAAAGGAGGCGCCCATCACCAGGGTAAGCACTGGAATACCATAGGGCGCTTCCATCAGGGGAACGGCAAAGTCAAAATGAAACAGCCGGTCCGGGGCGGACAAATCAGTAATCCAGCCCACAAATGCGGCATGGCGCAGTTCAATGGCCTGGTAGAGCATCCGGTACAGGGCAAAGAAGATGGGCATCTGCACCAGCAGCGGCAGACAGCCCGAAGCAGGATTGACCTTGTAGGTTTTATACAGGCCCATGATTTCCTGATTCATCCGCTGTTTGTCGTTTTTGTATTTTTCCCGGATTTCCATCATCAGGGGCTGGACCTTTTTCATCTCATTCATGGATTTGTAGCTTTTGGTGCCCAGGGGCCAGAAAATGAGCTTGATGAGAATGGTCAGCAGGATGATGGCCACCCCATAATTGGGAATCACATCATGGATAACATTCATGGTGATGAGCAGCGGTTTGGCAAGAATATCAAAAAATCCGAAATTGATGGCTTTTTTCAGCGAATTGTCATACTGGCTCAACACTTTGTGGCTTTTGGGCCCCATATAGTAGACAAAGTCATATTCTCCCTGTTTTCCCGGATCTATGCGGTCCATTTGCAATACCAGATGGCTGGCGGCGGTCTCATCTTCATATTGCAGTTTGAGACGGGCATCACCTGCCTCCTGGGGTATGACAGCCGTTAAAAAGTACCGGTCTGTATATCCGGTCCAGTCAACCTGGCCGGTAAAGGTGTCCTGGTCTTCAATATTCTTGGGCTTGATGGTGAGATATTCATTGTCAATAAAGGCCACAGGGCCTTCAAAGGCAAACCTGGACCGTTTTTTGGTTTCTTCATCAAAAATGCCCGGGGTGGTGATCACCAGGGCATCGTTCACCGGCATATCTGAACCGTTCTGGATCACAATATCACAGCCGATCAGATAGGAATCAGCCTGAAAAGTATAGATTTTTTTGACGGTAATGCCGCGGGAGCTGGTCCATGAAAATACAATGGATTTTTTCCCCCGGGCAAGTCTCAGGTCTGTGGTATCTGTGTCAGCTGTGAAAACGGCATTATCAAGCCCCTGGACAGTACCGCCCTGTGTATCGGAGATCAGTGTGCCCCGGGCCAGCCGGGGGGTCACCATCTGCTTCAGGTCGGTGGATGAGCCATTGCTGGATTTGTAGTGTTTGAGGGTCTGGCTTGTGACTGCTGCCAGATATTCAGATACAACAATGTTATACAAAGGGGTTGACAGGGAAATGGTTCTGAAATCCCCTGCTGACGACCGCTGGGAAGCTGCGGGCAGGGCCTGATCTTCCCGCGTATAGTCGGAAACAGTGGATTGTCTGTCTTCGGTTGCACGCTGGGGGGACTGGTCCCTGGACTCCTGGGTGCTTTGTGGAAGATTACGGTCAGCCGGCGGTGTGGTAAAAAAGAATTGATACCCCACAAGGACTACCACAGACAATAACACCGCTAACAATAATCGTTTTTGTTCATCCATTTTCTCTCCTAAGTTTGAAAGTTGTTTTCAAACGGTTTTCAAGGAAGAGGAAAACAGTCGGGCATATGGATCAATTATGGAACCGGATCAAATCCCCCTGCATGAAATGGATGACAACGCAATATTCGTTTTACAGCCAGCAAACTGCCTTTGAGACTGCCGTGTTTCTGCACCGCCTCAACCGCATAAGCGGAACAGCTGGGATAAAACCGGCAGTTCTGTCCTGTCAGCGGTGATATAAAAAATTGATAAAATTTAATCAATAGTAACAATAGCTGTTTAATCATTCTATATCGGCCAATGCTATTTTGGTAAAAAGTTTATCAAGCTTTTCAGTTATCTGCTTGTTGGATAGCGTAGTCAGACCCTTTCTTGCAATGATATTGATGTCCCTGGCTCCCGGGATCGAATGTTTCCTGTGTCTGAAATATTCTCTGATAAGTCGTTTAATCCTGTTACGCGCTACTGCGTTCCCCACTTTTTTTGATACGGTAATACCGATTCGGTTGTGCTGGTTAGACCGGTCACAGACAATGGCTAAAAAATATTGGGAATATATCGGTTTCCCCTGTTTCGACAGCGTTAAAAATTCGGCCCTTTTCCGAAGCCTCACCTCTTTGGGTAAAGAAAAATCCTTCAATCAAATCCTTTTTACAATGCCAGTCTTTTTCTGCCTTTTGCCCGTCTGGCCCGGATGACACGTTTGCCGCCCGGAGTGGACATTCTTTTAAGGAATCCGTGTTTTCTGGTTCTTTTTCGATTGCTCGGCTGAAATGTTCTTTTCATAAAATTAGTGTCCTTAACTGAATCTGGTTATTATTTTCGGGGTTGAACAACAAACTATAATAAACACAATATAATATTTTTTTCCGACAAAAAAGTCAACAATTGAATCATCATTTCACCAGAGATTCAAAAATATGATATTCTTCCAGGTGGTAATGGGGTTCCGGATAAATGGCAATGGGTTTGGAGAACTGGTTTTCCAGAGAGGAGATCAAATGTTTTTCCCGGCCATGCAGCAGCTGGGCTATTTCCGGATGCACCTTGACCGTAAACCGGTTGCCCAGGATATCCCCGGCTTCGGAGACAAGGTCCCGGTAAATTTTGTGGCAGATGGATTTTTTGGACAAAAGATGTCCGTTGCCGTTGCAGTAGAAACAGGGTTCGCACAGGGTGCGGGTCAAATTGCGCCGGATCCGTTTGCGGGTCATCTGGACCAGGCCCAGCTCGGTCAAAGGCAGGATATTGGTCTGGCTCTTGTCTTTTTTCATGGCTTCATTGAGCCGGGACATCACCTTTTCCTTGTGGGAATCTTTTTTCATATCAATAAAATCAATAATGATGATACCCCCGATATTGCGCAGCCGGATCTGGTAGGCAATTTCCTTGACCGCCTCCAGGTTGGTCTTCAGGATGGTTTCATCAAAATTGTGTTTGCCCACATACCGGCCGGTATTCACATCAACAGCCACCAGGGCCTCGGTCTGTTCAATGACAATGTATCCCCCGGATTTGAGCCATACTTTTTTTTTCAGGGCACGGGCCACATCTCCTTCAATATTGTAGGCATCAAAAATGGATTCGCGCCCCTGGTAAAGTTCCACGCCCAGGTGCACATCCGGCAGCAGTTTTTGTAAAAACTGCTGGACCCGCTCGTATTCTCCAGGAGAATCAATAATCAATTTGTCTGCTTCACTGGCCAGAAGATCCCGCACAGCACGGAAGGTGACGGTAAGATCTTTGTATACCAGGGAAGGGGCGGAACCGATGCGGTTTCTGTTCTGGATGTCTTCCCAGGTTTTGGTGAGAAAAGCAATCTCCTTTTTGATGGTGGCGGCATTCACCCCCTGGGACTGGGTTCTGAAAATATATCCGAAATCATTTTTGCGCATGGACAGCAGAAGTTCCCGCAGACGGGTCCTTTCGGTCTCATCTTCAATGCGTTTGGAAATACCGATATGGTCCACCGTGGGCATCAGGACCATGTACCGCCCGGCCAGAGAGATATGGGTGGTGACCCTGGGGCCTTTGGTACCGATGGAGGATTTGGATACCTGGACCAGGATTTCCTGGCCTTCGGTGAGCAGGTCTTCGATGCTGTACTCGTTGTTTGATGCAGGTTTCCATGCCTGTTTTTCCATGGAACCGTTTTCTTCATCATCTGTTTCGGTTTCCGGCTCCCCATCCTGGTCCTGTTCAAATTTCCGGTACATTTTGTGGCTTTCCGTGTCAAGCACATCATCCACATAGATAAAAGCGGCCTGTTCAAATCCGATATCCACGAACGCCGCCTGCATGCCGGGAAGCACCCGCTGGACACGGCCCTTGTAAATATTGCCGGCAATGCTGGTTTCATCTTCCCGCTCAATGAACACTTCCACAATATTGCCGTTTTCCAGCAGAGCCACCCGGGTTTCATGGGGGGCTGAGTTCACAACAAGCTCTTTTAACATTTGGGTTATCCTTGTTTCAGTTTTTTGATCCGTACCTGGCAGACGGCGGCATCTGAAAGGCCAAAACAGTGTTTTAGTATGGTTGCAGGACGGATATGCCGGCCGTTATAGGGCTGCATGGTCATTTCAAGGGTATGGGGTGTTATGATATCCATGGCTGCAACAGATTGCCGCAAATCGGTTTTTCTGATTTTACCTTTTTTGGACAGATCTTCAACCCAAAAATCTTCTTTGGCCATAAACCGGTTCACGGCTTGTGTGTCCAGGCAAGGATGCATAAACCGCACATGATAGATACAGGCGGCAGAAGCATCGGCCTGTCCCTGGCTGCTGCGGCGGCAGTCTGTCACAGCCAGACCGGCGGGCAGATGGCGGTTTAAGGCATTTTGAATTGTTTCAGGGGCCAGTTTCCGGTCAAGGAAAATATGAAAAATCTCCTCCTGGCTTTCCATTCCCACCGGCAGGGCACTGTCAAAGGAAAGCCGCATGGACGGATTGAATCCTTTGGAGTATTTCACGGCCAGTTCGGCCCGCCTGACTGCCCGCTGCACAATGGTGGCCAGTTCCAGGTGCCCGAAAAACCGGGCATCTTCCAGTTTTGAATACCAGACAGTATACCGGGCAAAGGCTGCATCTTCCATCGCGGAAGCAGGCGGTTCCCCGTCAACAGGCACGGTTGCAATATCATGAATAACCGGCCGGATCTGCTTGAAATCACAGACCCCGCATCCGGTGCAGTCCTGTTCCCGGCAGTCCGGGGTCAGGACCTGTTTGGCCGCATTTTCCCACTCTTTTTCCAGAAATTGTGTGGACACGCCCGTATCAATGTGGTCCCAGGGCAGCGGTTCTTTTTCTTCCCGATGCCGGGAGGTGTAAAAATCCGGGTCAATGCCGGTCTGGTCAAAAGCTTTGCGCCATTTGGAAAAGTCAAAATAATCATTCCACCCGTCCAGGCGGCAGCCGTTTTCAAAGGCAGCCTGGAGCAGAAGCGACAACCGCCGGTCTCCTCTGGAAAAAACCCCTTCCACAAGGCTCATGCAGGGATCCTGCCATTTGAGGTTGACCTTGGGATGGCCCAGGTTTTTCTTTATGAAATTCAGACGCTCCCTGGTGGCATCCAGGGTGAGCTGGGGGTGGCGCTGAAAAGGGGTGTGGGCTTTGGGAATAAAGGTGGTGACACTGACATTGATACTGCGCTTCCCTCTGGCATAGGCTGATGCCAGGCTCTGGGAAAGATCGCATATGCCCTGGATGTCTGCGGCTTCTTCAAATGGCAGGCCCATCATGAAATACAACTTGATATTTTTCCAACCCAGCTCAAAGGCATTTTTCACCGTGTCCCGGATGCTTTCTTCGGTAAGGTTTTTGTTGATGATGTCCCGCAGGCGCTGGGTCCCGGCTTCCGGAGCAATGGTGAACCCTGTTTTGCGCACGGTTTTGATAAGCCCCATCAGCTCGGGGGTGAGGCGTTCCGCCCGGATGGAGGGCAGGGAAATGGCATTACACTGGTTGCGGCTGATGGCCAGCAGCTGCTGCATGAGATCCGGCAGCCGGGAGTAGTCCCCGGTGCTCAAGGACAACAGGGAAATGTCTGCATATCCGGTGGACCCAAGAGATGTTTTTGCGATCCGGATCAGGTCCGGCACCGGGCGTTCCCGTACCGGCCGGTAGATCATGCCGGCCTGGCAGAACCGGCATCCCCTGGTACAGCCCCTGGCAATTTCCAGGCGCAGCCGGTCATGCACCGGCTTGCCAAAAGGCACAATGGGATCCATGGGAAAATTATCCAGGGTAAGTTCCGGCAGAAAAGCGCGTTTGACCCGGGGGTAATCATCCCGGACACCAGAAAGTACCTGGCAGCCGTTTTCATCAAAAAACGGGGTGAAAAGCTGCGGCACATATACCCCGGTGATGTTGGAGAGCATGTGCAGCAGCGTGGATTTTTTCCCATCCCCCTGCTGTTTGAAGGCAATAACGGTTTTGGAGACTGCCAGAATGGTTTCTTCTCCGTCTCCAATGACAAAGGCATCAAAAAAATCCGCCAGAGGTTCGGGGTTGAATGCACAGGGACCGCCGCCGATGACCAGAGGAAATGCCTGGTCCCGGTCCCGGGAAAAAAACGGTATGCCGGACAAAGAAAGCATGGTGAGAATATTGGTGAAATTCAATTCATACAACAGGCTGAAGCCGATGATATCAAAGCGCGTCAGCTCTGTTTTTGATTCCATGGAAAGACAGGGTATATTCTTTTGGGCCATGATGGCTTCCAGGTCCGGGGCCGGGGTAAAAAACCGCTCTGCAGCTATGTTTTTTTCCCGGTTCAAAATAGAATACAGGATCTGAAGACCGAAATGGGAGGTGCCGATTTCATACAGGTCCGGAAACACAAGGGCAAAGGTCAGATCCATTTGATCCAGATCCTTGCGTACCGCATTTATTTCATTGCCGGCATACCGGGTAGGGGACTGGACCAGGCCAAGGATGTCTTGATAATTTTGTTTATGCATGATACTGAAATTTAAAATAATAGTGTTTATATGGCATAGATTGCCCAAATTTTTTAATATATTATTTTTTTCAGGATAAGGCAATGAAAAGAACAAAAATCAACCGGTTCACACAGTTAGACACCTCTCCCGGACAGGTACTGGTCAAAGGATGGGTGAGAACCCGGCGGGACGCCAAAGGGTTTTCCTTTATGGAGATCAATGACGGGTCCTGTCTTAAGAACCTCCAGGTGGTGGCCGGCAGCGATCTGCCCAATTATACAGAGATTCAGGGCATCACCACCGGGTCTGCCGTGGCTGTGCAGGGGGATCTGGTGGCTTCGCCCGGCAAGGGCCAGAAATGGGAGATCCAGGCAAAAGATATCACCATTATAAGCCTGGCCCCGGAAACCTACCCGCTGCAGAAAAAACGGCACTCAGATGAATTTTTGCGCACCATCGCCCATCTGCGGCCCAGAACCAACAAATACGGGGCAGCTTTTCGGATCCGGTCCGAAATCGTGTACGCCATCCACCGGTTTTACAGAGAAAAAGGCTTTTTTTATCTGACCTCGCCTGTGATCACAGGATCTGACTGTGAAGGGGCCGGAGAAATGTTCCGGGTCACCAGCCTGGATCCGGATGCAGTTGCAAAACAGGGAAAAATGGATTTTTCACAGGATTTTTTCGGCCAGGAATCCAACCTCACGGTATCAGGACAATTGTCCGCGGAAATGTTTGCCCTGGCATTAGGGGATGTATATACCTTCGGGCCCACTTTCCGGGCGGAAAACTCCAATACCAGCCGGCATGTAGCGGAGTTCTGGATGCTGGAACCGGAAATGGCGTTCTGTGACCTGACCGGCAGCATGGACCATGGAGAGGAACTGGTTAAATTCCTGGTGAACCATGCCCTCACCGCCTGCACAGATGATCTGGACCTGTTTTTGAAATTTGTGGACAAGAAACTGGCCGGCCGGCTGGAAACCCTTGCCAAAGAGACCTTTGCGCGCATGTCATACACCGAGGCCATCGGCATTCTTGAAAAATCCAATAAAAAATTTGCATACCCGGTTAGGTACGGCACTGATCTTCAGTCGGAACATGAGCGGTTTCTGGCAGAGGAATATGTGAAAAAACCGGTGTTCCTCTATGACTATCCCAAAGAGATCAAGCCCTTTTACATGCGCCAGAATGATGACGGCAAAACTGTGGCAGCTGTGGACCTGCTGGTGCCCGGCATCGGAGAGCTCATCGGCGGCAGCCAGAGAGAAGAACGCCTGGATGTTCTGGAATCGCGCATGGCACAGATGGGAATGCCCAAAGAACCCTACTGGTGGTACCTGGATTCCCGCCGGTATGGATCGGTGCCCCATTCCGGGTTCGGCCTGGGATTTGAACGGTTTTTGATGATGATCACGGGCATCAGCAATATCCGGGATGTGATCCCCTTTCCCAGAACCCCGGGCAGCATCGATTTCTAGACAGGCCGTTCACCAAAGGAAAATTATCCGGCATGCATCATGCAAAAAAAGTGCAGGATACCCATGTGAATTATTACAAAGCAGGATAAAATATGATAACGTTATTGGATTATGGCGCCGGCAATGTGCGCAGTGTGAGAAATGCCGTGGAAAAGCTGGGGGGCACCCTGAACACCGTGACCTCTCCTGCGGATATTTTGTCCGCGGAAAAGATCATTTTCCCCGGGGTGGGGAATTTTGAAAACATGATCCAGGTGTTGAACCGCAAGGGGTATATGGCACCCCTGCGGGAATACCTGGCATCCAACCGCCCGTTTTTCGGTATCTGCCTGGGCATGCAGGCCCTGTTCCAGGGCAGTGAGGAAGATTTGTCCTACAATGAATCCTTAGGATTTTTCAACGGCCGGGTAGGGCGGTTCAAAACAGCATTGTCCGTGCCCCACATGGGGTGGAACGGCATCCATCTCAAGCAGGATTCTCCCTTGATGAAGGGTATCGGCGAAGATGCCAGGTTTTATTTTGTGCATTCGTTTCACCTGATTCCCCAGGACCCGGCCATTATCCTGACAACCACCACCTATGATTATGCATTTGCCAGTGCCATTCAGCAGGGCAATATCATCGGTACCCAGTTCCATCCGGAAAAAAGCGGGAAACACGGGATGCAGCTGCTGGAAAATTTTATCAAACTGTCTGACTTCACCCCCAGGGGCCGGGTGGATATCCCGGGAAAAGGCCTTTCCAAACGCATCATCGCCTGCCTGGATGTCCGCTCCAATGACCAGGGAGACCTGGTGGTGACCAAAGGAGACCAGTATGATGTCAGAGAAAAGGCAGATGCTGCGGGAAAGGGCAGTGTCCGGAATATGGGAAAGCCCGTGGATATGGCCAGGCGGTATTATGAGGAAGGGGCTGATGAAATCACCTTTTTGAATATCACCGGATTCAGGGATTTTCCCCTGGCTGACATGCCCATGCTCTCGGTTTTGGAGCAGACCTCCAAAAATGTGTTTGTGCCGTTGACCATCGGCGGGGGAATTAAAGACTATACTGATGCCGGCGGCAGACACTATACCGCCCTGGAAGTGGCATCCCGGTATTTTCGATCCGGTGCGGACAAGATTTCCATCGGCAGTGATGCCGTGCATATTGCCAAAGCCTTTGTTGATACCGGCATAAAAACCGGCAAAAGTGCTATTGAAGAAATTTCCCGGGTTTACGGGGCCCAGGCCGTGGTGATCTCCATTGATCCCAGGCGGGTCTGGGTGGCATCCCCTGAACATGCCGGCTGCCATCATGTGATCAAAACACAACTCCCCGGACCCAATGGAGAAACATATTGCTGGTACCAGTGCACCATCCAGGGGGGACGTACTGCAGTGGACCTGGATGCTGTGACCCTGGCCAAAGCCTGTGAAAAACTGGGGGCCGGGGAAATTCTGCTCAACTGTATTGACCGGGACGGTACCGGGGCGGGATTTGACATGGAATTGATCAGGGCGGTAAAACAGGCTGTATCCATTCCGGTGATCGCCTCTTCCGGTGCCGGGTGTGAAGCCCATTTTTCAGAAGTGTTTTCCCAGACCAATGCCGATGCAGCCCTGGCAGCCGGTATTTTTCACAGAAAAGAGGTACCCATTGCAGCGGTCAAAGCCCACCTGGCACAATGCGGGATTGCGGTACGCCATGGATAATCATATAAAAACGGTATTTTTGCTTACTGCCATGACCGGCTTGTTTCTGGTGCTGGGGTATGCCCTTGGCGGTCAGTCCGGAATGGTCATAGCCTTGGTAATTGCCCTGGCAATGAATTTTTTTTCCTACTGGCAGTCCCATACCATTGTTTTGAAAATGTACCGGGCCAAACCCCTGGACCGGTCCCAGGCCCCGGGGCTGCATGATACTGTGGCCCGTCTGGCATCCAGAGCCGGTCTTCCCATGCCCCGGATTTTTGTTATTCCGGAAGATGCCCCCAATGCGTTTGCCACAGGCAGAAATCCGGAACACGGTGTGGTGGCTGTCACCGAAGGACTTGTGCGTCTCATGGACCAGGATGAACTCGAAGGGGTGCTGGCCCATGAACTCGGACATATCAAAAACCGGGATATCCTCATTTCCACCATTGTGGCCACCATGGCCATGGCCATCATGTTTGTGGCGTCCATGGCACGGTTTTCCGCTTTTTTCGGGGGAAGAGACGATGAAGAAGGGGGGATGGGATTTTTAGGGGTGATAGCCTTGTCCATCCTGGCGCCGGTGGCTGCAATGCTGGTGCAGATGGCGGTTTCCAGATCCAGGGAATACCTGGCAGATGCTTCGGCCGCAAGTATCACCGGCCATCCGGAAGGACTGGCATCAGCGCTGTCCAAGCTTGGGTCATATACCCAACACCGTAAGGTGGATGCCAATCCGTCCACGGCCCATATGTTCATTGTCAATCCGCTGTCCGGTAAAAAAATGGCCGGTCTTTTTTCCACCCACCCGCCTGTGGAGGACCGGATCACCCGGCTGACAGGTGCTGGAAAGCCATCTTCCAGGTCACAGAACACCCAAAAAAAAGGGTCCACCATGACCGAACAGAGTCGGGCTTTCTGGGATTCTTTGTCCTGATCCCATCCAGATGCATCATTGTAAAAAACAGGTTTTGTGAAACTGTCATTGCTTTTATGGCCACCAGCGGCTTGACTCCTGCCAGGACACATTCTATGGTAGCAGGGGCAAAAAACAAACAGGCATTTTGAATGGCACGGAGGCAGTGAATGAAGCTGTGGAAAAGGGTCAGGGGTTTCCGCCGGCAGATGCGCATGGAATATCCCTTTGGATGGTCCATTGTTATGGGTTCTTTTTTTATCCTGCTGGTTATAACCGCAGGCACCTCCGGTTATATGCTGCTGGAGGGATGGAATTTTATAGAAAGCCTGTACATGGTTATCATCACCCTTTCCACGGTTGGATTCATGGAGGTTCGGCCATTGTCCGACATTTCCCGGATCATGACCGTGCTGGTTATTTTCGGCGGGGTTGGTGCGTTTTTTTATCTTGGGGGCTCTCTGGCCCAGATGCTTGTGGAAGGTAAATTTCAGAATCTATTGGGGAGGCGCAGGTTGCAGAAAATAATTGATGAACTCAAAGACCATTATATTGTCTGCGGATACGGCAGAATCGGCAGTGTTGTGGCACAGGGGATCAAAAACGAGGGCTTTGATGTGGTGGTCATTGAAAAGAACCTGGATGCCCTGGCCCGGCTGGAAGAAAAAAAGATGCTCTTCATTGCCGGAGATGCCACAACCGATGAAAAACTGCTTTCCGCAGGACTGAACAAAGCCAAGTGCCTGATCACAGCCCTTGCCGAAGATGCTGCCAATGTTTTTGTCACCCTGACTTCACGGCAGTTGAATCCCGAAATAACCATTGTCGCCAGAACCGATACCGAAGCGCATGTCCCAAGATTAAAGCAGGCTGGCGCTGAACATGTATTCATGCCCTACAATATCGGGGGCCTGCGTCTGGTCCAGACAGTTCTGCGTCCCACTGTGACCAGTCTCATGGATCTGGCCCTGCGGGGGGACATCAACCTGCAGATGGAGGAACTGCCGGTTACCCCCGGATCTGAACTTGTGGGAAAACTGGTGAAAAATTCCGGTATACGTCCCAGATTTGACGTGCTGATCGTCAGTATCAAGAAATTATCCGGGGAAATGGTGTTTAATCCCGGGCCGGAAACGCCCATCTCTGAAGGGGATCTGCTCATCGCCCTGGGCAAGCCGGAAAATCTGCAGAAACTGCAGAAAGTGTCAGATCCCGGATCCTGCTGAGTGAGCGGTTTTCCGACAGGACCGGCTATTTTTCCTGAAGCACTCTGCCCCGGGAGGTGAAGGATATGCCCTGCTGGGTTTTGGCACCGATCATCACGCTTTCAATTATCGGCGGAGATATCGGTTCTTCTGATTCCCATTCCACCAGAAAACTGGCGCCTGAGCCGCCGGCCTTGTCTGACTCATGGACCACAAACCGGGTGGCAGACATTTTTTCCAGTGCCACAGGGGTATTGATGTATTCTTCCAGCAGTTTTCCCTGGGAATTGTAATAGGCAGCCCTCTTCACAACCATTGCATGGTTCAGGTCTGTGTTACGGATACTCAGGGTTACAGCCAGCAGAAACGGGCGTTCCCGGTTTCCGATATAAATATGGGAGTATACCGGTACATAGACAACCTGTCCTCTGGACAGGGAAATCATTGTCCGGTCATCAGCAACCGAAGTTCCCATCAGCGCAAAAAAAATAAAAATGATCTGAAACAGACAGATGAAAATATTTTTCCGGGAAACCATAGCCGATCCTTTTGTTATATTGTATGAAACATCCTTCCAAAACTTTTTGAGTCTGCCATGAACGGATGTAAGCAGTCAGGTGTGTTTATTGATCCATACTTTTGTAATATTGCACCTCCACAGGCTCTTGTCAACACGGCTGTCATGGCAATGGCGTGTGTCATTTTCCCATCAGCTGCCGATGTTCGACCTCTGCAGATGACTTGGTCAATATAGAACACAGCACATCTGCGTGTGATTGCCATGATATTTGCGTTGACAGGGGAACCGTATATGGTGCATTTTGGTTTACACACGGAAAAGCCGTTTATATGAGTGTTAAACCAATACCTGACGGCTGAAAGCTTTCATGATTTGCTGTGCCCGCCAGGGCATGGGTGGTATTTGGGATTTCAGCAGATATTTTTTGATGCAGAAAGGGAAAAATGAAATACATCGGGGCCCATGTCAGTATCAGCAAAGGTGCGGAAAACGCGCCGGAAAATGCTGAAAAAATCGGTGCCAGGGCCTTTGCCATGTTCACCAGGAATCAGCGGCGGTGGAAGTCTCCTCCCCTGTCCCTTCAGACCATCGTCCGGTTCAGAAAGCGATGCAAAGATGCCGGCTTTGATCCAAAACATATCCTTCCCCATGACAGCTACCTGATAAACCTCGGACACCCGGAACAGGAGGGGCTGAAAAAATCACGGGATGCGTTTTTTGATGAGATGCAGCGCTGTGAACTGCTGGGGCTGCAATATTTGAATTTTCATCCGGGCAGCCATCTGAACAAATTGTCTCCTGAACACTGCCTGGACCGCATCGCCCAATCCATTGATCTGGTCCTGGCCCAGACAACCGGGGTTACGGCCGTCCTTGAAAACACCGCCGGCCAGGGCACCAATCTGGGGTACCGGTTCCAGCACCTGGCCCGGATCATTGCCCAGGTCACAGACAAGACCCGGGTCGGGGTCTGCCTGGATACCTGCCACCTGCACGGGGCCGGGTATGATATCAGGACAAACAGCGGGTGTGAAAAAACCATGGACGAATTTGACAGGATCGTGGGCATCGGTTTTCTCAGGGCCATGCACCTGAATGATTCCAAAAAGGATTTCGGCAGCCGGGTGGACCGGCATGAAAGCATCGGCAGAGGAAAGCTGGGCCTGGTACCGTTTGACTTTATCATGAACGATGACCGGTTTGACGACATGCCCCTGGTGCTGGAGACCCCGGATGATACACGGTGGAAAAAGGAGATCCGCCTGCTGTATCATCTGATCCGGTGAAAAGAGCGAAAGCGGTATTATTTACAAATGTGTGAAATTTGATCTGGCATCCGGAAAGAAAAATCAGTATACAAAAGGTTTAATCCAATTTTTTTGCAAGGGGACGGTAAAATGAAAAAAACAGGTATTGTCGGCTGGCGGGGCATGGTGGGCTCGGTGCTCATGGAACGGATGATGGCGGAAAATGATTTTGCAAAGATCACCCCGGTTTTTTTCACCACCTCCCAGGCCGGCCGGAAAGCACCGGATGTGGGCAGGGATGCCCCGGACCTGATTGATGCCCATGATATCGATACCCTCATGGAAATGGATATCATCATTTCCTGCCAGGGCGGATCCTACACGGAAGCAGTAAGGCCGAAACTGGCGGAAAACGGCTGGAAAGGTTTTTGGATTGATGCCGCCTCCACCCTGCGGATGGCCGATGACAGCATTATTGCCCTGGATCCGGTCAACCGCCATGTCATTGAAAAAGGGTTGTCCAGCGGCGTTAAAAACTTTATCGGCGGCAACTGCACTGTTTCTCTGATGCTCATGGCTTTAGGCGGGCTGTTTGCCCATGACGTGGTGGAATGGCTCACCTCCATGACATATCAGGCCGCCTCCGGTGCCGGGGCCCAGAACATGGCAGAACTGGTGGCACAGATGCGGGCCGTCGGAGATGCAGCCGCCCCCATTTTAGACGACCCAGCCTCTGCTATCCTTGATCTGGATAAAACCGTTACACACACCTTGCGATCCGGTGAATTTCCCGCCCAGAACTGGGGGGTGCCCCTGGGGGCCAGTCTCATTCCCTGGATTGACCGGGCCATGGAAAACGGCCAGACCAGAGAAGAATGGAAAGGACTGGTGGAAACCAACAAGATTTTGGGCCGGTCCGGCAACCCCGTGCCCATTGACGGCCAGTGCGTGCGCATCGGTGCCATGCGCTGCCACAGCCAGGCATTCACCATCAAACTCAGGCAGGATGTGCCCCTGGCTGACATCAACGGCATGCTGGCCGCGGGCAATGACTGGGTCACGGTGGTGCCCAACACCAAAGAGAAAACCATCACGGATCTGACACCGGCGGCGGTCACCGGTACCCTTGCCGTGCCTGTGGGCCGGATCCGCAAGATGATCCTGGGTGGTAAATACCTCACCGCATTTTCCGTGGGCGACCAGCTGCTCTGGGGTGCAGCAGAGCCTTTGCGCCGCATCCTCAATATTATTTTGTAACCGGCATGACCAAATTTTAAGGAAAACAACCAGGTTTTTGAGATGAGACGGTTATGGTGCCTGAATGATTTAATATCCCGGGTTTTTTTTGACCCTGAGACAGAGCATCAGGCCAAAGGCAATGCAGGCAATACCGATCAGCACCAGAAATGCTGCTGCATAGTTCTGGAACATATCAAATAAAAATCCGGTGACAAAAGGACCGACAGCCCCGCCGGTGGTGCCGGAAAACACCACAATGCCGAACAGACTGCCATGGGCCCGGATCCCGAACAATTCCGCCACAATGGGGGAGATGGCTGTGAAAAACCCGCCGTGGGCAATGCCGTACACCATGGCAAAGGTGTACAGTTTCCATAAGGCATCGGCCCGGGTCAGCCAGGCCAGAGCGGTAAGCAGCAGCACAAAGCAGATGACCATGATGGTCTTGCTGCCGGTTCTGTCAATGAGCATACCGCTGGCAAACCTTCCCAGCATGGACACGGCACCGATGGCGGCCAGCACGCCTGCGGCCCGGTGGGGCGGAATACCCATGTCCCGGGCATGGGGAACGATATGGATCATGACGCTCATAAGACAGAACGCTGTCAGCAGGTAGGACAGGCACAGCAGCCATAATTTTGCGGATTTGAAGGCCTGGGAAAAATCCATGCCAGCGGTCTGCACCGGCCGGATTCCGGCAAAGGCAGCAGTGACGGCATGGCCTGCTGCACCGGCAGCACCCGCCGCAGCATCAGTATCAGGCGCAGCAGCAGCGCCGGCAGCGGTACCAAAATATTTATCCGGGTCCCGGTGCAGGAACTGGGCAATGGCCAGGAGCAGGACAAAGGCGCTGGCTCCCATAATGATAAAAGCGTTCTGAAACCCTGTCCAGGCAATGAGAAAGCTGGCAATGATGGGGATGGTGAACTGTCCGGCCCCGGTCCCCACCTTGACGATACCTGTCATTTTGCCCCGGTTCCGGCTGTACCAGCGGGTAATGGTGGTCAGGGCAATGACATCCACAGATGACAGGCCGATGCCGAAAATCAGGCCGAAAACAAGGTACAGCTGGAACAGGGTGGAGACCTGGGACATGAGACCAAACCCCAGGCCCAGGAAAACCGCAGCAATGCTCATGAGAATTCTGGGGCCGAACCGGTCGTTGAGCCGTCCCACCACCATGGCGAACATGCCGGTGATGAAAAAAGCAGCAGAGGATGCACCGGAAATGGCAGCCCTGGGCCATTCAAAGGCTTCCAGCAATGGATTGAAAAAAACCCCGTAGGAGATGTATATGCCTACCCCCACCGCCTGGATGCTGAAACAGGCGCCGGTTATAACCCTGCTGTAATCCGCCCGAAGCCGGCGGAAACCATTTTTCATGCAGGAACCGCTTTTCTGATGACCCGGTCGGGCCGGCCGGTGAGGGTGGCCTGGATGATGCGCTCCATGAAAATGGGATCACCGGAAGCGGTTTTCGGTATCTTGTCTTTGACAGACAGGGTCACGCTCCGGCAGGAGGTGCCTGCGGCCCTGCCCTGATCTCTGACTTTTTGAACCAGGATATCCCTGGCAAAGGTGTCTGCTTGTGTAAAATCCTGAAACTGCCGGGTGCCGGAAACGCCTTCCACGGTGAAACCGCCCTGCTGTCCCGGGGTGATACGGATCTGGCGGTGGATTACCACATCCGAGGTGATGGCGCCGATGGCATTGGCCACATCTGCATCTTCCGGTAAAATCGCTTCCGCACCCAGGGCCCGGGCCGCTTTGGGCAGAAAAAAGCCAATGGGGGCGCCGATGCCGATTACCGGCCGTTTCAGATCAATACGCACCTGAAAATCATCATTGCCGCCGGCCATGAGATTGTCCACCAGGGCCCGGCATACCGGGCAGGAAGAAAGATTTTCCGGATTGATCTCATCATCCAGCTGCCGTTTGAGCAGTTCCAGGGTCAACCGTCTGGTGCCGGTTTCAAGGAGCATGGGGATCATGTCTGTCATGTTCTGTCCTGCAAGAAAGGCGATGCATTCGCAGAAGGTTCTGGCTGCCTGCCGGTCCCATCTGGTGAAATCCCCCTGGATATGGAGCAGGTCGGTAAAGGTCAGGCCGCAGCGCTGGACGGCGAATTTTTCCTCCAGCCGGGATAAAAAAAGCCCGGCTTCGGTGAGGACCCCGGTTTTAAAAACCAGTTCCTCAATGGAGTGGGGCCGCTGGGCCAAAAGTGACATTACCTGTTCTTCCATGGGCGAAAGATCTGAAAGCCCGGCAGAACCGGTAAAGGTTAACATCTGCATTCTTTTGGTGGAGGCGCTGAACCGGTTCAGATTATATTTGAGGTATTCCAGGGCCTCCTGTATCCCGGGCCGGTTTTTTCCCAGCCAGGCAATGGGCGCCACCCGGCCCGGCCCGATGGAAAATTCCCCCTTATCAAAGGCTATCAGGCTGTCCCCTCCCAGGCCGGCGGTGCGGATCTCCAGGGCCTGGACATGGGTTCTGCGGCCCCCCACAATGGAGCCGCTTTCATTGAGGCGCACCAGGTTGTCCTTGAGTGCGGCCGTATCAGTGGTGGTGCCGCCCATATCCACTACCAGGGCATCGGTTTTACCGGTGAGGTGCCTGGCCCCTGCCACGGAAGCAGCCGGACCCGATAAAATGGTTTCCACCGGCCGTTTTTTTGCCATGACCGCATCCATGAGGGTGCCGTCCCCTTTGACCACCACAATGGGGGCCTTGATGGTGAACTGGTCAAGCACCTGTTCCAGGTCAGCCAGCAGGTGTTTCAGGCGGGGGATGATCCTGGCATTGAGCATGGCGGTGACAGCCCGGGTCTGAAAATTCAGGGTGTCGGACAGCTCATGGCCGCAGCTCACAAACATCCGGGTGTGATCCTGGAGAATTTTTTTCACCGCCAGTTCATGGGCCGGGTTGATGGTGCCGGCATATCCGGACACGGCAAAGGCGGTCACGCCGTGGCTGGTGATCATCTGGTCAGCGGATTTTCTGATCTGGTCCGGATCTATGCCGGTTTTTTGCCTGCCTGAGATATCCAGTTCCCCCTGGATTACCGTTCTGGGAGAATAGGCGATGGTTCGGGCCAGACCCGGGGGTGTCATCAGGAGCATACCCACGGTCTGGCCTTCATTTTCCACGATGGCATTGGTGGCCAGGGTGGTGGAAAGGGCCACCAGCTCCACTGAAGCCAGCCGGTCCTGGTCCAGCTTTGCCAGGGCGTTTTCAATGCCGATGGTGAAATCCCATTTTGTGGTCAATGCTTTGGCCTTGGACAGCGTGGTCCGGCTCTTCAGATCATATATCACCGCATCTGTATAGGTGCCGCCGGCATCAATGCCCAGTCCGGTCCGGATATCATCAGGTTCATGGACAGGTGGTTCATCAGAAGGAATAATACACACACACTCCCCGGTCTGATCTTTTGCTGCGGTGTCCCATACCGGGCTGGCAGTAAGGCCTGCAGTGACGGCATCAAAGGCAATGGCATGGCCGGGGGGGACCACAAGTACCCGGGAGGTTGCTGCCGTGGTGGTCATCATCTGCCGGAGCAGGCCCTGGTCCCCTGTGATGCGTTCAAACTGCCAGCCATACGCCTTTGCCATGTCCTTTGCCATACTTTCGTATTTAGGGGCCTGACCGGATCGGGTTTCAATGAATGCGGCCCGCTGGTAATTTTTCTGCCACGAGTTGAGAAAAGCAAAGGTATGGTCTGCGGTTTTTTGCCCGTGGGATTTTTTCAGGTCTTCATACACCAGCTGGCGGTTGCCGAACCAGGCTTTTTTGCGCCGCTGGGAAACTGGCTCCGCTTTTTCCTCACACCAGCCGGCAGACAGGTAATAGGTGCCGGGAAAGCGTTTGAACTGCTCCTGATATGCCTGGTCCCCGCCCAGAAACAGGGCGATGCAGTCATGGACCCTGGGGATTACCAGGGGGATGTCCCGGGCTGTCAGTCCCACAGTGCCTTTGCCGCAGACCCCGTACCCGATGATGATCCGGTCCCCGTCCCTGTTGCCGGCAATTGTGTCAATGGCTTCCTGTACCTTTTTGTTCAGCTTATGGGGGTTTTCATGGAGCCCGGCTTCCAGGAATGTAAATTCCAGTTCCAGTCCCAGTTCCCGGGCTATTTCTTTCATGTCCCTGGCCAGCACCGCGCAGGCGATGACATAGATCTTCTTGTTCACGTTCGGTTCCCCTGGGTTGTGCATTGATATCATTTCATTAAAATAGGCTTCTCACCAACAGGGTGTCAACTGTTTTTCACAGAGCGGTTACAGATAATCAGGCTGGATAAATCCGGACGGGGTTCCTATTTCAGGAAGGTATCCCCTTTTTCAAAATC
>Ga0102943_1000557_pt1 | contig 25008 bp, 26 predicted proteins | sample SalPonC_black_MG_FD_78174 | JGI IMG/M metagenome (GOLD analysis project Ga0102943, IMG submission 78174) | Salt pond soil microbial communities from South San Francisco under conditions of wetland restoration - Salt Pond MetaG... | ecosystem: Environmental > Aquatic > Marine > Intertidal zone >...
AAAAATCAACTGACCGACTAATCCCAGGGCAGCGCCTGTAAGCACCTCCAGAATGATCATTATGCCTATAGATACAAATCCTATATCTGTTGATATAATCACATTTTGAGCCGGAATTACTGGGTAAAGCATTACGCTGGTTACGAGCGCAAAAAATAATTTTACCTGCGCGGGAAAAGCGGCCGAACTGAAAAAGGGAGCAGTCATGACAAGACTGCTTACGCGAACAAAGATCAGAAAAGAGGCAAGAATATAGTCTATTGAAAAGATCTCCATTACCAGCCTCCGTTGTCTTATCTACCTATTGACTGATTTCGGGAATGAATTCAAAAATGCGCTGCATAAAATCGATCGCGTATTGCAACATAAAGCTGAATGTGAAGAAAAGAATTATGACCACCACAACCATTTTTGGAACATAACTGAGTGTCATCTCCTGAATGGATGTCGCTGCCTGAAAAATTGCTATAGTCAATCCCACAATAAGTGCACCCGCCAGCACTGGTGTTGAAAGAACAACAACGGCCGTCAACATCTCCTGAAGCCAATACAAACCTGTTTCGATATTCATAGTAAACTCATTTTAATTAAAGCTTCTGATCATTGACTGAACCAGCAAATACCATCCATCCGTTAACACAAACACAAGTATTTTGAATGGAAGTGATACCAGAACCGGAGGGAGAAAAATAATACCCATTGCAAGCAACATGGAAGCAACAACAAGATCAATAACCATAAATGGCAAGTAGATCATAAAGCCTATTTGAAAGGCAATACGAAGTTCACTCATCACGTAGGAAGGAACTACAACAAATAGCGGAAGAGCTTCAATATCGTCTACCGATTCAATCTCAACCATGTCCATAAAAAACAGAAGGTCTTTATCACGAGTTTGCCGTACCATAAACTCTTTGAGAGGCACAGCTGCACTTGTTAATGCTTCAACCTGTGTCATTTCTTCGTTGACGTAGGGTTGTATAGCCTCTTCATTTATGGTATTAAATGTTGGCATCATGATGAAAATCGTCAAAAACAGTGCTAATCCAATTAAAACCTGATTTGGTGGCGACTGCTGTGTACCAAGCCCCATTCGCAGAAAAAAGAATACAACGATAATTCGGGTAAAACTTGTCATCATGGTAATAAAGGCCGGACCAAATGAGAGAACTGTAATCAATATGAGAGCCTGAATTGCAAGCGAAAAGTCGTCCGATTCACCACCGATTGAAAGATCTATCTGTGGCAATGCTTGTGCTATAACAGGAATATTATTCCCTGTAAATAGAATATTTGCTGCATCAGCCGTAAATGGAAGTGCTGCTAGAATGGGTAAAATCAATAATACTTTTAAAAATGGTCTCATTAGTTTAGGCATCCTGTTGCCCCCTGAACATCTTGTAAAATGTAGATTGTGAAGATTCAGACACACCGGGAAGTTCTTTCCACTCTCCTTCAGGATATTTGTGAAGCAGTGTAACAGAATCAGCTGACACAGCCAATACCCATACTTCATTGTTAATCTCAAGTACCTTCAGCTTTTTATCGGCATCAAGAGTGTGATCTGCAATTTCCGTAAACGTTTTCTTTTGCGGATCATCAGTCTGTTTTCTTACCCATAGCCAAACAAGTACCAGAATTGTGGCCATGATCAAAAAGGTGGTTAACGCATTCATAAAGATACCGGAGCTGCTGCTTCGCTGATCCTCCGGTTCTTCCACGCCCTGGTTTACCAATGCCCTGATACTATCCGCCTGTTCCTGCTTAGCAGGATCTGCATGCTCACTGTTTTGATTGAAATCCATTCTGGATATCATTATCAACCAGATCAGTAACAATATGACAGAGATACCGATAACCGATTTAAGTACCTTATTCGGATTATCTGATTTAGATATATAATTTCTTAGATCCATTACTTCAGGCTGGCAAGTCTCTGCCGTGTGGTAATAAGGTTAGAAATTCTCACACCAAAATGTTCATCAATTACTACAACTTCCCCGTGTGCGATTCGATGGCCATTAACCAATATATCAACAGGTTCACCCGCTAATTTTTCAAGCTCAATTACTGATCCTTTTGATAGTTGAAGCACTTTACCAAGCGGCAATTCAATCTTACCCAGCTCAACCGACACATCCATTTCAACATCTTTCAGCAAATCCATGCTGTGCCCGTTCCCATTCTCTCCGTTAAACAGGGATTCTCCATCAAATTCATCAAATTCGACTTGTCGCCCGGTAATTACACGCTCTTCTTTTCCCGCCCTTTCATCAATACCCTCTTCAAAATCAGGTTCTGTTTGCTGATCTAGAGAGATATCGTTTTTATTTTTCTGGCCATTTCTTCCCGGTTGTGATGGTTTCTGATCTACCTCTGCATCTGCTGGTGGTTTTTCTTCTTCTTTTTCCCCTTCAATAGCTTCAGGATTTCCAACCAGGACTTCAGCACGAACCATATCGTCAGCCAACCCTTCAACCTCTATCTTATACATGAAGTATGATGAGTGATTTAGCTCCTTCTTCAATTGAACTTTTGTCAAGACTTGAAAATCTTCCGGATTTATCTCAACCTCATTATCCTTCAGGTGGCGCTGCATCGTTGCAGACATTTCAGAAGAGAATCTTTTTAACAGGTCTCGAGTTACCTCATTATTGCTTTTTTCCTCAACTCCGAGCATTATAGATGACAAAAGTCCGTACCACTCCTGATCCAGGATAACAATGAAATCTGTGTTGTGAAGTTGATCTTTTGTAAACAGCACGATATCTGCTTTTTCCAGACCATCTATAGTCTCTTCATTCGACTGTTCAGAGGCTCCCACTATCCCGACCTTGGTCTCTTCTAACAGTACAGATGTCAGAAATCGCTCTACTTCGGGAAGATATTGTTCAAGTTCTTGTTTAATTGTTTCCATAGTTATAAAAGTTCGAGTTCGTTAATTTCCTCTATCAAATCGTAAATTCTTATTGCTCTTCTGCCCTGAACTGTCCCAGGATAAGCCGTCATCTTTCTTACTCCATTTACATTTACACTCAAAGGCTGATCAGCTCGCTGTTTCAACGGAATGGCATCTCCCTCTTTCATATCAATAATATCCCTTATTGACATTTTCGTTGATCCCAGAAGTGGCTGTACCTTAACATTTGCCTTAAGCAAAGTCTGTTTATAAGCTTCCAGCTTCTCTTCACTCAGTCTTTCAGCTTTCGACTGATTGTTGTTATTCAGGATAGAATTATTCATCGCCTTTTTTAGCAAACTGTAGGGATACGATATCTCAAAGTCTACCTCTTTTGAACCGAGATCGATACTGAAACGAGCAATAATGGTTGGATCCACCGATACCAGATGAATGTTTTCCGGCTTACTTTCATATATGGTAGAGTCGATATTAAAGTCCATATAAGGCTCCCAGGCAATAATAATTTCCCGGTTGATGCTCTTCATCACTCTTGATACTATCTTCTCTTCAATGGTTGTAAGCGTGCGGGCTTCAGAAAGGTCATCGCTGCTTCCGCCACTCTGCCGTTCTATTAAATGAATGCAGAAGCCTGCCGGGAAAACGACTATCATATCTCCGCCAAGTTCTTCAACATTTAGTACATATATCACACTTGGACTATTGATCTGGTGCACAAACTCTGTTGTGGATATTTGATCAATTCCCTGAAGATGTACATCCACTTTTTTTCGTAGAGCGCTGCTAAATACACGACTCAGGCTTCTTGCAAGCACATCGTGAAGTGTCCGTAAAGTTCGCATGATCTCTTTACTAAACAGCTTCGGGTGCCGAAAGTCGTAGGGTTCGACATATTTAACTTGTCCGGTTTTTTTCCGGGATGAGTTTGAACTCATATAGTGATTTACGTTCGGTTCACAATTTTACTGCATTACATATTTAGTGTAATACAAATTGCGTACCGAACGCTCGCCAAAAGTACTGTCGACTATACCGGCAAGTTCTCTCCGTAAATTTTCTCTTTCTTCGAATGTAACCAGCTGATTAACAGTGCGGGAGGAAAGCGACTCATTCATGTGATGCTTAATCTGCTGCTTATTTTTCTCAAAACGCTGTATAAAGCTATCATTTGGGAGTTCTATGCTAATTTCTACGACTAAAAAGCGCTGTCCATTTGTTTCGGCAGGGTTTACAATCAACTCTTCCATCTGATGAATAACCGTTTCTTCTTCAGTAAAATCGTTCATGTAGCTGTAAATATCTTCGTATTTACTGTCAACAATTTTATAAGCTACCAACGCCTGGCTCAGAATTATTAATACGATCAGGAAATATTTTCCTACAGCAAGAAAATTTACACCTTTGCGCCCTTTCAGTTCCTTCTTTTCATTTTTTTCTTCTTCAGCCATTCTACTTTTCCTCTATATCGTTTCTTCAAACTGAGATAAATCCGGCAGCTCTTGAATCAGAGAGTCCAGATCAAATGTATTCATTAAAAGTTCATATCGAACGTAAATTTCTACCCGCCGGTTTTGGCGTCGTCCGGCTGCCGTTTCGTTGGATGTAACCGGCCTGTACTCTCCATAGCTTGTTGCTATAAATTTTGTTGGCTCAAGTCCGGATCTCTCCTGAACAAATTGAATAGTTGTTACCGCTCTGGCAGCTCCCAAATGCCAGTTACTTCTAAACCGAACATTTGAAATTGGCACATTATCCGTATGCCCCTGAGATTCTGTCTCCCCTACCTCTTCATCCAACACACCGGCAACTTCTTCCAAAACCATCTCAGCCGCCGGCAAAAGTCTGTCTGAACCACTATTAAAGGTCAACGAATCGCTTAATGTAATCTTAACTCCTTCAGGGATAGGTGTGATTTCTGCCTGTTCACTCAAGCCGTGTTTTTCCAAAAAATCTTCCACAACCTCCCAGCGCTCCATTACTTCAACCTTGTACTCTTCTTTAGACTGTTGACTCATCAAAGAGCTTTGGTCAATAACTCCAACTGAGTTTTGAAAATAGGATATAAAATTATCGAACGTGGATTGGTCAATCCCGGGAGTAAGTACATACAGCAAAATAAAGAAGACCATAAGTAAAGTTACCAGGTCGCTGTATGTGGTTAGCCAGTTTCCAGAATCTCTTTTAGATCTTCCCATCCGTTATTCTGCTGTTCAATCCAAAGTTTATAGAATTTCTCATCGCGCTCTTTACTGATGCGCATATTCTCGTGATACTTCACATATTCTGCCCTATCATGTGGGTCAACGTGTATCAGCATCTTCTTCTCCATAATTCTGGGGTTCTCACCGTCAATCATGGATAAAATTCCGGTTCTGAACATCTCTTTTCGGTTATTATCCAGTTCACTTAAATATTCCAGTTTACCGGCCAGGGGTACCAAAACCATGTTCGCAAGCACTGTTCCATAAAGCGTTGTTAAAAGAGCAACTGACAGGCCTGCCCCCAGCTGCTGAGGGTCTTCAATATTCTGCAGCATCAGAACCATACCGATTACTGTACCAATCATCCCAAATGCCGGAGCATAATTGGACATGGACATCATAACGTTTATGGATACTTCCGTCTGACGTTCACTGCTCTTTATCTCATCTTTCAGAATACTATCCAGGCTCTCTTTCTTGAACCCATCAACAGCCAGCTGCATGGCATTTTTTAAAAAGGAATTATCAATGTGCTTTATGTCACTGTCAAGTACCAACAAACCTTCTGACCTTACGCGCCTGCTAAAAAGACTCAGAAGTTCCATGTCTGTTCTCAAATCGACTTCCTGAGATCCCATCATGCTTGTGATCTTTTGAAAGCTGTCTTTTATATTCTCTAAACTGTAGTTAATCATTGTTGCAGCGACTACCCCACCAGTTACGATAAAAAAGGACGCCAGACTTACAAATGTAACCAAGCTACCTTGAGATACGATTGCAAAAACAATCAAGCCGGTGCCTAATAAAAATCCTAATATGGTTGAACGATCTAGCATATCAGAATTATCGACTAACCCGGGGCAGACTTAAATCAATTACAAAAGATATTCCCGGATTTTTCCCAATCACTCTTGCCGGCTATCCACTATATAAAAAACGCTCCGATACAATGAGTTACATTTACGGTATCTCATGCATCGGAACGTGATAAGGAAGTAAATTATACTGGCTAAAACTGAGTATTAACGTTTCAGATTCACCGCTTCCATGAGCATCTCATCAGAAGTACTGATAACTCTTGCATTAGACTGATAGGCTCGCTGCGAAGTAATCATTTCGGTAAACTCTTTCGCCAGATCAACATTGGAACCTTCAAGCGTTCCTGAGTTGATATTTGTTTCCGCAAAAGTGTCTGCTGTGTTTACAAATACTTCACCGGCTGCTGATGTTGCACGAAATAGGCCACCGCCTACCATCTCCAGGCCATTCTCATTTTGAACTCTTCCAAGCGACAATTGGGCAAGCACCATGTTATTCCCATTGTCATAAATTCCCTGGACGCGACCGTCTCCATCAATGCTCAAATCCACAAGCTCACCCTGTGTATAACCATCCTGATTGATAACCTTTGCTGAGTTAGATCCTGCAAATTGTGTAAACTTCGTGCCTTGAGACGTATCTCCGAGGCCTAAGCTAAAAGAAGCAGCGTTTGCACCTGCACCCGGCTCAAAAGTGATATCAACCTGGTCGTCAGAAGAGAGCTGACCCAATTCATCAAACTGGATTGATCCTGTGGCTCCACTTGTAATCTCTTCACCGTCAACAAATTTAGCCGCGTACTCCCATTCATTTGTTGAAGATTGAGTAAACTCTACAACCAATGAATGCGCATGACCAAGGTCATCATACACTGTTGTGCTCATCGTTCGGGTATTGGTCTCGCCATTTTGAGTAATCTGAAATCCGGGAATATTCATAGCCCCGGTACCGGTTACAGTTGATCCGGTAATTTGCAGATCGCTGTCACCCAATTGAGAAGAACGCATCACAAACAAGCCGTCAACCAAATTGAGAGTTCCTTCATCTCCGCCACTGTTCAGGCCTGTGTTGAATGCATCAATCATATCTTCCACGGTATCACCTGCTGCATAAGTATAACTTACAGTTGTAGCAGTACCGTCATTCAATGTGACATCGAAATCAACTGTGTCTCCGGCAGCGAGATCCGTCATAGTCTGATCCAGATCATTGATCTCTGTACCGAGAGTTGCAATGCTTCCACCGGAAGTAAACCCGCTTTGCGACTGAATAACTTGTGATGTACTTGTTGCAGCATCCAGGTTACCTGCAAGAGTAACCATTTCCGTTTGTTTGGGGGGCAGAACATTTTCAAAGTCAATTCGAATATTTTCTGTTGTACCTCCACCCAGGATATTACCCGATCCATCCGCATTGTATCCCTGTACAAAACGTCCACCCTGGTCCACAAGATTTCCATCTTTATTAAAGACAAAATTTCCGGCACGGGTCATCAGGTTCTGAGAACCATCATTTACCATAAAGTATCCTTCTCCTTCAATGGCAAGATCAGTAGTTCTTCCTGTACTTTGCAATGCACCCTGGCTAAAATCTCTATCTATAGATGCGACTCTAACTCCAAGACCCACCTGGTTATTCAATTGTGGTGATGATTCACCTCCGCCCGAACGACCCAGTCGCTGATTCATCATTTCAGCAAATGACACCCTCGACGATTTGAAGCCGGCTGTTTCTACGTTTGCGATATTATTACCGATGGTATCCATTTTCGTTTGAAATGCTCTCAAACCGCTAACACCGGAATTAAGTGACCGTATTAAAGACATAATTTACTCCTTATTTTTATTGACGATATTAAAATTTACGCCGGGCTTATCTCACGACAATCCAGTTATTAATTAAGATTCATTTGAATTTTGCGCTACTTCCTCAACATCACCTATTGAGACATTTACACCATTCACGTGTAGGAAAACACCGCTTCCTGTATACCTTACTTTTCCTACTGTTCCTTCAACATAGGTCAGTGCATTCACTTTTGAGCCCTCGTTCGAGGCTTGAATTTCTACGTGATAGTTGCCATCGGCCATTCGGTCTCCGGCATCGTTACGCCCATCCCATGACCATTGATTATCTCCACCGGCTACACCGGAAAGCTTTTCTCTGCGTACTTCAGAGCCACTCTCATTCCGAATAACAATTTCAACATCCAAAGCGGAGTTCTGTAGCTTATACTGAATATTTGATTGTCCACCCGGTGCCAGATAAATTTCACTGCTTAATGCTTTTACATGTTTGCCGGTCATGGAAGCTGCCATCGAGTTGGTAAGACTGGCACTCATCATGTCCTGACTGCCCTGAAGTGTAGAGAGCCCGCTATTTACATTTATCAACTGTTCTACCGAGTTAAACTGGGCCAGCTGAGCGGCGAACTCTTTACTGTCCAGTGGATTAATTGGATCCTGATTTCTCATCTGAGCAACCAAAAGCTGCAGAAATTCCTGCTGCCCCATTTCGCTGTTGCTCGCTTTATCTTTTTGATTAAAGGCTTGTGATGTTTGAGAAAGTATGTTATTAATTTCCATAGCTGATGTTTTTTAAGCCGTCCATTCCATTTGATTATATCCGAAATTCCTTACTGTTCTTCCGGCCTGTTGTCCATCTGTCGCATTTCCACGTACTCCGGCCGTTGAGTTTGGATACCCCCTGTTCGAAGATTTTTGTCCCTGCATGGCGTCGAACCATTCAGAAGAATTCCCATCATCCTGCTGATTAAACTCGAGATCCACCTCAATATCAAATTCATTTTGAAGGTGGTCTTTGATCTCCTGCTGGTTCATTTGAAGCAGTTTTGTCAATTCACTGTTGGTTGAACCCAATTTAAGGTGAAGCACCCCATCAACTTGACGAACTGAGATTTGAACATTCTTCCCGTTTTCAAGAGAAAATGTATGCTTCTGCCATGTTTCAGCTGTTTTACCACTTCCGGTCAACTTTTGAACACTTTGAGCGATGCCATTCAAGAGCTGTTGTCGGACAGTTGTATTCATTATTGGAATTTGGCTCAGACGCGATAGTCCCAGAAGTAAGCTATTTGATTTCTTGTCATCCACACTTTCACTTCCCTCATACCCAAAACGGTTCCAAAAAAGAACTGACTCTTCCACACTGTCTTCATCAGAGGTAATATCAAGACTTCCAAAATCTTGCTCACCTGAGAAGGGAAATAGTGACTTTGCAGAACCATTTCCTGAAGCATCCCTGCTTCTTGTTTGATCACCGGAAGAGGCTGTATTAAAAGTGCGTGCAGACATCTTTTTCTCTTTTTCTTCCCGTATCCTGTCAATATTTATACTCTTCGAATTCACTGCTGCTCCGGCAATACCCGCCTCACTCACGCCTGCATTTCCACTCTGTAAAATTTGCCCTACTGAACTGTCCTGAGATTTTTCTGAACTTTGACTTGCTTCCGGAGCCTGAGTAATTCTACCGTTCTCCACCCCGTTTTCAGTTGAAAAGAGTTGCTCTCCACCGCGATTTCGAGCTGTATCATTCAATTGAACAGGTTGCCCTTTGCCTTGCAAAGGTGTGCGTTCATCCGATAATGGTTTACTACTGCCCGTTACAATTTTTTCTTCTGATACAACTGTATTTTCAACACCTTTATTTATGCCTTCAAAATTTATTCCGCTAGCAGAGCCTGCTGACTGACTACTAACGTTTCCGGTCTCTTGTACCAACGACGAATCTGTTTTCTCACTTTCTGTGTTTGCAGTAGATTCGGTACTGTTCTGTTTCCCGTCAACAACCTCATTCTCTGTCTGAGAGGTCGTAGCTTTTACGCTTTTCAGTTCTGATACCGGTACTTCCGACTTTTCCGTTTCTGCATTCATCTTCACAGAATTCAGTTTACTCTCAGTAGCTGCAATTCGATCTGAACCTTCAACAATTTTTTCCTTGTCTACAGAACTATTTTCATCTGAATTCTTCTCAACAACCTTTTCGTCTGAAACTTCACCTTTAAATTGACCCGGTTCATCAGTAGAGTTTTTGGGAGATTGACCGGTCTCTTCTGTTACTGTACCTGCTTCACGTTCATCCGAGATCTCTTGCTCGTTCGCTAAATTCTTTATCGAATCTTCGGCATTTTCATCAATATGTTCTGAGGCGTCTCCAGTCTCAGCCTCAACCTCAGCTTCAGCCTCACCTAAGCGAGTTGTAAGTGCTGAAAGTGTGAGCAACGTTTTTGCTCCATTCTCATTTTCACTTTCACCTTCACCATCACCATCACTACCACTATCGCTTTCTTCAGAATTTATCTTGGAAAGAAGGTTTGTACCGCCGTCATCCACATCAGTTTGTAAAGCATTTAAAATTGCTCCGAAAATTCCTTTTGAAGATTCTTTACTTGATTGGTCTTTCACGGGCTGAAAATCCTCAGGCTGCTTGCCCTGCGCAATCATATTTGGACTTATCATAGCATAATTTTTTGGATGAGCTCAGCCGCTCGTTCCGGTTTTAGGGCTCTCAGTAGTTTTTCCCGCTGGATACTTCCTCCGCCCTGATACAGTCTCACCAGCTGATCCCTATTCATTTTATCCACGATTGGTGCCAACTCCTCTTCATCCAGGTTCAGCAGACTTTTAATCCGATCTGAAAAATCTTCATCAAACCCCGCGATTCCGGCACCATTCTCTACAATTTCTTCCTGTGGCACTGTTAAAGACCGATCGTTAATTGAGTCCTGAATTGCTGTCATAAGCACATTCAAACTGTCATTTACTTGTCTTAGCGAATCAATTCTTCGATTCAACTTATCTTCACGTTCCAAATATTCCTGCATCTGGTTTGCCATGCCTTCAAATTCTTTGTTTAAATCCGGATCATCCAGATTCACATTTTTAGAAAATGCCATCGGTTCTTCCTCCGCCTGTCGATTAATAACTTCCTTATATCTGTCTGCATTAATTTTTGGGTAGAGAAAGTAGAATACGACCATGAAAATGGGCACCAAGCTTATTAATACTGCCCCAATGATCAGTTTCTTTTTATCCATTTCTATCTACCGAAACTTTGTGTTGCAATTTCATCCATGGTCTTTTGCTCATACCTGTTCAATTCTTTTTTAAAAATTCGTTCTTCCACTTCTTTAAGCTTTACCAGGATATGTTTGTTTTTATGTGCCTGAGCCAATTTTTCCCGCTCTACGCCAATACGCTTCTCAACTTCATCCACTTTTACATTCAGCTGCTTCATCGCTTGGTGAGCTTCCAGGATGTGTGTGCTGTAAAGTCTTACATTATGAATATCTGCAGCCTGATCGGTCTGTCCGGCTTCCAGGAATTCTTGAAGTTTATTATTCACATCTTGCTTCACCTGCTCAATCTCCTCTTTTTTCATCACCTCTTCTGCAAGACGCAGTTTCTGCATCTTTTCCTGGTGCTTTCTAACTTTCAATACCGGTTCCAGAGAAAACTTAAACTTCATAATTTAATCCTTTCTTAATTCTCAACAATCTTTCGGAGGGTACCCCAGAGATCTTCACTGAAGTCGGCCTCGTTTAAATCCTGTATCAAAAATGATTCCAACTTTGGATATTTTTTTATAGCATCATCAATTTTCGGATTGGAACCCTTTACATACGCTCCAATGTTAATGAGCTCTTCCGCTTCGCGATAGGTCGCAAGTATCTCCCGTGCCTGCATCGCAAGTTTACGTTGATCTTCCGTCACAATGTTCGGCATTACCCGCGAAATACTTTCCAGTATATCAATTGCCGGATAGTGATTTTTGTGAGCTAATCGTCTTGAGAGCACGATATGGCCATCCAGAATGGACCTTACTGCATCCGCTATCGGCTCGTTCATATCATCATTGTCTACAAGTACTGTGTACAAACCTGTAATACTTCCTGCACCTGTTTTACCCGGTCGCTCGAGCAGTTTTGGAAGTATTGCAAAAACACTCGGCGTATAACCTTTGGTAGTTGGAGGCTCACCAGATGCCAAACCAATTTCCCGTTGGGCCATGGCAACACGGGTAACAGAATCCATCATCAACAGGACATTTTTTCCTTGATCGCGGAAATATTCGGCAATTGCCGTTGCTGTATATGATCCCTTAACCCGGCTCATTGCTGCCATGTCGGAAGTAACGGCTACCACTACGGATTTTTTTCGGCCCTCATCGTCCAATGTTTCCTGAACAAACTCCTGAACCTCTCTCCCCCGCTCACCAATCAGGGCAATAACATTTACATCGGCAGAGGAGTGTTTGGCAATCATTCCCATCAATACACTCTTACCCACACCTGATCCTGCAAACAGTCCAATTCTTTGACCTTGACCCACCGTATTTAATGCATCCAGAGCTCGGATTCCTGTCTGCATCACGCTGTCAATTCTTTCTCTCATCAATGGAGACGGAGGATCATTCTGTATCGGCTGATATTCACTCCTAAAAATTTTGCCATGATGATCGATAGGAAATCCATTTTCATCTACTACCCTGCCCAGCATCTTGTGTCCTACCGGAACGGTCATCGACTGCCCCATACTTTCCACAAGGCAACCCGCTCTCATACCTTCCACGCGGTCGAAAGGCATCAACAGTGTTTTTTCTTCTCGTATTCCTACAACTTCGGCCTGAACAATTTTGCCGATGGTAGTGTGAATTCCATAAACTTCACCAACAGACGCGTCCATTCCCGTACACTCGATGATTGTACCCACAATCGACGCAACCTTTCCGTAGCGCTTATGCCGAAAATTGGACCCGACAAGTTCTTGTCGGATATGATCGAAATGATTTTTTAAAGAGTTGTGGGCTACTCGTTCCATAAAGGTAGATTTAATGCACCTTTGAAATCCTGCAGCTGAAGCTTGAAATCTTTCACAATCGTCTCTCTTTTTGTTTCAAACTTGAACTCTCCCGGATTCAAGTCATCATCCATTTTGAGATGAAGAGTTAGCCGATTACGATACTCCTCCACCAAACTCTCGATCATCTCATAGTCAGACTTCGAAACATTGATCGCTGTCTTACTTCCATCATCCATCTTTTGCATTAATGAATGGATCTCTTCAGAAAGCCGTCCTTTAAGGTCTTTATTCTCCAATGGCAGTTTCAAAATCTCTTCGGCAACTTCAAATGATAGATCAAGGATGCCGGGCTCCAGTAGCGCCTGAACCTCCCTCCACTCTTGGTGAGCGCTTGTCAATATCTCTTCTATCCCTGAAAGTTTTTGGTCGATTTCTGCTTCTGCCTCCGTTTTGCCGGTTACTTTCCCTTTTTGAAAACCTTTTTCAAAAGCCTCAACTTCCATCTTCCTGAGACGAGCCTGCCACTTCTTTTCCTGCTCAACCAGTTTATTTTCCAGCTCTTCTTTCTGTTTTCGAAGCTCCTCCGACTCATCCACATCGGGTGTGTTGTCAAAAATCATATCATAATTAAGACGGGATACACTCTCCTTCTGCCACTGTACATCGTCCTGATCAAGAAATCGCTTACTCATAGTTTTCTTTACTCTACGATTTCCTCTTCACCCATCTTACGGGTTGTGATTTGTCCTTCTTCCTCAAGCTGCTTGATCTTTCGTATCACTTTTTGCTGAGCCTCTTTCACATCTTTGAGTGGCACCGGCCCAAGTGCTTCGATATCTTCTTCCAGCATAGCAGAAGCACGGTTCGACATGTTCTTGAAGAACTTTTTAGAAAGTCCCTCACCGACACCTTTCAGTGCCATTACCAGATCAGCCTTTTCCAGTTCGTTAATAATCAGCTGTACTGTACGATCATCAAAATGGAGGATATCTTCGAAGAGGAACATCTGTTCTTTAATATCGTCAGCCATCTGTGGATCACGCATCTGGATATCTTCCAGAACCTGACGTTCAACTGAAATTTCAGCTTCGTTAAGAATCTGAGCAACCGTTGCTGTACCGCTTCTCACTCTGTCACCAAGAGCATCCATTCCGCCCATCTGCTCTTTGATAACTTCTTCAATCTCTTCAATTACATCAGAAGAGATCTTATCCATTGAAGCCAGCCGGAAGATGATCTCGCCCTGTAATTCTTCACTTAAAAACGTTAAAATTTCTGCAGCTTTATCAGTCTGGAGTTGAGAGAAGATCAGAGCTGCAACTTGTGGATGCTCATTCTGAATAAAGTTTGCAATCTGGTTGATTTTATTCTGCTGAAACTCGTCAAACACCGTATTTCCGGACTGTGCCTTCAGCTTTCTCATCAACTTTTCGGAATCGGCATGATCGCCGAGTTCAGCAAGCAGCTCCTCAGCATATTGATATCCGCCCTCCAGGATATATTTTTTCGCCTCCATCATCTGGTAGAAGTCGCGAAGAACTTCGTCTACCACTTCCGGACTAACATTTTTCATCTTGGCAATTTCCAATGTAATCGCCTCAACCTCATTATCTCTTAGAGACTTCATCATCTCTGATGCTGCTTTTACACCAACCGAGATAATCAGTACGGCAACTCTTTGCGACCCGGTTAAATCCTTGGCACTCTTTACCGGTTCGCCTGTTTTGGTTTTTGTTTCTACTGCCATTGTAAACTAGTCCTCATCATCTAGTGTCATGTATGCCCGAATTACTTTAGAAGCTTCCGTAGGCTTCAGCTCAATAAAATCGCGAATCTCTTCAAGCGCATACTCTTTCTGTTCAAGTTGTTTGCGGGCTTTTCCACTCAGTTTTCGATCTATAAAGTCTTCGTACTCCTCCTCATCCAGGTCTTCCATATTTTTCTCTTCCTCTACATATGGTACATCATCATATTTATTTGAATTGTCCGGTGCTTTAACCATCGCACCTTCTAATTCACCGCCAAGCCTTTTACGGATACTGACAATCAAGTAGATAATCACGCCAATTGTAACCAGAATGATAATCCATCGAATCCAGTCATTATATGTAATCGGAGATGATTGAAAGAATTGGTCTGAACCCTGAGAAGTTGGATTAAAAAATTCTACCTGGGTTATACTGAGTTCATCTCCTCTTCCGGGCTGAATACCTAAAGCAACCCGAACAATCTCTCTGAACTCTTCAATCTCTTCTTCGGAGTAGGGTTCATTTACGACTTCAGTTTGTCCATCTTCACCCTGCTGAATTGATTCTTTGTAGTTAATTAATACAGATGCACTTAGTCGCTTAATCTCACCCTGTGTCTTTTCATAAACCTCACGGGTTCGGTTCACTTCATAGTTTCGAGTTTGAGTGGAGTTCTCCTGATTTGTATTGCCCACTATAACGGTTTCCCCTCTCTGATCTACCGGCGTAAATTCGTCAATAGGAACCTGTTGGAGCTGCTCATTTGTATTTACATCGCTGCGTCGCTCTTCAGAAATAATCGTGCGGCTATCGGGGTCAATGATTTCAGATTCTCTCATTAACCTGTCGAAATTGTGCTCAGCTGATACCCTTAAAATACTGTTTCCGTGACCCAGAACTCTGTCTAACATCGTCTGACCGCGATCCGTTAGATAGCTCTCCGTATTTTGCCGCAGCTGCATTTGAATAGAACCGGATGCATAATCAGAATTTTGCTGCAAGCCATCCGTCAACCGATTTCCACTTTGGTCCAATACGGTTACGGCCGATGCTTCAAGGCCCTCCACACTTCCGGCAATCAGTGCCGTAATGCCTTCAATCTGATCATTTTTTAAATTCTTCCCTCTCTTCATATTTAGGATAACAGATGCTGATGCCTCAACACTGCTTTCGCGAAAGGGAGACCGTTCCGGTAAAACCAGGTGTATTCTTGAAAATTCTACCTGCTCGAGACTATTAATTGTACGGGCTATCTCTCCTTCAAGAGCTCTCTTATTATTTACCTGCTGCATAAAGTCAGTCATACCAAGTGCATTCGTATCGAACAACTCATACCCTTGAACGTCAGATCCTTTAACCCCCTTGGAGGCCATCTTCATTCGTAGTTCGTGAACTTCTCCGCTTTGCACATATATGGAACGTCCGCCATTTTCTACTTTGTACTTAACACCCTGTTCATCCAGATCCTCAACAATTTCGTTGGCTGATTCACTGTCCAATGATCCAAACAAAAGCGTGTACTCGGGCTGCAAAGACCAATAAAAAAGCACCCCGATAAAAATGACAATAACTGCTGCGAGACTCACAAACATGGTTCGCTGAGCAGTATTTAAGGGCTTAAAAAATTGCTTAAACCCTTTAAGTAATGAATCCATCTGCTACCCTAATTAAATTTGCATACGACTTATTTCCTGGTACGTCTCAATAGCTTTATTCCTAACTTCTACCATCAGTTGGAAGCTCAACTGAGCTTTCTGCATCGAAATCATTACATCATGAACATTCTCTGTTTTACCGGCTACAAAGTCCTGAACATTCTGATCTGATGTTTTCATTGTTGAGTCGACACTGTTAATGGCATCCGAAAGCATGTCTGCAAAAGAACTCTTCCCATTCTCTGCCGGTATAACCTCCTGCGGGCGTGAGTTAAACTCAAGCTGCTGTACCGGCTGAAGTCCCTTCATTTCGATTGGATCTGTCATAGTATTACGATTATACTTTTCTGTCTATATGAGCTCCCCTTCCGAGGTAGTGCTCTTCTTTATTTCCTGCTCCATCGTAGACCTGAACCTTTTCAGGTTTGAATTCTTTCTGAATCATCTTTGTCTCGTCCGATGTAAGAGAAGGTGGATTAGGTGCAATAGCTTCTTTTCGCAGAGCACCGGGTCTGGTTACCTGCTGAAAATTATTCGATATAACGGATTGAATATTCATGGATTAACTAACTATCAAATTTCAAGTGACTTCCTTATGATCTCTTTTTCGGCCTGAACAGAACTCAGATTTGCTTCATACATTCTGTTGGCGCTAATCAGTTGTGTCATTTCCCGAACCAGGTCCACATCCGGATATTTTACCATACCATTTTCATCTGCATCTGGATGGTTCGGATCAAACTCAAAGCGAAAATTATCTGATTCTGTAACCTGAAACTCAGGCCCCATCGCATTTTGCTGTATCCGGCCGCTATCGTGTGCAGTTGGGGTAGAAATATGTTTTTCATTCGTAGTGTTTAGCCTGCTAACACTGTTTGTAAATACGTTTTTAAACGTTTCGTGAGACGGCCCCGTAGCCCGTACAGATTGTGGCTTATATGGACTGCCAGTGCCTGCCTCGGCAGACGTATTGGCGTTTGCAATATTTCTGGACGCCACAGAGATCTTCTCACGCTGTACCGCCATTCCCTGAGAGGCTGTTTGAAAAGTTGAAAAAATTCTATTGGGTAGCATATTAAAAATCGTTCTGTTTATCGGTTAATACCGGTGATTCCATTTCTCAGCATATCAAAGTTGTGACGGATAGACCGTGTAACTAAATGGACTCGTATCTGAGTATCCGACATCTCCAGAAGCTCATCTTCCAAAACCACTTCTTCACCAGACTCCACAATTTTCGGGGTCACGCTTTTCATTTTATCCACTCCACCCGATTCCTGGACTCTTTGAAGCTCATCTTCAAAACTCACGCTTCGTTTTGAATATCCCGGTGTATCGGCGTTGGCAATATTTGCAGCCGTCACTCTCTGCCGGAGCGTATAGGTGTCCATTGCGCGAGCCAATAGTTGACTATGGGGGCTGTCAATAAATTTCATTTTTTATGTCCTGTTGATTAACTGTCAATCTTTTCACTCAGTACGATGCAACACGTATGCCACTTACAGTATCTGCCCGAAATCTGTTGTATAGAAAAGTTGTTGATAGGAGATGCGGAAAATCAGACCATTTAACTGAAATAAACGGCAAATTTTTCCAACGAGGGAACAAACATTAAATGTGCGGTTAATATTACCAACAAATGGGTGATAACTAATGCAGGTTTCGTGGAACATCAGCTTCTTTGAAACGGAGTTATAGAAAAAAACGTCAACAGCTGATACAAATTTGAATTCATATGCTACTATTAATGGAATCCGAGATGATATGCACTGCAACAAGCCTCAAATTTGAATCCGATATGACACAGATCCAACTGATACAATCCGGAGAAAACTCTCCAGTGTTTATTGTTGACAGGGATGGTTACATCGTGAGATTAAATAGTGTTGCCCTTGGCAAGCAAGACTCCAAATTATTTATCGGAACAGATATTCACTCTCATATTTTTATAGCTGATTCCTCATTAAATACTCAAAAAGTGTTTTTCAGGAATTCTTGGTACGATCTTCGTTGTGAATCAGTTAGATACAATAATGAAGAGTGCAAAAAAATGGTTCTTGCAAATGAAATAGGTTATCCGGGAATAGATGAGCTCAAACATGTTCAGAGAATGTCTGAAGTTTTGGTTCATCGTGTTCGATCTCCACTTACCGGAATGCAGGGGTATTTGGATATGGTATTGGAAGGAGAGGATAACTTAAACCCTAAGAGTAAACAAAGGCTCCTAAAAGTTGATGAGGGTATTCAATATCTCTTTGACATGATGGATAATCTGAAGCAGATATATGATCAAAATATTGTTAATGAAAGCCCAACAACAGCTTCTTCAGATTCAAAAAAGATTGGAACTGAGTTGATAAACGGGTACCCGGAAGAAATTCAGAAAAACATTCAGGTTACAATTCAAAATGATGCAGAGGAGTTTAAAGCGGATCACGTAATACTCTCTTCTATTTTAAATATTCTCCTTTCCAACGCAATTGAACACGGTGGCAATGGTGATGAAACTGTAAAAATTCAATTTGATTCACCCTACCAAGTATCTGTAACCAACAGTGGCAAGCAAATTGACGATGCGCTTAAGAATGAGATTTTTCAACCTTTTGTAACATCCAAGGCAGATCATATGGGGCTTGGCCTTACACTGGCCTTTATGTATGCAAAACAGTCTAAAGGAATCATATCTCTTTCTTCCAACAAAAAAGATGAAATCACATTCACTTTCTCAGTGCCCCCGGAAAAGTACATCAAGTAGGTTATGATGTATTTTTCTGATATGTACCGCGCTTTTTTCTAAGAAGTTTATTCTCTTTGATCAGAGCAGATAGATAGCGCTTGGCAGTTCTTTCCGGAATATTCAGCTTGGATGCAATTTCAACAGCTTCGTCTGTTTTGAATACAGGAGGGAGTACGGAATAATATTTCTGATATCGCTCTCCCCTTACATTTTCAATGTTTTTATCGGGCATCTCTTGGTAGATCCGGTATGCATGTTTCAAAAGCGTATCAGCAATCCATAAAGAAGCTATCACATCACTGTCAGAAGCTGTTATCGCCTCATCTTCATTCAACAGATCTGAGTCTTGTTCAAAAGCTCTTAATACAGAAAATATAGAAGCTATTTTCAAAACAGCTATAGCTGTATTTCTATTTACTCTTTCGAGTGTTGCCGTAAGTCTGAGCTCTTTTATAATTTTTGACTTTTCATGAAATGTCCCATCAATCATCTCCCACTGTTCATCCGAAAAATCGATATAAAGCGACACCTTCCGATCATCCAGTTTTTGATATATTTGAGCAAGACTGCTCGATATTTCCGGAATAACACGATTCAGTTGCCTGCCACTTTCTGTGGGTCGGTTGGTTTGAGATTTTAATTCCTGTGGCGAAATATAGACTAAGTGGTTTACAAGATTGTCTTTCCCAAGTTGTCGACCAAACTCTCTTAGGGTTTCAAACTGGAAAATGGAAATACCCGATACTGTTTTAGGTTGCAGGCTTCTGTATTTCTGACCGATTTCAACGGTTACCGGTTCATTCGAATAGGGAGATTTAAATAATTGAAAGAGAAGATCGGTATCTGTATCAATCTCTGAAGGAAGCATATCCGAGCGATCGTGAATTAGAAAAGCATTCCCTTCACTGTTGTAAACCAATTCATTAAGTGCATCGGATGATTCCGACAGATTTATTCCCATTGAGGCTGCCCGGGAATTATTCGACCGCACCAATAATTTTTTCAATTCTAGTAGCGTCTCTTCCGATTTTTTCAGAAAACGGAGAACAGATTCTTCATCAGAAATTATCGCAGTAAAGAGTGAGGTAGAAAAAATCCCATCTGCATGTTCTACCAGCACATTGGGCATATGCATTGTAAAAACCGGAAGAAGCTGAATCAAAAATAGATCTCGATGCCTTTCATTTTCCACACAATCAGTAAGGCGGGAAACCAGGCCGGGAAGATGTTCATATGCATCCTCTGGAATAATCGGCGAACTTTGCAGTCCCCCAGCCCTCTCATCAGTCTCTAATAAAAGATTTTTCCTGAGTTTGTCAATCTCATTCTGAACGGCCTTCAAATTGGATAGAAGTAGATCGCCGCGTGTTTCCTCTACTTGATTATTTGTAACTTCAACAAACGGTCTGCTACCCTGCTTCAACAGTTCATGAAGCCCTTCCTTTTGCTGTTCCCAATAGGCCAGATTTTTTAGCTGTTCCAGATTTTTCTTTGTGAGGTCTCCGCGCCTGATTAACTCGTCTCCCAAGCGGAGCCAATATTCTTCTCCAACTTTATTCAGCTCTTCAGGGGCCTCAGGAAGTTTCTCTATTTTACGTTCAGACATCAGGTATACAGATTGTTGAAATTACCGGCGAATTCTTGCTCAAAATAAAAAAAGCACTGTACAAATGAATGCACAGTGCTTGAGCCAAGATCACAAATTAATTTATCCTTTAATCTCAAATGATACAGGTAGTGAAAACTTCACTTTTACCGGTGATCCATTTTGTTTACCGGGGGTAAATTTTACTTTTTTAATTGCCTCAACGGCAGCATCTCCACAGCCGGCTCCAATATCTCTTAATATTACAGGATCTGCCACGTTTCCGGATTCATCAACCACAAACTGAACAAATACTCGTCCTTCAACACCCTGGCGAACGGCTTGCCGTGGATATTCGATCTGACTGTACAGAGAAGAAAGTCCGCCCACAATTTCAGGCATCTCATCAACAACCGTATAAATTCCATCTTCATCCTGTGCCTGTACTAAAACAGGATTTAAGATTGTGATTACAAATGCGAAAGATGCAAAGAAGATCCCTGCCCTTAAAAGCTTAGTGATAGTATGGTTTTTATATTTTTGGATTATCATAATTGATCTGTTTGATTTTACAGGTTCACGTTTAGAAATCATTAATATCGTCGCCATCAGGAGGTATGACATCTCCCTGAATATTTGATCTCGGTTGATGCACCTTATTTTTCCTGTTAAATGAGCTTTTTTATGGTTACTCACTCTTTTATCGGAAAAATCTCTCTCGACTTAAATGTTTCTAATCAAATGAGAAATTAAATTGGCAGACTCAACAGGTGCAAAAGTTTTCAAGCTGCGGGCAGAGTTTAATCCCAAATAATTGATCTGGATTTCTCTCTGATTTTTGTATCCATATGAGATGAGAAACAAAAAAAGGAGTGCCTCATCTACTGAAACACTCCTCATCACTCAAAAAATGAAACTATTTAATTAGCTCGCTTTTGCTGTAGATCCTGTTTCCAGTACATCATCTGGTACATCAAAAAGCACCTTGTTGACATTAACGATCATCTTCACTGAATCCTTAACCTTTCCGATTCCGGCTAAATATTCATTTTTGCCAATTACACCGACTGAGGGAACCTCTTCAATCTGTTCCGTTTCGATATCAGCAACTTCAGATACTTTATCAACAACCACACCTACCTGGTATTGATTTTCCTGTACAACAATGACGCAGGTTTCAGAGGTATCTTCAACCTCAGGAAGGTTAAATCGGCTGCGCAAATTCATCACCGGCACAATCTTTCCTCTCAGGTTCAGTACGCCACGAATATATCTCGGCATATTCGGAACGGGTGTAATTGGCATAAGGCCAATAATTTCCTGCACTTTCAGAATTTCAAATGCATACTCTTCTTTGCCGAGGAAAAAACTCAGGAATTTTCCTCCGGCAGTATCCAGTTCTATCTCACCGTTCATTACTTCAATATCCTTTTCTTGCGTTTTCATAGATGTCCTATTTTCTCAATTTTTTGAATCACTGTTATATTTATCGTCTTTTTCTCAGAATTCTTAAATCCGATTTCAGACATAAAGGTAGCTGAGACGTCTGAACGATGCCTGTACATACAGCTTCACAGATTAAAAACCATTTACTTCATCATATCCCATCCATCCTCTTGATAAGTATATCCTTGGATGAATGGGATGTCTGTTAAATTGAAAGGATTTACGATTCAAGTTAAAAGCCTTTGATCTCATCATCATCAAACGGTATGACGTGATATCCGTTTGTGTCTTTATACCCTGATCCGTTGCTGTAAACCGGAACCCTTTGTTCCTTCACTGATGAATGACCGGCCCCGTTGGTGCCGTTTTTGACCATTACCCGTGAAAAGTCCGGCTTTCCTGCTAGTCCAAGACTTTTTCTTCCTGTCTTTTCTCTTTTTTTATCGCTGTGAGCTCCTACAATCACAACCAGTTCATTTACAATGTTATCCATTTCTGAAGCCTGTGAGGATAACTCTTCTGCCGAACTTGCAGTCTCTTCTGATGCGGAGGCATTGTTTTGTACTACCCTGTCCATATCGGACATTACTGTTGTAAGCTGCTCTATTCCGGTAGACTGCTCTTTAGAGGCAACAGAAATTTCCGAAACCAGAATGTGAACGCTACCTGCGCTTTCTGCAATTTTTTTCAGCTTATCCGCCATTTCGTTGGCAAGCATTGCTCCCTCTTCCGTACTCGACTGAGAATTTTCAATGAGTCTGGATGTATTTTTCGCAGCCTCTGCACTTCTTTGGGCAAGATTTCGGACCTCTTCTGCCACAACCGCAAATCCTTTTCCGGCCTCTCCGGCCCGTGCAGCCTCAACCGCAGCATTGAGTGCCAGTAAATTGGTTTGAAATGCAATCTCGTCGATCGTCTTGATAATTTTAGATGTCTCCATCGAGGATTCTTTGATCTCTTCCATAGCTTTGGTCATTTTTTCCATAGACTTCATACCGCTTTCTACCATCGGCTTGGCATTACCAACCATCTCTTTTTCGACCTGCAGAACGTTTTGAGTAGTCTGCTGTACCTGTGCCGACATTTCCTCCAGGGAAGAAGTGGTCTGCTGAAGGCTTGCCGCCTGTTCACTGGAGCTTTCTGCCAAATCCTGACTGGACTGGGACAACTGATCAGAGGAGCTGTTAATTTGTTCACCCCCCGCTTTCAAGCTTTCAATGGTGCGTCTGATCGACTCGACCATACCGCCAACAGATTTGTTAACCATCATGGCTGTCAAAGCGGATACAATAACCCCAAAAAGTATGGAGAAAAGTAAAATATTTTCATAGTCTGATCTCTGCTGAATGGAGGCTTCATTGACCTCATTGATCTGGCTGACGTTGATATCAACGAGCTCATTTATTTTTTCATTGAATGAATTCCTTGAATCGACCAGCTCACCGTTTATGTATCTTATCAGTACGGAATAATTCTCTTCACTTGCATCCTCATAATAGGCCTCAGCGAAATCAATATATTTATATACTTCAGTATTCCATTCATCAAACGCAATGAAGAGTTCATTTACCAACCTCTCCTCCTGATAGTTTTTTGGCAGACTTTGGAAATCTTCTATTAAGTTTTCAACTGTCTGAAGGTCTTCTTCTATACTGTTCAGTGCATTTTTTCTGTACTCATCATCCAGATTTGGTATCGCCAATAAAGCTGTATACCTCCCCACATTTGTGCCCTGTACGTCTGCTCTTAATAGGGATACCATGGATGGCGATTTTTCCTTTGCAAAATCTTCGATATTGTCTCCTAGCGAAGAAACTCCGGTAAAACCGACAAACCCTAAACCGATTATTATGACTGCCAGGATTGCAAACGACAACCCTATTTTTTTTCCGAAACTAAATTTCGATCTGTTTTCCATTGTGTAGCCTCTGTGTTTTATTAGATTTTTTTAATGTTCATCAAACAACCTAATCCACAGGGGCCATCGTTCCCGGCTTATATGATAAAAATCCCTAAAATTTTAGATTTATATTTATTAATCACTTACTGCCACAAAAAAAGCCGGCAGATTGTGCCGGCTTCATATTTTTTTTCCTAAAATTTACTTTGTGGGTTTAGAAATCGCCAAAATCCTCATCATCAAGGGGAATCAAATTCCTGCCATTTGTTCCATTCTTACCTACACTAGCAGGCTGTTTTGGCTCAGAAGCTTTCTGCTTCGTACCACCGTTATTGTTAAAGTGGTTCGGACTGACCGAGTGTGAAGAGTAACCGTTTGTTCGCGGTTTTTTCAATACCCGGGTGAAATGGCTCTTCTTTTTAATTTTGGCATTCTCTTCACCTACCAGATTTATAAGTTCACCAACCATCAGTTTCAACTCAGACGCCTGAGACGTCAGCTCTTCTGCTGCACTGGCCGTCTCTTCCGAACCTGAAGCATTAGACTGAACCGCCTTGTCCATCTCAGACATAACTGAGTTCATCTCTTCAATGCCTGTAGCCTGCTCACGTGAGGCAGCTGATATTTCAACAACCAGTGTACTTACATCTGTCACACTTTCGGCAATTTTGGTAAGGTTCGATGAAACCTCTTCTGCAACAGATGTTCCCTTTTCTGAACTGCTTTGTGATTTTGCAATTAAATCTGATGTATTCTTTGCCGCTTCAGCACTTCTTCTTGCAAGATTTCTAACCTCTTCCGCAACGACTGCAAATCCTTTCCCGGCCTCTCCTGCACGCGCAGCTTCTACCGCGGCATTCAGTGCAAGCAGGTTTGTCTGAAAAGCAATTTCGTCAATCGTTTTAATGATTTTAGAGGTCTCCAGCGATGACTCTTGAATCTCTTTCATCGCCTGATTCATTCTTTTCATTGCAGACACACCACCATCAACCAGCGGTTGTGTTTCGCGCATCGAATGTTCAGCCTCTCCGGCATTTTGTGCGGTTTGCTTTATTTGAGCCGACATCTCTTCCAGTGATGAACTGGTCTGCTCCAGACTGGCTGCCTGCTCACTGCCCCCTTCCGCCATCTCCTGGCGGGATTCCGAACGCTGACGTGATGCAGAATCAACTTGAT
>Ga0102943_1000558_pt1 | contig 25008 bp, 19 predicted proteins | sample SalPonC_black_MG_FD_78174 | JGI IMG/M metagenome (GOLD analysis project Ga0102943, IMG submission 78174) | Salt pond soil microbial communities from South San Francisco under conditions of wetland restoration - Salt Pond MetaG... | ecosystem: Environmental > Aquatic > Marine > Intertidal zone >...
GATAAAGCGATCGGTGCGGATCTGGTAGCGCAGCAGCCATTGTAAGGGCATCCAGAATAGGTAGAGTCGGATGTGATAGAGGAAGCTGTAATAGGGCGAGTCGAGGATGAGCATGCGGGGGTGGTTCCAGGAGGCCAGCCGGGCGGCGATGCCGCTGCCGAGGGAGCGTCCGTACAGAACGATCTTGTCTTCGGGGTACTGCGTGCTCAGCCACTTGTACACTGTCTGAGCATCGTTGTAGAGCATGGTTTCGGTGCGGCGGCCTGAGCTTTTGCCGAAACCGCGGTAGTCGATCAGGAAAAAGTCATATCCCTTGCTGACGAAATCGCGGGCGAATTTCCCCCAGCCTTTCAGACTGCGCGAGTTGCCCTTGAGGTAAAAAACGACACCGCGGGCATTGGGCACCTGGAAGTGCAGGCCGTTGATCTCGCCCCCGTCTTCCATCTCGAAGTTGATTTCCTTAAACGGGAAGGGATAGCGGTATTCAAAGTCCTTGGGCAGGATCTCAGGGCGGAAAAAGAAGTAGTGCTGGAAAAAATAGAAGATAGCGCACAGCCCGGTGTAGGCGATCCCGATATAGGCCAATATGTGGGCTCCGCTTGTCATCAAATGGCGTTTTTGTGCTTTTCTTTTCCCAAGATAATCATTCTTGGGAATATGTTGAAGCGCAGGGCTGCTTCGCTGTGCTCCTGACTTTAGAGGCTAGATATTTTCGAAGGAAGGCCGGTTACACCTGTCCTCAGCGCGAATAGCGAACCGCAAACAGCGAAAAGCCGTTACTCCAAGAGAATTAAGTACCTTACCGGAAGTTACGGTTTTATTCAATCCTTGTTCTATGAGCCCACTCAAACGCCACTTTTCCTTGCAGCCCCTCTCGCGCGAGCACCACGAAGCGCTCATCCTGGCGCAGCTGCTCAAGCGCGATGTGCCCGACTACAAGGGCCTGCCGACGAGCACCGAGGGCAAAATTGAACATACGCAGAAAATATACGAGCAGGAACTCGCGCCGCACTTCGCCAAAGAGGAGGAGGAACTGATGCCCGCTGTGCGCGGCTACAGTACGGAACTGGATGAGCTTTGCGATACCATTCTGGAAGAGCACCGCGCCATCCGCGAGGCCGTAGAAGAGCTGGCCGGCGCTGAAGACGGCGAAGCGGCTGCCCTGCTCGACGCCCTCGGCCGCCTGCTGGAGGCCCACGTGCGCCGCGAGGAGCGCAACTGGTTCGAACTGATTCAGGAGGTGGTGCCGGAGAAGGTGTTGAAGGGGATAAAACTGGGGGCTTGATGCTGGATGCTCGATGCTGGCCGGGATTATTCCCCGGATGAGCCCAGCTGAGCCAGGCCGGCTCCCTTCCGCCTTCCGATTTCCGACTTCCGACTTCGATTCGGATGCTGTGTGCCTGGCGCTGGCCGGGAATATTCCCCGGATGAGCCCAACTGAGCCAGGCCGGCTCCATTCCGCCTTCCGCCTTCCGATTTCCGTCTTCCGCCTTCCTATTTCACCTCATACTCCAGCACGCCCCTTCCCATCCGTCCATCCTCGCTTTGCGCCACCACCTCGATGCGGAAGGTGCTGCGATCATCCGACTGATAGAAGGAGAAGGAGGCCTGTCCGTTCTCATCCGTTTCTACTACGGGGTTCCAGTACAGCTGAGGACGGAAGAAGGCCAGATGCGGATTATTATCTAACTGATCGGGATGGAAAACCGGAAAGGGAGCCTCGGCTTGCAGGCCCGTGACCGGCAGGATATCCTCGGCCTCGTCTTCGGGAATTTCGACATCGGGGATGCTGGTGGTAATGACCACGACGCCGCTGTTGCCGAAGACGTTGAAGTGCTCGCGCATACTGGCGCGGCGAAAGAACAGACCGATCTCCTGAATCTGGTCGGTAGGCATCCGCCCGACAAAGTCGGCGTTACGGGTAATTTTGCCATCGATGATGAACAGGGGTTTGCCGGAGTAGTAGAAATTCCTGGACAGCGCCTGGGGGTTGGCTACTTCGGCGTAGTAGGTGCTGTCTTTATCCAGACGGAAACGCAGGGGTTTGGGAACTTCCCGGAAGAAAGTAGCAAGGTTGTCAAACGATTCGTAATCCTTGACCTCAATGACCAAATCGGGTTTTGGCGGGGTGTGTGGTTCGGGAGTCTGCGGCGGATTCAATTCGAATTCCAGTGCTGACCGGTGCTGGAAGATTTTTTTGCGACGCCGGCTGAGGTCCAGGTACTTTTCAATGTTTTTGTTAAAAACTAGTGGGTTTTCGAATAGCGGCAGGCGGTCACCGAGCAGTTCCGCCCGGATACTTTCGGTTTCTTTTTCATAACCAAGAAACTGAATGGATTTCACCCCGGAAAAGGACTGGAGCTCCACGAAACTGAATCCCGCGGTGTTGGAGGTGGTGTAGGTCCACTGATGATCTTTCGGTGAGAAAACGCCCAGCACATTGGCCTGAAGCGGCGTACCGGCCTCGTCGGTTATTTTGACTTTGGCGTACAGCGCCGTATCGAGCCGGGTGGCCGTTTTCTGTGGTATGGTCTCACCCGTCTTTACGGTTGGGCGGGGGTTTACCCCGAGGTTGACCAGCTCCCAGTCGGTAACCGCTACCGATAGATTAGCCTGCAGGGGGCGTCCGGATGCGTCGCGGACCGTCACCGAGACTGAAACGGGATCGCGGCTGCTAATCTTATCACCGGACAGGGAGATGTCCACCTGCAGTTCTTCCGAAAAACTGCTCTCCGTCGCTTCCGTCGCCTGTGGTGGTGCTTGAGTCATCTCTGCTGCCAATTCCCGTGATTCGTCATTATAGACCGGCACCGCCGACTCCGCCAGCAGCACCGGTCGTTCCGCCTGGTTTTCACTGGCCAGAAAAACCAAATGGTACATTCCGGTGGGAAAGTCGAACGGAATTTTATAATAGCCGTGGGTGAAGCGCCCGCCCCCTGGTCTTAGAAAAGTTTCAAAGTGAGCGTCTCCCTCCTTGTCGATCAATTTAACTTTGATCGCGGGTTGCTGACCGCGGAAAGTTTCCGGCAGGTAAAGTTTATACCACATGACCTCCCCGTTGACGTAGAAGGATTTGTCGAGATGCACCACGCAGTGGTTGCCCGCCCCACCTTGTCCGAAGATCATCGCTGTGGTGCTGATCAGCAGAGCGGCTGTCCATAAAATGAATTTGCAGTATTTCACGCCTTCAGAATTTTATATAATTGAGCGTAAAACCCATCGGTCCTCGCTTAATCCTATTCGATCCAAAAATCTGGCCTGCTTACGGTGCTGTTTGGAGCGCTCAGGCAGTCACAGCAGATGGGATAAGCACAATCCCCGCTTTGATTGAACAGTGGCCCGGTTGGTGGGCAGCGGGTCGCCGGATTTCCCGCCAATTCCGGGCTGACAAAAAGGCGCACCGTATCCGGCGCCGTAGCGTAGAAAAAGCCGAAGGCCTCCTCCTCCGGGTCGTTGATATTGGTGAAGTTGCTTCTGAGTTTGCCTGCCGGTGGTTCAAAAATGCTGCCCGTTCGTTCTATGAGTTCATTGGCCTGGCGCCAGTAGTCGAAAGCTCCCTCACTGAGGGATTGCTGCAGGACCGACAGATAATAACCCTCTGCAAAAAGATTACTGACGGGTTCCTCATGAACGGTCACACCGGTGGCCTCCTCTCCGGCAATAAGACCGCCATCGAGCAGGTAAAGGGTATTGATATCCGCAAATTGTGTGATATAACAAGTTTTGGGATCAGGATCCTCAATCGCCAGATCTGTTACCCGAAAAGTACGTATGGCATCCCACTTCAACCGGGCTTTGGGGCCGCCTTCGGCATTGGTCAGGCGGGTGTCGATAGAAAATTGGATGAATCTAACCTTGGCGAGTTCCCCCTCGCGGTTGCTAATTTCCTTGTCGATGATCGTCGCACTGAGGTTCCCGGCGGCCGGCGTTGCCAGTACCGGTTCGGGCGTCGATTCGTAGACGCGCCTATCCCGGGTTGCTACCCGGAGCCGGTAAGCACTTCCTGTCTCTATCCGGAAGCTGGGATGACCCTCCGGAATTTCCAGCTCGTAAACTCCAAGATCAACGGATGGAATTTCCAGGGATTGTCCCGATTCATCCAGTAAGTGCACCTCCCTGACGTCAATTAGGCGGCGGCTGCTCCCACTGAAATTGAAAAGGGCGCTGACCTCCGCGCGCACAACGGAAGGGCTGCCTTTGGTCAACCGGCCCTGGATGACGACCGCCGACAGGATATCCTTGGGCGCTTCCAGTTCGATGGGGTCCAGGCAGCCGGGCGAGAAGAAGACAAGGACTAACAGCCATAGAGGAAAACGGAGACCAGGTTTTAATAGCGTCGACAGGAACGATTTGGGGCGCTTCTGCGGTTCGACCTGCCTTGTAAACTCATACTTCATTGGAATTCAAAATTAAGCGTTAGTGAAGGCAGCATGCTTCCGAGCACCGAGAGTTTGTTGGCCTCCACCTGTTGGAAAGCGCCTTTGGTAAAAAATACCGAGTAGGCGTTTTTACGGCCGTAGACATTGTAGATCGCCAGCGTCCAGCTGGTCTTTATTCTTTTGGTGCGATTGTATCCCTGCCCCAGGGTATAAGCAATATCCAGGCGATGATAATCGGGGATGCGCAACTGGTTGCGATCCGTGTACAGCGGAATGTCAAGACCATTGAGGGCTTCGTAGGTACCCACCGGCGGCGTCGTCGGCCGGCCCTGGTTGTAGTTGAAGCTGAGCGTAAAAGTATTGCGTTGGTTCGGTTGGAAGTTCAGAATCAGAGACAGGCTATGCGGTTGGTCGAAGTTGCTCGGGTACCAGTTATCCCGGTTGATGCCCTCGATCAGACGCTCTGAACGCGAATAGGTATAGCTCAGCCAGCCGTTGACCATCCCGGATATCTTTTTGATACTCAACTCCAACCCATAGGCGCGTCCCACGCCGGAGAGCAATTCCGTTTCCAGGTGCTCGTTGGCGACGAGGTCAGCGAAGTCGCGGTAGTCGAGGATGTGGTCCATCCAGCGATAGTAAATCTCTGCGGAGGTTTCCCAGGTGTTGTTTTGGAAGTTTCGAAAATAACCGACCGACGTATTGTGCGAGCGGGTAGGCTGGATATAGGGCGTGCTGAGCTGCCAGATGCTGGATGGGGTAGGGGAGTCGGCATTGAAAACCTGATTGATATACTGGGCGGTCCGGCTGTAGCCGGCTTTGACCGAGCTGTTGGCAGAAAAACGGTAACGAAGGGAAAAACGGGGTTCCAGACTGCTGTAGCCGGCAATCGTTTTTCCGTCGTCGTAAGCAAGGGTATCAGTGATGGCGGCCGGCCCGTTCGGCAGGTCGTTTTCGTAGAGAAATATTGTTTTTGGACCAAGAAATTGGTAAAGCCCTACCCGCAGTCCGCCCGAGAGGAGCAGGGAAGGACTGAGTTCCCACTCGGCGTTCAGAAAAATGGCGGATTCCAGCGCCCGTTCTCGTTCCAGCGCTCTGGAAGTAACCTGGGATGCTTCTCCGAAGGGTTCCAAATCACCGGGATCGGACCAGTAGTAAATGGCCGACAGACCGGCGTCGAGGCGGATATTTTCCAGTGAGGTGATAGTCAGTTGCTCTTTGGCTTTGAGGTAACTCAGCGAATTGTCGAGGGTCGTGGCGTCGACGCCCGCAAAGTCGGTCTGGGTACTGTTGTAGCGGCTGTAGGTAGCCGAGAACTTCGAAAAAACGTTATCGGAAAAGATTTTCCGGTAAATCAGTTGCCCCATCCGGGTGCCGTAATCGAAGCCGAATTCACGGTTGTAGGAAAAATCGTCGTCGGAGGAATAGCCCGACAGTATGAGCGTGTTTTTATCATCGAACTTATGGGTATAGCGCAGGTTCAGGTCGTAGAAAAAAGCTGAGCTACGGTTAACTTCCGGCACCTTCACCAGGTTCAGGAACCAGTCGGCGTAGGAAAGTCGCCCACCGAGCAGGAAAGAACTTTTATCCTTGATTACCGGTCCTTCCACACTGAGCCGGCTCGCGATGGGCCCTATGCCGCCCTTGATGCCAAACTGCTCAAAATCGCCGTCGCGCATTTCCACATCGAGCACCGAGGCGAGGCGCCCGCCGAACTGGGCCGGTATGTTGCCCTTGTACAATTCGGCACTGTTGATCAGATCGGTGTTGAAGGTGCTGAAGAAACCCAGCGCGTGGGAGGCGTTGAAGATGAACCCCTCGTCCTGCAGCAGCAGGTTCTGGTCGGCGTTGCCGCCCCGGACGTTAAAGCCGGTGGCGCCTTCGCCGATTGTGCTGACACCGGGGTTGAGCAGCAGGCTGTTGACCAGATCGGTCTCCCCGAGCAGCGCCGGAAGCTTTTTGAGGCTTTGCACATCGATGCGGGCCACGCCGATCTGGGCGCTTTCCACATTGGCGTCGGCGGCGCGGGCTTTGACGACGACTTCCTCCAGGGCGATAGCTTCTCCGCTCATTTCCAGCGCCAGTTTGCCGTCGCCCAACACCTTGACCAGGCGGCCAACATCCTTATAGCCTACGTAGCGCACCTGCAGTTCCTGCTCGCCGTTGGGCAGTTCCACCTCGAAGCGGCCGTCTTCGTCCGTAGTCGTACCGATGCCGTGATCGGCCCAGAGCACGGTAGCCCCGATGATCGGGTCGCCCGTCTTTGCGTCGGTGATGAGCCCACGTACCAGCGCCCGCCCGTCAGGCCGCAGCGTTTGTATGCTTCCGACGACCAGCGTCTGTTCCTGCGCCTCCGTTTCTTCGGGCGCCTGCAGAGCCGCTTCCAGGGTACGGTAGAAATCGGCGCTGTAATCCTCGGCGATGATTGAGCGGGGAAGCAATATTATAGCGTGATCGCGATAGGGCATATAGCCTAGCATGGATTGACCAAACAGTTCATCGAGCAGGTCCTTTAGCGTGGCTTCTTCCCGGAGGGTGAAAGTAAAGGTGTTTTCCGGCAGCTCCGTAGCGTCGAAGTAAAACCGGACGGGATAGGCTGCTTCCACGGCCTCCAGCACCGACAGAGCGGATTGCTGATTATAGGAGCCGCTGACGGATAGATCCAGCACTCCCTGGGCGCCGGCGAGGACCGGCCAACAAAGAATGACGGAGATCCATAAAGAAAGGCCTGGCAGCCGGCCGTAGCGCCGGCTACAATTGATTTGTGTGCTAATCCTGTTCATGCCAGTGAGATGTCTCTGGCTCAAAATAACAAAAAAGTTGGAAGCGCTTCTCGTTTTATGCGGCCAACCTAATGCTGCCTTTTCAGGTTAAGTTCCCGGCTCATTATTCAATTGCTCTGCCTTCCTCTAATGGTAAAACACTCAAGAATTTTCACCGGTCCCGGCAAGCAGGGCGGGGGAGAACTCAGGAACTCTCAAGCTCCTTCTCCCTTCTCTTGTTGCAGGCCCGGGCTCCGGAGTAAATCAAGCCGGCAAACTTCCTTCCTACCAATCCCACTCATCATACCCCCCAAACCCACCGATCCGGAAGGTAATCGTTCCCAGGAAGTTGGAGAAGTCCTCGTTGTCGAGGCCGGGGAGGTTGTCGACGCCGTTGACCCAGCGGTACCCGCCGGTGAAGGCGATTTTGAGAAAGTCGAAGAGATTGGCTTCCAGGCCCAGCTCCGGGGTGAGGACAAAGTTGCGCTCCGAGAAGTCGGCATCCTTGCCGCGTAGCAGTTGTGACTTACCCCAGCCGATGCGCAGGCTGGTGTAAGGGTGCACCACTTTGTATTGTACGGGCGCGTAGCCCAGCCACAGGCCGCCGTGCTTGAGCTTGATGTCGTAGAGCGTGCCGGCAATTTCGGCATTCGCAAAGCTGGTGCCGATGCCGTAGCCGCCGAGGAAGAAGCCCCGGATCACCAGCGCGCCGCCGCCTCCGACATAGCCGCTTGTCTGTCCGTTGATGGCGCCGATTTCCAGGATGGGACTACCAAAGGCCCCGATGTCGTCATCGTCGATATTGCCGAACAGGGTTTCCTGCTGGGCGCCGGCCTGGAAGGATAAGAATAATCCGGCCAGTATCAATAGCATTTTGTAGCGCATAACCTTTTTATTTTTTTCCAAGGTTTTTTCACCATGAATGTTCTGTCAACCCGGGCTTGGGTAATTATTTTAACAGTTTTGCGAGCGCCGGTAAAAAGGAAGATGGCAAGCTTTGGGATAAGCGTCCTATCCGACCTTTCATGGCTACAAACCGCATCAAACTCCTCTTTTGACGCCTTTCCCGTGATCGATGTTACAGAAAAGGAGAAGAAAATGCTCTACTTTTACTGATCAATTTTTGAGGAGTTGCCGTTGTATTAATGAAGCCTGAAAAAGGATTTTCCGGCAGTTGTGCAGCGCCTCGCGCTATGCCCTATTCCATGCAAATCCGACAGGCAAGTACAAATAAACTTAAAACCAGAACATTATGGGAAATATGGATTTCAATAAAGCGGTCATTGAAAAGAGCTTTGACAAACCTGTCGTCGTCGATTTCTGGGCGCCCTGGTGTGGGCCCTGCCGGGTGCTTGGTCCTATTATCGAGCAGTTGGCTGACGAACAGAGCGAGCGCTGGACCCTTGTCAAACTGAATACCGAAGAGGAATACGAGGTAGCCGAGCAATACCGCATTCGCAGCATTCCTACGGTAAAGATGTTCCACCGCGGTGAGGTGATCGCCGAATTTTCGGGCGCGCTGCCGCGCAAACAGATCGAAATCTGGCTCGATGAGCAGCTGCCCGATGAGCGCAAAGGGGCATTCGAGGAATTCCGCAAGGCCCTGGAAGGGGATCTCGACGAAAAGACGCTGGAAAGGCTGATCGACTTCGCGGAGGCCAATCCCGATATGAAAGAGGCCGCCGTCACCGCCGCTCAGCGGCTGGTATTCAGCGATCCGGAGCGCGCCCAATCCCTGGTAGCCGATATCCACCTGGGCGACAAGTTTTACGATGGCGCCGAGGACGTCCGCCAGCTGGCCGAATTTATGACTTTTGAAGCGGAGGACCACCCTGCCGGCCGGGCATTGGAAGCGGCGCGCGAAGCCCTAAAAAAGCAGGACCTGGAAACCGCCGCCCAGAAACTCATCGAGGCGACGTCCATCGATAAGACCTACCGCAACGAACTGCCGCGTAAAACGGCTATCGCCTTCTTCCGCTCGCTGGGAGATAAGCATCCACTGACGAAGAACTACCGGTGGAAGTTTGATATGGCCTTGTATTGAGATCGTTGTGGAGGGGGATGCAAAGGATTGAAAATCGATGATGCGTTTGTTTGTCCGCTCAAGTTGGTTCGGGTATGCTTTCCGTCCGCCTTCCCATCATCCTCCTTTGTAAAAATACAACCTCTCCGAAGCCACTGAAATCTGTAACTTCTCATTCTCATAATCCTTAAAGGCTTCTCCGTCGATGTGCACATTGGCGCCCTCCCAGGTCAGGGTGACGGAGCGGCATCTTCTGGCCGGCAAGTCGAGCGAGAAGGGTTCTCCGTTGAGCCGGCGCAGCAATTGGGTTTCGAAAGCGCCGCGCTCCTCCGGGCGAAGCCATACGACTTCCAGGTACTCATCGGTGGGATCAGTAGAGGAGGCGAGTTTCAAATTGGGACCGATCATCGGGATGTTTATTACTTCCACAAACAGGTATTCTCCTGAACAGTCTTCCCCGTCGATCATCAGCCGGCAGGGCTGTGGCGACTGGCTGTGGATAATCGATCGCAACAAACGCAGGGACTCCTCGTACTTTTCCTGCTGATAATCGTAAAAATAAGGGTCTGACAGCTTTCGGAAATGCATCAAAAACATCATGCGGGCAATCATGCCGGCGCCGATGGATTCCAGGAAAAAATCAGGCCGGCCTTTGATATCCACTTTACCTAAATGAAATGGAATCAAGGACTTTTCACAACTCAGGTCAATCCGGCCGGGCATATCAGGAAACCCCATCGAACCGGCGAGGTTATTGGCCGTACCGGTAGGGATGAGCAGGAGGGGCGTACGTATAGGAGAGAAGTGTTTGACGAAGTGGCGAACCGTGCCGTCACCGCCTATAAGCACGATCAGGTCTGTTTTCTCCCGGAGCGCTGTTTTTAGCTCCTGAATAGAGGGTGACGGCAGGTGGTTAACCGTAAAGCCTTCCTTACGCAGAACGCCTAAAATCGTATCCAAAGGGGCGGGTTCAAGCCCGGCAAAGGGATTTTGAAGAAGGATAGCGCGCATAAGGGTGTCGATTAATCTTTGCTGTTAAACATGAGAAATCAAGCCTTTGTTAAATCGATACAAAACTTCCTTATTATGCGTATTCTTGTAACCAACGACGATGGTATCTACAGCCCCGGCATCCATTTTCTCGCCAAATCAGCCGCCCGTTTCGGCGACGTGCGGATCGTGGCGCCTGACGTGGAACAGTCTTCCATGGGGCACGCCATTACCGCATCGCGCCCTTTAACTTACCGCAAGACCCCCATCGAGGGCTTCAATGAGGCCTACCGTGTCAACGGCACTCCCGCCGACTGCGTAGCCCTGGGCGCCTACCACTGGGAAAAAGTCGATCTGGTGGTCTCGGGGGTTAATCTCGGCCTCAACCTGGGCAACGCCCTCTGGCATTCCGGAACCCTGGCGGCGGCCAAGCAAGCCGCCCTGCTCGGCATTCGAGGCATTGCTTTCAGTGCCCCCGTGAGCCGTGGTGATGCCGATTTCAGCATCTTGCAGCCTTATCTGGACAGGGTGCTGGAATTACTGATTGCAAAAGTGAACCTGCCCCTTATCAACGTCAATTTCCCCGAAACCCCGCGCGGCATCCGCTGGACGTGCCAGTCGGTGCGCCATTACGACGGCGAGGTAGTACCCGGCACCGACCCCATGGGGCGTGAGCACTTCTGGTTTACGGTGCGCCCCATTGAAGCGACCGAAGAAGATACCGACCGCTATGCCGTGGAACACAATTTTGTCTCCCTGACACCGCTGCGCCTCGATCTTACCAGCACCCAGGACCTGGAGGTTGCAGAGCGGGAATGCCCGGTGGAAGAAGAAGTGCCGGTGGAAAGGGAAACTTGAGGGAGCCGTAGTCAAGCTCACCGATAAATAGAGCACCTGTGATGCAGTTCCCCTGGCAGTTCTGCAAGGACATACTTGCTGTACTCAACCTTCACTGATTTCCACGAATATTCTTTTCGTCTCTTCGGAAGGTTCTACGCCTAATTCTTCGCTGAGTATGCGGGCACATTTCTGAAATTGCCGGATGGCCTTGTCCCGTAGTCCGAGGCGATCATAGCAAATGATTAGACGGCGGTAGGAATATTCCAGACATGGGTCCTTCGCAAGTATTTTTCTACATATGTTAATGGAGGCGGTATACAATCCCTCGTTGAAAAAATAGGTGCTGCTGCGCTCCAACATAAGCAGGTAGATCTCTTTAAGGTTATCTCGTTCGGCTTCACACCATTCCTCGTACAGCATATTTTCCAGGAAATCTCCCCGGTACAAGGCCAGCGCCTTATTGTACACGCCGATGGCAGCCTCGAGTCCCTGAGATACTTCGATACTGCGAGCTTTTTGCCAGTAATCCATAAACAATCCGGAATCTGATGAAATGTCAAGTTCAGGATTAATGACGTAAGAATCGTTTCGGTACAGAATGATTTCCTGTTCCGGGAAAACGGACTGAAAGTGTTTCCGGATCGTGTAAATGGCAACGTTCAGAGAGTTGTTGGCACTGGAAGGAGATCTTTCACCCCAAAACAGGGCCATTAATTTCTCTCGGTGGATGGGTTGATGGTGATAGTAAAGGAGGTAGGCCAGGATTGAACCAATTTTCTTACCCGGAATCTTCCTGACTTTTTTCCCTTTGAATTCAATACAGAGTTCCTGAAAAAAGCGGATTTTCAGGTCAGGAGCTCTAACCTGCCCCAACTGATTGCTCATGTGCAAGGAGGGAAGCCCGGCTGAAATTCCGAGCCGGTCCCATTTGTTATCGTCCGGACGGTTTTCCCGCTGAAACTGCCTTCGGACATTTTCGACAACCCATTCAACCGGTTGGAATAGGTTCCACCTGCTTCGCGAAGGTCTGTATTGTTTGAAAAGCTGTTGGCTTTCTTTTTCTACGGAAGACCAGAGCAGCAGATCCTGTATGCCCATTCTGAAAAGCTGGATGATTTCCAAACGACTGGGTTGCTTGCCCACTACGATAACCGGAACCTGGGGGAAGTTACCTTTTATATAGAAAAACTGATCTCGGGTTTTCTTGATATCGCGATGGTGAAACAGCATGGTCAGTGCTGAATTTCCCAACAGTTTGGCATCTTCAGGCCTGATCCCGGCGATATCCGGATAATGCCGCGTCTGCCAATTTTCTTCAAAAGCAATTGCTTCCATTTTTTGTACCTGATTGTGTTTAGCACCAATCAGGATAAGACTGGGGGTATTCATTGGGTCTGCTTTAGGGTAGATTCAGGTGTTTCGGAACATTTGCCGGTTCACGGGATGCTTCTTGAAACAGCTCTGCAGCTTTACATGTGGGAAGGATTTCTTCCCCGGGAAAGATAAAATCCCGGATCAGAAAAAACATTGGGTACTGTTCATTCGTATTACGGGCAAAGTGTTTTTATCACTTTACACACCCTTACCCCTCCACTTGTTCAGGATTGTCAAGCCCGGCACAATTGGTGTTTAGGCAATTGAATCAAGTTCCAGCGAAAACATGAGAAGAAAATGAGCCAGTAAAAAGACGCAAGTTGCTGGTTTTCGGCTGTTTAAGTAAAAATATTGCCAGCTCCTCGCCAGGTAATACTTTATTGAAGTGGACCATTTCGAATGATGAAATCCACCAATAAGCTATGCTGTTTTTCTGGGTTTTCAAAATATTTAGACCAAGTATATATAAGAAATATTTTTCGAATTACCCGTACCGATAAAAAATTAATCAATACCTACTCATCATGAACATTAAAGTCCGATTAAGAGAAGATGGAGGCTTCGAAGAACACGAATGTATTAGCCGCCGAGAGGGAAGCCAGGTGGTTTTCCAATGTCCCCATTGTGATTTTGTGCGGAAACTGGACCTTAAAAGCGGAGAAGTACAGACCAGCGGAGGAAGTCCGGAAGTGCTACACGAAGGGATATATGACCCCTACCGGCTGCTTCAACTAAGTTCCAACTAGAAGACCTGAACAATTTTGCTGCCTTCTTTCCGGTTATCCGGCTTGTTCTTCTTACTGCCGTTAATCAGATTGAGAGAGGAGGACAGGCGGTATAGTCCCGGTCGGAGGTGCCTCATTTGCAGCGGAATAACGATATTTCCATCTGCGGGGAGAACACCTTGCTTATGGGAAATGACGAATGCTTCCCGGGTTTTGTCCAGCGGACAGGCCGAAACCGTCAGTCTGTAAAGCCCCTGGCTCGTTTTCCAGGAGTCATCTTCCTGCTCGGTCATTGGTATTCTTATTTCCGCCTGATCCGATTGCCGGAATACCTGGCTGTCATCGGGCCAATTTTTATGAAGAATAACAAAATTGAGCGGTTTGACAGCTGGCAATTGAGGAGCGCTTTGAAGTTCGGCCTTAACAGTTTCTTCCTGTTTTTCGGTCCGTGATGCTTCCGCGTTGGGGAGTGCTGTCGGCTCCATCGGGGCCTCGGGAGCATTGGCAGGAAGCTCGGGCAATTTTTTTGCGATCTCCTCCGGAAGATGCCTGCTAATGAAGGTTGCCAGGGTGTTCAGGTCGAGCCCTTTAAAGGTTGTTTTTTCTTTAGTCAGGGGATAATCAATTTCCCCGCGCAGCGGTTCATTTTTGCCGGCGCGCCGGAAAGTGAGATTGAACTTAAAGCGGTTATCCATACTGGTTTTTTCCGACATGTTCTTTTTCAGCCCGCTGGAATCCTCTTTGCCGGCGCTTGTTTTTTTCGGGGGCTCCTCTCTCAGCCCGCTGGCTCGTTGCAGTAGCTGTTTCATTTTTTTATTCAGTTCAGTTCTGCTTTTAAAAGGTCGACTTCGGGAGATTTCCCGGTTGTTGCCGGCGCGGATGACGAAATGCAGCGCAGCATCTGCTTCCACCGTCTTGTACCGGTCCGGATCGCTGTAGTTACGGCGAACAACATTCAATCCTTCCCGGCACTTTTTCTTGGTGGCGTAACCTTTGCTGAACAATAGGGGGACTCCTGCCTGATCATTGTACAGAAAACGCCAGGAACCGCTTTTGTCCTCAAAAGTGGAAAAACCCGGTTTTTGCTGGGGCGGAGTTTGACTGAAGTTATAGGAGTTCTGTTTAGGCATATCCAGGGGCTTTTGAAGACAACCGGTTAAATATCCGGCCTACTCACAGATGAGTAACCCGAAGACCGGGAAGGGAAGGAGGAAACAAATCACGGCCAACCTTTCCGCTGGTCTTCAGGTTAGTTTGCAAAAAGCTGATAACACGCTTTAGTTCGCCTTGTAAATATTGATGACACCCAGGTCGGCAAAACCAGCAACCGGCGTGTTGCTGGATTCATTGGGACCGAGAATGTTCGGATCATTGAGGAGCTCTAGCGTGAAAAGCGCGTAGACGTGATAAATGCCGGGGTTGAGACCATTGATCTGTACGATTTTTGTGTATTCATGATCCTGACCTATCTCGAAATCCACAGTTTCCACAAAATCGGCGTCATCGACCTCGCTGCCGACTGTGGTAACGGCCTTGCCCATGTGTTCCAATACTGCTTTGCAGTGGAACCTGACCGGCAGGTTAGTATTGGCAAACTGGCCGGTTTGCTTCCACTTGAAGGTAACATTGACGTCCTGGTCGGTTTGAACGCTAAGCGCGCCGGGCTTGTCACCACCTTCTTCTATGGGAGGCGTAGCAGCGGGATCTCCGGTCTTAAATGTGCCCGCAGTGTCGGCTGCTTCCGCCATCACCACATCTACGTCGGTGATGTTGTAAGTCAGGGTTCCCGTGTTCAGCTGAGACTGCTTCAGTACATTAGCAACTTGAATTAGTGCCATTTTTTGAATTTTTTAAAAGGTGCACGAGCAACTCACCAGATTCTGGAAAACCTGTGGCCAGGCAGGAAAGTTGGTCGTGCGGGGTTTAGAAAATTGATGTCAAAAAAGACTGGGCCAGAACCTGGGGGCAAGGTAAGTGTCAGAGATTAAAAACGGCTTATATTTGGGTAAGCCGATAGTGAAATCTCAATTAAATCTGAATTAATTTCTACGCGCTTACTCAAATAGATTGCCATTTGGACAGGAAATACGGTCAACGGCTAAATTCAGTATGTAAAATGAAGGGGATACGCCTATTTTCATAAGAAAAACAGCCACCATGATAAAGACCGTGATCATTGACGATGAGCGTCACAGTGTAGAGACCCTGGGGTTCAAACTGGAACGGCACTGCCCGGAAGTGGAAGTTGTTGCCCGGTTCTCCGACTCCGTAAAGGGGCTGGATTATTTGCGTGGAAATGCTACCGACTTACTCTTTCTCGATATCGAAATGCCGCGAATGGACGGCTTCGAACTGCTGGAGCAGCTGGGAGAAGTCCCCTTCGACGTGATCTTCACGACAGCCTACGATGAGTTCGGCATCCGCGCCATTAAATTCAGCGCCCTGGACTACCTGCTCAAGCCCGTGCAATCCCAGGAACTGCAGGCGGCGATCGCAAAATTCAACAAGCGCAGCACCCACAATATTCCTTCTTCCCAGCTCGAGGTACTTTTCAGTAATATCAAGGAAGAACAGCGGGGCCGCGCCGGCAAAATTGCACTGGCCACCAAGGAGAGTATTGAATTCGTTGCCCCGGAGGATATCATCGTTTGTTCTTCCGATAGCAACTATACAATGGTGTACATGAAAGACGGACGCCGCAAGCTCATTTCGCGGACGCTGAAAGATTTTGAAGGGCTGCTTGCCGGCTTCAATTTCTTCCGCGTGCACCACTCGCATATGGTCAACCTCAAACACGTCAAGGAGTACGTGCGCTCTGACGGCGGCTACCTGGTCATGATCAACAAAATGACCTTACCCGTGTCGCGCTCCCGTCGCGAGGAGTTGTTGAAGCAGTTCTGAAACCTGCTTCGGACCGCACTGCCGTATGTGTTTGAGCATCCAAGAGGTTGAGTAGAAAAGCTTAGCAGATCTGAAAATGAGATTCCGGGTTTCAGACCTGCTAAACTTCTAAACCAGGCACGACAACGTTGTGCCGACTAAACTTCTAAACTTATCTCAAGAGCTGCGGTCTGTACCAAGTGACATAAATCATCCTCGAAAATGATGGATGTCATAGGTAAGAAAGAGCAGCGGACTTAATATTGTGAGTGTTAATTGGCTGTTTATCATACAAAGTTGCCACTTATCCATCAATTTTTCGCGTTTCTCATCCCTTTTGCGACGCGATGATTTCCCACCTTTTACCTTGGATAAGTGGCAACTCTTTTTTATCCCTGTAATGATTTCAACTTCTCCTTATCGCGGATATAGATATTGCCGTCGATGATTTCGATATAGCCGTCCTGTTTGAACTCGGTCAGCATTCGGATGACGCTTTCTTTGGCGGTGCCGACGATGCGGGCCAGGTCGTCGCGCAGGATCTGGATATCTTCTTTGTCCTCCTTTTCGCTGAGGTAAATGATGGCGTCGGCCACCCGTTTGCGCACGGAGTTGTAGGCCAGGTGCAGCAGTTGCTCTTCTTTTTCAGAGATGTTATCAGCCAGCATTTTAATGAGCTGGGAGGCGACGTCGCGGTTGCCGTACAACAGGGCTTGAAAGTCTTCTTTAGGAATGAGGTTAACCTCCGTATCCTCGAGTGCGGCCGCCGATTCGGTGTATTCCTCACTCTGGATGAGATCTACGTAGCCGACAAAGTCGCCGGGGCGGTGAATGTTGATGATGTAATCCTTTCCATCGTCATTGGTTTTAAACACTTTCACTTTGCCGCTTTTGACGAAAAACAAGTAGCGCGGATAGTCACCTTCTTCGAAGAGGTTTTCCCGTTTTTTGTACAACTTGGTTTTTCGTTCGTCCGACAGTTTGCGGAGCTCTTCATAACCACGGGCTTCATTGATAAATGCGCTTAGCCCCTGCTCGGTCCTGTCGAACTTCTTGCGCAGTTGTTCGCTTTTGTTGAGGCGCGTTTCCAGTACGGAAAGCAGCTCATCCTTATAGAAAGGCTTGGTGATGTAGTCGTCGGCGCCCAGGTTCATCCCGCGCCGGAAGTCGCTCTTTTCCGCTTTGGCGGTCAGAAAGATGAAAGGAATGTCGGCCGTCTGGCTCTTTTTGCTTAGAATATTGAGGACGCCGAAGCCATCGAGATGTGGCATCATGACGTCGCAGAGGATGAGGTCGGGGGTTTCGTTGAGGGCTTTTTCTACCCCTACTTTACCGTCTTCGGCGAGGATGACCTCGTAGCCGGATAGCTCCAGTATTTCTTCGAGATTATCCCTGACCTCTCGATTATCTTCTATGACCAAAATCTTTTTATCCATGAGTGGTGTGGTTTAACGTTAGTGGCGCGGATGGTATTTCCTAAGCCGATCGGGGCATTATTTATTGTGGTCCAGTGGCACCACAGCTTGAAAGGTGGTTCCTTTGCCGACTTTGCTTTCGAAGGAAATGCTGCCGTTCATCAATTCGATATATTTCTTGACGATATTCAGACCGAGACCGGTGCCCTGAATATTTTCTACATTATGAGCTCTAAAAAAACGCGTAAACAAGTGTTCCTGTTCTTCTTCCGGGATGCCGATGCCGTAATCCCTTACCATTAACCTGAGGTTTTCACCATCAAGATCAAAAACGAGATCGATAGGATCCTCCGGCTCGGAATATTTAATGGCATTGGACAGCAGGTTGAACAGGATGTTTTTAAAGAATTTTTTATCGAGGTAAACGTATTGTTCTTCTTCTATGCCCTGCAGGCGGATTTCCTGCCCCGGTTTGAGCAGCCCCTGCAGCTCGTCGATGATGTCCTTACAAAAATGACTGAGCTCGAATTCGGTGGGTTGATGTTCGATTTTGCCTTCCTCGAGGCGGCTCAGCGAGAGGAAGTCGTTGAGAATACCGGTGAGGTTCGCCACGGCCGATTTGATGCGGTTGGTGTGTTTCTCACGACGTTGTTGCTGGTCGGTTTTGGTATAGGCTTCGATAATGTCGGCCGATGAGAGAATTGTACTCAGGGGAGTCCGGAATTCGTGGGAAGCCATTGAGACGAAGCGCGACTTGAGCTCGCTGAGTTCTTTCTCCCGTTCAAAAGCCTTGCGCAGTTCGGCTTCACTTTTGCGCAGCGCCGTTTCGGCTGCCTTGCGTTCCTGGATTTCGAACTCCAGTTGTTTGTTGATGTTCAGCAGCTGATTGACTGCTTCGGCCAGTTCTTCGGTGCGTTCCTCTACGCGTTCTTCCAGTTCGGCATTGAGCCGTTTGATCCGTTCTTCGGCGGCCCGCTGTTCGGTAATGTCCACGCCTGAGCTAATAGTCGACAGGGGCTGTCCGGATTCGTCCCGGATCAGCGCGTTACGCCAGGCGATGAGGCGGCGCTCGCCGTCTTTAGTAAGCAGGTGGTTTTCGTGATAAGCGGCGATGGATTCCCGGCCGGCCATCAGGTCCTTAAAGATTCGCAAGGCTTCCTGGCGTTGCTCGGGGGCAAGCGCGAGGTCAAACCAGTTTTTACCCAGTACTTCCTCTTCGTTGTAGCCCAGCATTTCCATCCCTTTGCGGTTGAGCAAGGTAACCCTGCGGTTCCGGTCGAGGACCACGAAGATGGTATTGGCTACATCCAGGTATTGCTGAGCTTTTTCCTTTTCCTTTTGCAGGGCTCGCTCGGCGAGGCGACGTTCGGTAATATTGGTTCCGGAGGAGATCAAACCGATGATCCGGTCGCCGCGATCCCGAATGAGGTTGTTGTACCAGGCGTAGTAATGTAAGCGGCCGTTTTTGTCGCGCACGGTATTTTCATAGTAAGGAATGAGTTCACTTTCGCCATTCATCATACTGCAGAAAGCATCTCGTACCGTTTTCTGTTCTTCTCCTTCCAAAATCAACTCGAACCAGTCCTCTCCGGCAATGTCCTCCTCGCGATGACCGACGAAGGAGCATCCTTTATTATTCAGTTCAACCACCCGGCCCTCCGTGTCGAGCACTACGTTGAGCGTATTGGCCAGGTCGAAGTACATCTGAGCTTTTTCCTTCTCCTCCCGCAGGGCATTCTCCGCTTCTTTCTGCTCGCTGAGATCGTGGACAATGCCGGTGAAAATGCGGCGATCCGGCAGTTTTACTTCGCTGATGCTCAATCGGAAAGGAAAGCGGGTGCCGTCTTTGCGCATCCCCTTCACCTCTCTTCCGATGCCGATGATTTTCCGGATGCCCGTTTGCAGGTAATTCTGAATATAGGTGTCGTGTTGCTCCCGGTGAGGTTGCGGCATCAAAATATTGATGTTGTGACCGGGCAGTTCCGATTGTTTGTATCCGAATAAATCAGCAGCAGCACGATTGACCTCTTCAATGATGCCTCGTTCATCAATAACGATAATGCCGTCCGTCGCTGTTTGAATAATTGCTTCTAACCGAAGAGCGGCTTCCGTGTTATAATTGGCCTTGCGCGTCGAATCCAAAATTCCTTTCTTTTCCTATAGAATCAATACTGTTTTTCATGTGCGGCGCAGGTTTTTCAGCATGTATATTCTTCCCTGCGGAGTGTTTTTCGTGAAGACTTTTAAAGGTACCAAAAAAATGTTAAGACCGCGATAAAAGTCATGTTGAAGGAAATCCACCCTTTCCAGAATGAAATTCTGCCCGCGCTATGAATTGTCGCTAAGATAATCCAAAAAAAGGGGAAAACAACGAACTTGGCAGCTTTGATTTCGCAAGGCCTTTTGAATAGTAATAAGCAGGACAGACGAGAAAATATTCTCGCGGAAAACAGCTGGCAAAAGTGTAGAGGAATACGCTTCACTCAGTGTCTTCAAGGGCAGGGCAAAGGGGTAAAAAAAAAGCCGTTATAACAGCTTATTTACAAAGGGTGAGTTTATGCAAATTACAAGAAATGCCAAAAATCATTTCCCTGGAATGACAAAAGTCATCTCTAACCTATCTTGTTTGTGTGATCTTGCACAACATGTAATTCCTGACATCAATATATTTTTTCCGCCAGAGTATTGTTTAACCTAATAGACAAGCTCTCAAATAATACAAAAAGAGGGGGATTGTAATGGCAATGGATGTGATTGAAAATAAGAATACAAGGTTGGAACTGTTGGGCATCGGTTCGGCTAAAAACCGGGCTCTGAAGGCCAACCTGGAGGAGGCGCTGCGGCAGCTGGACCTGGATATTCCTATTGAGGAAGTCCGGGACATCCATAGCCTGATGCGCTACGACATCTCCGGGATTCCTGCCTTGGCATTGAACGGTAAGGTGATTTTTCAACGCATCGTCCCGGAAGTAGAAGACATCAAGATCGTTCTTCGCGTGCTGTTGCAATCGGCACGAAATGAACCCGCCATTGACAATTTAATCATTCCGATCGATTTTTCGGCAACAGCGGAAAACGCCTTCTATTTCGGCTTGGAACTCGCCAGTCATCTGGGAGCCAATTTAAATATCCTGCACGTCGACCAGGAAAATCCTGATTTTGGGACCACCAGCTGGCTGGATGCCCAGGGCGGCGAACTGGCCTACAAACAGCGCCTGATGAATGCCCTGCGTGAACGGGGTCAGGAACTCGCTACCAAATCATTGAAAATCAGTACGGAAATCGTAGGTGGCGAGGTCGTCAGGGAAATCTGTAAGCGCTCTAAAAAAGAGGGCGTCCTCGTGGTGATGGGAACCACCGGCGAAGGCGGTTTGTTCGGTCGCTGGATGGGCAGTAACTCCCTTCAGGTAGCGCGCTGCGCGGAATCACCGGTACTTCTGGTACCCAACGGCGTGCGCTTTAAAGGCTTCGGGCGAATTCTTTACGCCAGCAGTCACCATCCCTCCGAAGAGGTCATTTGGCCTCAGTTGCTGGATTTTGCCCGCCCCTTCGGAGCAAATGTATGCTTCGCCCACATCAAGGAGAACACCTTATATCCCTACCAGGTATTGCCAGATACCAGCGGACGGGTATTCCACAAAAACGGATTGACGCTGCAGCTGAGCACCATCGAAAGCCAGGATGTGGTGGAAGGCCTCAGCCGTTTCGCCGAAGAAAGCACCGCCGATCTTCTCGTTATGGCTACTACCCATCGCAGCTTTCTGGAAGAACTCTTCCATAAAAGCGCCACCAAAAAGATGATTTATAATACCAGGATTCCCTTGATGATTCTCCATTATTGAAAGATTGCTGCTTTCATTTCGCTTCGCATTTCAGATGGGATTGCCGCACATGCAACGCTCCGTTGCTGTTATATAAACGATAAGATGAATTATTCCAATCAGGGAAAACTGAAGTCATGAAGAAAATTCTCTTTCCCACCGATTTTTCCGAGCGCGCCGAAGAGGCGCTGGTCTACGCGCTTGGGCTTGCCGAAGCTTTTAAGAGTGATCTGACGCTAATGCACGTTTACCGCGTGTACAGCACGAGTGGCATGTTTGTTTCCGTAGAATCCTTTATGAAAGAAAACGCTGCTGAGCAGATGCTGGAGCATCTGTCTCACGCAGAAGGGAAATTGCTTAACGGTGTGCGGGTCGATTCCAAAATTCTAAGAGGGGAGGTGGTCAAAATGGTGCGCGAGGTGGGAGAAAAGGGACACTACGACCTCATCGTTATGGGTACTAAGGGCGCCAGCGGCTTACAGGAAATATTTACCGGCAGTACGACCAATGGCGTCATGAAACGAACTTGTTGCCCGGTACTGGCTATCCCGGCCGGCCACGGCTTTAAGCCGCCGAAAAACATCGTCCTGGCTATCGATGAGCAGCCGGTCTCCCACGCCGGCGTTGTCATGCCCCTCCTCAATATTGCCCGTCGTTTTAAATCGGATATCGGGGTATTTCACAAAGATACCGGCCAGTCGGATGCGGGCATCGATCCCAGTATCGACCTCTTCCTGGATACAGTGGAACATTCCTACCATTACGAACTGGATACCGATAACCTCAACAAAAGCATCAACGACTTCGTCGCCGAAACCAAAGCAGATATGCTCTGTATGATCCGCCGGCAACGCAACTTCGTCGACCAGCTCTTCCACGTCAGCTCTACCACGCGCGAAGTGTTCGATTCCCCCGTGCCCCTGCTGGTGCTGCACGATGACGCCTGATGGATAGTTTAGTACTTCGCCCTGTGGAATTCGCGAAGCGATTATTCAACAGAGCAAGCCCTTCCTACGGACCGGCCGGTCGGACTTCGCTGGTTTAGCAGATCTGACAACGAAATTTCCGGTTTTAGGCCTGCTAAACTGCTAAACCAGCCACCCCAGCGGGGCGGCGTCTAAACTCTTAAACTTTTTATGCCGGTAGTTCTTCCCGCAATTGCCGGACGATGGCAAAGGCCGCCGGGCAAATCGCCGTATTCTTCAGTGTCAAATCCAGAATCTGGTGAAAGTTCTTGCGGTCAGTATGCGGATATTCGCGACAGGCGCGGGGGCGTACTTCATAAACGGAGCAATAGTTATCCGGGCCCAGGAAAGGGCAGGGCGCGCTGTTGAGCACATAGTCGCCCTCCTCGTCCAGATGCAGGTACCGCTCCACGAAATCACCGGGGCGTATACCCAGGTGCGCGGCAATGCGATCGATATCCACATCGCGGAAGATGGGGCTGGTGGTCTTGCAGCAGTTGGCGCACTCCAGACAGTCGATCTCCTCAAAAACGGCCTCGTGAATGCCGGTGACAATGGGGTCGAGATCGCGGGGCGGACGCCGGGCGAGTTTGCGAAAATACTTCTTATTGGCCTTGCGCTCCTCGCGAGCGCGCTGTTGCAAGAGGGGGAGGAGTGAGGCAGCGGAAAGTGGTTCTTCTTCTGAGGGCATTCCCTTTATTTTAAGATCAGAAAGGCAAAGATAAGGAGCAGAATGTTTAATTTGTATCTCTTTTCATCCGATAAAAAACCCATCCGCTGGAAACCGCAACCTGATAAGATGGAGAAATGGTCACCTGGATGATCGTCACCGGTATGGCGCTTATCCTGGCAGGAGTGTATATGAGCAGGCGTTGAACCAAGGGAAGCGCGCAGCTGTTCCCTGTTGGCATATATCAACGTTGCACCTATATGACCAAAAACAGCAGGGAAACCGTTTCCTCCACTCCCAAATCCGATATACGGCTGCGAAGCTATCTGACCCTCGCGCTGCTCAGCCTGATCTGGGGCAGTTCCTATATTCTGATCAAAAAAGGACTCACCGTATTCGATCCTTTACAGCTCGGGGCTTTGCGCCTCAGCATTTCCGCGGCAGCCTTTCTGCCCTTCCTGCTGCACTTTTTCCGGCGCATCGACTGGTCGAAATGGCCCTTTCTGCTGGTGGTGGGACTGACGGGTACGGGTTTGCCTTCTCTGCTGTTCCCTATGGCCCAGGAAGGCATCAGCAGTTCCCTGGCCGGCATCCTGAACTCGCTGACCCCGCTGTTCACCCTTTTGCTGGGTATCCTCCTGTTCCGGACGGAGCTGGAATGGAAAAAAGTAATCGGGGTGCTGATCGGGCTGGGGGGCGCCGTCCTGCTCGTCCTGCGTACGGGCGGGCAGATCGATGGAAGCGCCGGTTACGCCCTGCTCGCCGTCGCCGGCGCTTTTTGTTATGCCATCAGCGGCAATACGGTGGCTTCCAAATTACGGGACACTCCCTCGCTGACCATCAGTGCGGCGGCCTTCGTAATGGTGGGGGCCCCGGCCGCTATTTACCTTTTTACCGCTACCGACTTTGTGGAAGTGCTTACCACGCATCCCGATGGCTGGCTGGGCCTCGGCTATGTGGCTATCCTGGCCCTGGTGGCTACCGTGACGGCCTCGGTCATCTTCTTCCAGCTGATCCAGTGGACAAGCGCCGTGTTCGGATCTACCGTCAGCTACGTGGTGCCGCTCGTTGCCCTCGCCTGGGGCTTCGCGGATGGGGAAGCGCTGACCTTGGCCATTTTCATAGGCATGGGTCTGATTTTGTCGGGCGTGTATTTGAGCAGGCAGTAGGGAGGAAATAAGAAATAGGAAATAAGTGTATTGCCTTTGCATCTTGTACCAAGAAAAATGAGCAATAGCAATACCTGCGATGATGGGAATTGCTATTGGAATTGAGATTGTCATTGATATTTTTGATTGACCACAAGTATATTGGACATTACAAATAAGAAATAGGAAATCCTAAATTTTACCTCACCTGGCACTTGTTGGTCGAGTGTCTGTGACCTCGACCAAATATCCTGCGGTCTGTGACCGCTTCCAGAATTTGGCTACGAACTTCTGGCGGCATCCACTAGGAAAAATAATGCCGGGGGCATCAACCATCATAAAGACAAAATAAACGGCAAGACGAAATGGGCAGGCGGCTGCATTTTACGTATTTTAACCCGGCTTAAGCACATCTTTGCCTGTTGGAATGAAAATGATATAGTTATGAAGAAGCGCACTTATTTATTCAGCCTTTTCCTTCTTGTGCTGATCCTGGCCGGCGGTCACTACCTGGCTGCTCAATCCGGGTCGGAAAAGTTAAAAGCCCTGATCATCGACGGCCAGAACAACCACGTGATGTGGCCCAAAACCACCGTGATGATGAAGCAGTATCTGGAAGAGACCGGGCTGTTTACTGTCGAAGTGGCTCGCACGGCCTTCACCTGGAAGGGAGAAGAGTACCTGTCGGAGTTTCCCCTGGAGGAAGGACAGCCGACCACGGCCCTGGAAGAACCGAAAACCGATCCGGATTTCCGGCCCGACTTTTCCCGATACGACGTCGTCATTTCCAATTTCGGCTGGCGGGCGGCACCCTGGCCGGAAGCTACGCAGCGCGCCCTGGAGCAGTTCGTCGGCAACGGCGGCGGACTGGTCATCATTCACGCCGCCGACAACTCCTTCCCGGAATGGGCGGAATACAACAAGATGACCGCCCTGGGCGGCTGGGAGGGCCGCAATGAAAAGTGGGGGCCGTATGTCCGCTGGCGGGACGGCAAGTTCGTGCGGGATCACACCCC